>Ga0208180_1000318_pt1 | contig 43309 bp, 54 predicted proteins | sample MalvireepMed_s16_FD_184241 | JGI IMG/M metagenome (GOLD analysis project Ga0208180, IMG submission 184241) | Marine viral communities from the Global Malaspina Expedition - Malaspina viral metaG DeepMed_s16 (SPAdes) (version 2) | ecosystem: Environmental > Aquatic > Marine > Oceanic | place...
CCATGAAGAACCCGTGTATCAGCAGCCTGACGGGTCTTGGGGATACGGTCGAGGAACAGCGCAAGCAGCGCCTCCGGGATCTTTAATTCATAGTATCGGTGGTCCTAACATTGCTCCTAGTATGCCCGGCATGGATCAGGCGTATATGCCTTTCGGTGGTCCCAGCTTTCCTCCGCCACCACCTCCGGGTTTCGCTCAACCAGCATCACCCGTGGGCCAGCCTGGGGGGGCTGGTTCTTCGTGGAACGCTGCGCTATCACCTCCAGCAGATACTCCACCTCCAGTAGCTCCTTCGTGGGACGCTGCACCATCACCTCCAGTAACTCCGCCGTCTCCAGTAGCTCCTTCGTGGGACGTTGCACCATCTGAACCTGAGACTGAGCCTGAAGATTATGCCTTCACTGAGCCACCCACTATCGATCAAGCAGGTGGTGGCGCAGGTGGTGGCGCAGGTGGACCTCCAACGAGTTGGAAAATGAGCATTGAGCCAATGGCCTATGGCGGCATGATTCCGGGGTATCAAGAAGGTGGGTGGCTAACCAGGCAACGGGATCGGCTCAGTCGGGCGTTCCGCGATTGGGCAGTCCAGGCTGGCGTTGCTCCCGACTCCCCTCATCCCCAGATGGCAGAGCCTCGTACTGGTGGTGAATTTTTATCAAATTTTACACCCGTTGGTGGCTTATCTAAACTTAGAGGTTTAGCCAGTTTATTTGGTCGTGGCCGTAGTGCCGCTAGTGCTGCTGCGCCAATTACAGATGCATCAAGATTGCTTGGGCCTGGAACTGGTACAGCATTAAGAGTCCCTGGTAAAGCATTACAAACTGCGGGCTCAATGTGGGAAAGTTCTATTGCACCATATACAAGTGCAGCTAGTCGAATTTCCCGTCCACTTGCTGGTGTTGGTGCTGCTGCTGCCCTGTTATCTGCAAAACATGCCAGAGACGATAGTGGACTACCCCCTGTGCCATATCGCCGCGACTTGTATGAAACGGACGAGGCAGATCCCGATTACGGAGACGCGGACTATATGCGGGATAGTATGGGCTCTATTTTGGACCAAGCGGTTCCAAAGAGAGACATGTCGGAATCCCTTGTAGACACTTCCATGCTAGATCGTGATATACCGATTGCTGATGTAAGGGCTTTGCGTTCCATAGACCCTATTCGCGGGTTCCCCCGTGACTCTAGGGAATCGGTGTCTGACATACACGCCATCCCCGGTAGGTCGGGAACTCCCTTGAGGCGACATTTTAGGCAGTTTCACGAGGAACAGGCTCAACTAGATGAGCTACGAGACCTCCTTTCTGGACCCGAAGAAGAGTATCCCTTCACGAGATTGGGGCCACGGACTGGGGGATTGTCCGCATTGATTTCGCAACTTGGCTTAGGCGGGAGTCCCTATGGGACGGACGCTATAGGTAGAGGCTTGCGAGGGCCTTTTCGGGTAGAACCAGAGTCTAGCCGTAGCAGAGCTTATGGTGGCATAATCGGGCTACAGGGTGGTGGCTATATACCGATGTATGCAGGTGGGGGGATTCCCGGTTATGGCTTTGGCGGATTCCTTAGAGGATTGGGCAAAGTAGTATCTAAGGTGGCACCTATAGCAATGAATTTCATTCCAGGCGTTAGCGGACTGAGTGGATTGGCTAAGGCAGGAATAGGTGCGCTAACTCAGGGTGCAGGTGATTTAGCTTATGATAGAGGCTTAAACCTACAAAGCATGTTGGGTGGTGCGGGCAGAGCGTATGCGGCCTCAAGTGCTATCGATAGAATGAGGGATATAGGGGGATTAGAGGGTCAAGGCTTATGGGGATCTCTTGGAAAGATCCTGACTGATAAAGATATTGGCAGGGAGGCGATGTCAGCACTTGCCAGCATTCCGTTCGGTGAGGCAGCGGCATTAGGTGTGACCGAAGCTGCCGGGAAACGGGGTGCGGCACAGCAGGCGGGAGGGGCAGGCGGGGCGGCTGGTCTCACTGGAATGGTTAATCCGATGAGCACCGCTGGGCGTGTAATGCCTGGAGCAGGGGTGGCTGGTCCTACCGGGGGTGTTAATCCTACCGCTGGATATGCAAGCCAGATGACCTATGGTAATATCCCAGTCGATTATTCTAATCCAATGCCATCGTCAGATGGCGGATTAATCCCCGAATACAGGTTCGGTGGACGTACATCGAAACGGGCGACAAAGAGAAGCAAGAAAAGAGGGGACAGAAAGAGGAGGGAGCAGTCGGAGGAGATGTACGTTGAACGGGGAGAGGATGATGTGATACTTGGGGGGCCAGACGCAGTATCTACGCCTGCACCTCCTGCTCCTATGTGGCCAGCGGTAATGCCGCCACCGCCTCCAACTGGATTCCCGCCACCGTCTCCGTTTGTTCCACCTATGCCGCCCTCACAGGTAGCTCCGCCACCACCTCCCGGTATCGGTGGTCCGAACATCGGTCCCGGTATGCCCCCTGGTATTGGTGGCCCCAACATCGCTCCCAGTCGTCCCGGTACTGATCAGGCTTATGCTGATCCCATGCCCGTGCCTGTCGCTCAACAGATACAGGAACAAATTCCTCAGACGGCGGCAGCGATGCCCCCATCTCCACCTCCTTCTCCGGTTGCTACTCCAATGCTGCCGCCACCTTCGGGGCTTCCCACGGCACCACAGGTTGCAACTGGGCTCACCCCCGGCACACTTGGAGGAATAGCTCCTCCTTCAAAAGAGATGTTGGCTGCGTGGAGGAAGAGCTTGCAGGATAGGTCCAAGGCTCAAAAGGGGCTGTTGGGTGGGAAAAAGGGTAAAGCGGCTACCGAAGAAGCTCGTGCTCTTGTAGCGGCACTTGGTGGTGGACCCGGACAACCGGATGACCCCAGATTTGGTCCGGGTACTCCTGCGTCCGCTGCTGGAACAGGTTCACGATCTGATCCGTTCCTAAATGATCCAGAAGGACTGGCGCAATTTCGTCAAGAACAAGCTGCTACTCCCCCACCTCCTCCACCCGGTGATCAGATTCGAGCCATTCAAGGTATCTACTCACCTAACACCTCTTCCGGGTTGATGGGGTTATCTCCCTCCAACCGCCCAGGGCAGCTTGGTTCAGCTACTCCCTTATCTGGTTACCAGCCTTATCCAACGTCCCCCGGTAGCACCATGGGGGAACCGCTTTTCGACGGCGTAGATGATCGTTATGACCCGGTTGATTACGGCGGTTTCGGTGACGAGGGTGGTAATGGGGGTGACATTGGTGACGATGTCGGTAGTGGCGAGAGGCGACCGGGTAGCGGTGGCGGCAGATTAGGCCCTGGAATCCCAGAAGAGGTCTTCGACGGCACTGACCCCGAAGAGGTGATTGATGAAACTTATGGGCCAGTCGGTGATGACCCCGCAGATATTCAGCCTCCCGTTATCCAACAAATACAGCAACAAATTCCTCAGACGGCAGCAGCAATGCCACCTCTTTCGGGCGGAAGCCTGGCAGAACAACAAGCAGCGTATCAGCGCGGCGAGCAGTTGCCGTTAAATACGGCGATGCCAACGGCTGGGCGCACAGTGGCACAGGCTCAAGCAGCGTATCAGCGCGGCGAAATATCGGGACCTGCGCCTAGATCACCGGGGGAGAGTGCTGCTGCGAAAAGTTGGAATAAGAATGTGGACAAGGGTTGGGACCCCCGACTAGGTAGTCTCGATGATCCTGCATCGTGGCCCCAAGGTAATCAGCCGCGTACTTATTGGCCTCCTGAAAAGAAGCGAGCCGCGAAGAAGGCCGAACAAAAGCAGAGGGTTAAAGATCGTCGGGCGGCGAACAAAGCGTTAGCGGAACAAGATAGACAGGCACTTCTTCGGGGCGAAACTCCCCCTTCCGAGCTTATCAAGGCTCCGCCACCTGCTGCACCGAAGGGCCAGGCTTACGTTGATTTGGGTGATGGCAGAGGTCCGATTCCAGTCGAACAGACAAGCAAGGCCGAGCGCCAATCCATCGCCGCTGGAGCGAACTACGCGCCCAGGCCGAGTTGCCCACCGGGGAGTGAGCCCTATGACAACAAAGGCACCTGGGAGTGTCGGAAAATGGAGCAATCCGGGGAGGGCGGTAGTTGGGCCTACGGTGAGACTGTTACACCGACTAGCACGACCCCATTGCGGCAGGATTCTCCGTATACGCCACCTCCGATAGTCGAACCGCCGAGGTCGCGGATTGACGCGCAGTTCATGCAGCGTCAGATGCCTACCACGCAACAAACACCTACCACGCAACAGACGCCCATCACGCAACAGACGCCTACGCCTCTAAGTGAACTCCCACAAACCTCTACTGATTTTGCTGCGGCGGGTGATATAGGTGGTGCGAATCTTTTAAGCAGATTGAATGCACCTGCTGCTCCGGTACAGGATTATTTGTCTCCCATGCCTGTGCCAGGAGCGGCAGAGGGTGGTCTTGTTGGCATTGACCAAATTCCTACAGACAGGCTTGAAGGGTTAGCGAAAGCCGCCCAACAAATTGAAAGTCCCGGTTCCCAGCAGATTATAGAGCGAGCCATTGAAGATTTTGGTGTAGAGGTGGTTAATCAGATCGTAACAATAATCCAACAGCAGGGACCAATGATTGCCCCTGATGGTGTTGTCCCAGGATCTGGTATGAATAGAGGTGGTTTGATCAATGGTGGTGGCGGTGATGCCATGGCTGATGACATTCTCGTAAATGCTGAAATGGGCATGAATGGCGAAAGACAGAAAATAGCAGTTTCAGCAGGTGAATACATCGTTCCTGGGGATGTTCTATCACATTTAGGTAGTGGAAACACCGAAGAAGGTGGGGAAGTTATGGACCAGTTCATAGAGGATGTCAGGGTCCAGAGAACTGGTTCACCCGAACAGCCAGGCCCTATTGATTTAAGGGATGTGTTGCCAGGCACATATGGGGAAAGATATGCGTAGACGCTATCCAGAATATCAAGGAGGCGGTATGCCTTCTGATATGCCTACAGATATCCAACGACTTGTCAAAAGAATGTTGGAAGCGAGAACGGATAGGGCGGAGGAAGTGATTCCCGACATGGCTTCCGGTGGTATAGTTGGTCTACAGGATGGTGGCATTATAGGGTTCCAAGCTGGTGGTAATCCCTATCAGCAGAGAATGGTACAATCCTATGTGTCACCTGAAGTGGCACAGCCCTATGCTGATCTAACTGGCAGAATCCAGGCAGCGGGCGCACAACCTTATACCCAATATGGTGGGCAGCGTCTAGCTGGTCCAACCACCGATCAGGCACTCGCACGGGCTGCTTATGGAGCTTACGGGCGTGGTGCTGGTCCGGTTGGTATGCAACAAGCAGCCTCCACGATGGGACAAGCTGGTCAGATGCTTGGTGGTGCCTATCAGGGTATGGCCGGGCTACAGCCGCAATATGCTCAGATGGCTGGACAGTTTGGTAGAGCAGCTTCCGGTGCGTTAGGGCAAGCGCAGTTAGGTGCTGGAGGTATGCAGGATCTTGCCGCTCGCGCACAGTTGCAGGGTCAGCTTGCCGGTGCTGGTATGCGCCAAACTGGGTTTGAGGCACAAGCCCAGCAAGGGGTCTTAGGTCTTGGACAAGCGACTGCTGGTATGGCTGGTCAGCAGCAAATGACTGGGTTGGGTACAGGAATGGGTAGGGCTGGACAGGCTGCATTAGCGGCACAGCAGCGATTTGGTACTGGGATGCAAGGATTTGGTGCTGGTGCGGCAGGACAGGCTGCGGCCCGTGAAGCTCAAGCTGCGGCATTGGGTCAACAAGCTGCTTTAGGAGGTCAAGCTGATCAGGCCCGAATGGCTGGATTGGGTGGGCAAGCGGGGGAGTTGGGTACAGATATTAGGAGTCAATTAGGTGGAACTGGAGGTGAGGCTAGAGATGTAAGCGCAGAAGCTGCACAACGTATGCGAGCCTTGGGCGCACAGGCACCTCAGTTGGGAATGGGAGCAGATCTGTCTCAATATATGTCCCAGTACACCAAGGGTGTCACCGATCCTCAGTTACAGCAGTTGATGGAATTCCAGAGGATGCAAGGTCAGGAACTGGGGTCACAAGCTGCACAGGCTGGTGCATTCGGTGGAAGTCGTGCTGATGTCGAACAAAGAAAGTTAAGAGAGCAGACAGGACAACAAGCTGCTGAGATTATTGGTAAAGGACAGCAGGAAGCATTCCAGAGTGCAGTTGGGAGAGAACGTGAAGATGCTCGTCGTAGAGAGCAGGCCCAACAGATGGGGCTTAGTGCGGAACAGCAAGCTTCACAGGCACAGCAACAAGGGCTGTCCGCTCTACGGCAAGCTCAAGTATCTGGTGGTGGTGCGGCACAACAGGGTATGGGCCAACAATTACAGGCTGCACAGCAGGGTCTGGCCGCAGGCCAGCAAGGCAGAGATGCACAGATGCGGGCTATGCAAATGGGTATTGGTGCTGGTCAGTATGGCACTGATGCCCAGATGAGGGCACAGCAGCAAGCTGCGGCTATGGGACAAGCTGGTGCAGGAGCGTATCAACAGGCTCTCGCAGGACAAGGCGCACTTACTGGGCAGGGCATCGGCATGGGTATGCAAGGACTTGCAGCCCAACAAGCCGCTGCTGCTAGGGGCGCACAGTTTGGTCTACAAGGACAACAGCAGGGGTTCCAAGCCGCACAAGCGGGTACACAGCTTGGGTTGGCTGGCCTACAACAGGCTGGTCAATTGGGTCAGCAGGGTTATGGCACGATGGGCAGATTGCTTGGTCAACAACAAGGTGCTATAGGCGCACAAGGCCAGGCATTTGGCCAGATGGGCCAACTTGGTGGTCAGATGGGCCAACTTGGTGGTCAGCAGAGACAGTTGGGTGCCCAACAACAGCAGCAGCAGTTGCAGAGATTACAGGCGATGGAGCAGGCTGGTGCCCGCACTCAACAAGAACAGCAGCGGGGCCACGATCTCGCCTATCAGGATTTCTTGAGACAGCAGGGATGGAACCAGCAACAGATTGGATGGCAGCTAGGTGCAATGCAGGGGTTGCCGTATCAGAACACACAGGTAATCGGTGACTATGGACAGGAACCGGGCTTTGCATCCGACGTAGCTGGAGCAATTGGTGCCGTTAGTGATTATAGGGCGGGCACTCCTGCGGGTGGCCCTGGCGGGACTGCCCCCGCTCCCGGTTACCCTGGCCCTGGCGGGACCGCCAGTGCCCCCGGTTACCCTGGCCCTGGCGAGACTACCAGTTACGGAAACGAGGAGTATATGGGGGATAGTGCGGGCTCTTACGGAAACACGGACTATATGCAGCAGAGTGCGGGTGGTGCCCGTGGGGGTGGCTATTTATCAAGTAGTGGCATCTTAGCGCCATATCATAAGAAGCTTATAGATGGGTTATATGCAGGTGGGAGGATCAACTACTAATGGGCATTCTTGATGAGAGGCGATATGCAGATAGTATGACCCGTAAGGAAATAGCGGATGCACTGAAGAATGGTCATCCTCTGATTCCGGGTTTTTTGGTGGCTGATGCAGCCAAACAGATGCAGGAGAATGACGCTTTATTGAAGGTTTTGGAAGAGCAAGCCGGGCTCCCACAACCCGGTCAAAGTGTCACCGATAAGCTAGAAGCATATCTGCGTAACCCGGATGCAGCCCGACAACAAAGGCCCGGAGGTCCGCCACCCGGCGCACCACCCGGCGCACCACCCGGTGCACCGCCTGAAAGACGAAGATCCATGCCACAGGGTGGATCGTTAGGACCAGGCGAGCCTTTCCCCGAACCCGTAGGGGCGGGTGGTCCCATGCCTGGGCCTAGAGTGCCGGGGGGAGCAGGTGGAGCTATGCCCGGAATGTTGCGAGGAGCACAAGGGCCGGGTGCCCCAATGAGACGTGGTGGTATAGTCGGTTTCCAAGAAGGTGGAATTGCAGATGAGTTGACCTATGGGGATCAGGATGACCCAAGTGGCTGGCAAAGAGCAGGTGGAATTGGCCTGAACTTTTTGACTGGCGCAGGAAGCTTGGAAGAACTTGGGGATCAGTCGCGATGGGAGACTGCTGGCAACCTTGCACTGGCAGGTTCGATGCTCGTGCCGGGCTTAGGCTGGGGAGTTGGTGGTGCGGCCAGGGCGATCCCATGGGCAGGAAGGGCCATGAAAGGTCTTTGGGGGCTTCGGACTCCAACCAGAGTGGGACAGGCTGTAAAGGCTGGTGCGGCTGGAGAGAGTCTAATAGGAAGAGGACTTGCTCGCCTGTTAGGTGGTAAGTCCAATGTCTCCGCTCTCCGTGGCCCTGGCCCTCGTGGTTTTACGATGCCAGGACATACCGGCTTTACAAGGAGGACACTTGTGGATCGTGCGTTAAGGCGTCCGGGTTCGGAGATAGGCTTCAGTGCTCTTGGAAGACGGGCTCTTCTCAGGGCGACTGTTGGAGGTTTAGCAGCTTCTAGTTTGCTAGGCAGGATGAGTGATGAAGAGATTGATGCGTTGAGTGATGAAGAGGTCGAGGTGGAGCTTCGCCGTCGAGGAATACCTTCTGGAGAGGGAACAGGAGCAGGAAGATCTCCAAGCCAAGATATATTTGACCAGATAGAGACATACAGAACTGCGGCTGGTATCCCGACAGAAGCAGAAAAGAACCAAAACAAACTAGACGAGGATCGTGCTAAAGAGCTTGGAGGTTATAAAGCTGGAATCGCAGGATTGAGGCCCACCGAAGAGCAATACCGTTTAAGGAACAGAAGTGTCGGGTTCGGTGCGTTGGCCAAACTTCTCGCTAGAACCGGCGGTCCCGACGATATTGAGCCTGGTGGGGTAGGGGCAGCTATTCGTGGCGAGACAGAAAGACAGTTGGTTGAGAGGCTGGGATTTGAAGATAAACTTGCCGGTATCGACACGGACATCTATGGCGTTGAAAGTGGGTCAGCAGGAAGACAGGCTTTACTCTCACGGGCTGGCCAGGCGTATGACATGCCTACACTAGAATTGATGATGCAAGAGAGGCGGGATGCGGCGGCTCATAGGCGTGCAGTGGAGGTAGCTAATATCCAAGCAGGGGGAAGGAATCAGGCAATGATTGCACGCCTCTACGAGGCCCTGTTTAGCGGGGTTCTTTCAGAAGAGGAGGAAGAGATGTATCGAAGAGAGATAGAGAAACTGGGTGGGGGTGGGTCAGGAGAAGTTGATGAAATTTTGAGACTTATGGGGCAAGCACAGGGCGCGGAGTAGGATAGGTATCGATGCCTGACAAGTGGTATCGCCTACCTGACGGCTCGGAAATCAACATACCGGACGATTATACCCCAGCCCAATTATCTTCCGTATTCGACCGACTCTCCACGGAGTTTCCTGACTCTATTGGGAGAGCATGGTCTACCTACGGCCAAGAAGAAGAGGAAGATGAGGGCAATATCTTCGGGGCACTCTACCAAGCCGTAGAGAACCTCCCCCGTGGAGCCGCTAGTGTACCGCTCATGGGAGCGCAGGGTATCGCCGCGCTGCTCACGCCCCATAAAGACACAGCCATAGAGAAGAAGCTCAGAGGAGCTAAAGATTGGCTGTTTAGCGGTATCGACCCCAAGTATCGCGAGTCCAAGATAGCGGGTATTGGACTGGGAGTGGGCCAGATAGCTCCGATGATGCTTGGCGGTACAGCCTTGGCCTCTCTTGGTGTTGGTGCGGCAGTGCCTGGGATGCTCGCTGCCCGTGGACTATCTATGGCCTCTCCTGCTATGAAGCTCTTGGGTGGCGCACCAGGAGTTCAGAGCATAGCTGCTGGTTCATTGATGAGTATACCCATGCATTGGGGCCAGTACGCTTCAGGGATATCCGATTATGAACAACGTACTGGTCAGGATGTGTCTGCACTCAAGGAATTAGCGGGATTCGCGCCATCCGCGTTGCTGGGTGTCGGTGAGATGCTTCCGATTTCCATGATGCCCGGCGCTGGTGCAGTGTCGAGAAAGGTGTCAGCGCAGATAGGTGCTGGTTTTGCAGAGAAAGGTGCGTTGAGGTTAGCGAAATCATTTGTAACAGGTGCCGCAACTGAAGCTGTACAGGAATCCACCGCAGAATTGGGGCAGATGGCTATAGCCAGAGCCTTGTATGATGATGAAGCTCTGGCGGACATGGGTTCCAGAATGTGGGATGCCGGGATCATAGGTGGTGGCGCTGGTGGTATCGTCAGCGTTCTCACGAACCTGGCAATACGCGGGTCTACAGGCGGGGCATGGGGCTTTGACGCAGCGTCTGAGGAGGCTCTACAACGGCAAAGGAATCTTGGTAAGGACGCAGATCCCGATCTTTCGGTAGCCCGTGCCAGAACAGAGGGGATGCCGATAGCAGAAAACCAAGAGGAGTTAGACGCTAATCGTCGTGAACGGTTGAGGGATAAACTGTTGGAGGATGAGGCCACCAGAGCAGAGCAACTTGAACAAGCACAACAGGAGTTAGAAAATCTAACAGAGAAAGAAAAGCTGGAATTGTTAGAAGAGACGGGCAGACATCAACGACTGGAACCCGGAGACGCTGAAAGATTGGGGCAACAGCATATAGAGGTTCTTGGGAACAATGAATTGTCACATATGTTGGAACACGTTGGTGATATACCTCATAGGATTTCACCACGGGGCCGCTGGGTAGATCGCATATCAACCATCGAAAAGATAAATCAAGCGTTAAATCTTTTGATGAAGTCCTATGGTATGCCAGTTGAGGTGCGGGAAGCAGGATATGAAAGTCCAGAATATCAGCAATGGGTACAGAGTGGTTCCGGGTTTGCTAAAGATTTAGAGCAGCACCTTAGTGGAGTAGGATTTGGAAGTGATCTAAAATCTCCTGAAGTGTTAGAAGAAGCTGCTGAGTTACGTCGTCAGTATGCAGAAGCACACAGACAAATTCCGGTCTATAACCAAGTACAGCGACTTGCGACTGCGGCACCTATAGCTCTAGCGGAAGGACGATATGGCGATGCTATAAGTGCATTGAATCAATTACGGGATATTCTAGAAGCTGAGGGTGGAGGATCTGCCCCATTTGAATTCTCTCCAGAAGCTGAAACATTTGTGCCACGGTGGACAACGCCGGAAGAATTAGAAGCTGAGGTGGAAAGAAGGTTTGTAGAATCCAAAGCAGACGAAGCCGCACAGGATCAAGCGGCACAAGAAGCTCAGACGAGAGCTAGGGAAGAAGTTGGTGCCACGTTCCTAGAGCTAGATCAACTAAGTGATCTGTCTGCTAGAGAGATCGCGAACTTGCTTCAAGAAAATCAGATTACGGAAGAGACTTATAAAGAACTACTTCTAGCTGATCGCCTTAGTAATCTTGGTGGTGCGTCCAGGGACGCATTAAGGACATTTGTGCTTCGTAATGCAGAGGAGATGAATCAATACAGTCCGGCTCTTGTCGCCACCGCCATTCTAGCTGGTGACCCGTTGATAGACACCGCAACAAAGACTAGTTCCGATCTGTTTGGTGAGGGGTCGAGGGGAGCGGTTGATGTGTTGGCACCACTTCTGTCTCCCGAATCTAAAGCACTCTTGGCGCAGGAAAGTCTAAGTCCAGCGCAAATCAATAGTATCATCGATGAGGTTTCTGTTAGCATTAAGAATTTTGATGCGAGTAGGCCAGACGATCTCATATACGGCTTCAGGGGCAATGTAGGTCTGTATGACCGGGTAAATCAGGATCACCAAGAACGAGCAGCGGTATGGCGTCGGAATGAGACTGGCCAGTTGGAATTGATCCTACCCAATCCCAAAGAACAGGATGCTGTAAACTTCATACGAGAGGTTGTGGCACAGGATCCCGTGAAGGCGGATGTGTGGAAGAACCACAGTCGTTTCAAGGGTCCATTGCTTGAGCTTTTAGATATAAAGAATATTGAACTCCATTCAGACTCCGATACGGGTCCTACAGGGCTTGATAGTCATGGGTTCAAGGCACTGTTACAAGCAGTTACCGGAACAACCGAACTTACAACGCTAACTCCGGGTCAAAGAAGGGCTTTGTTTGGGCGTATTGCCTACATGCCAACCTTCAGTAATCTCACCTTAATGCCCGATCTTTCGCGGCCACTCTATTCGGCAAACCAGGCTGGGGCCGTGTTGGAACAACTGGAAATGGCACGCGATGATGCAACTAGAAAAGGTAAACCATGGGTAGATGTTAGAGATCTGATAGGTCCCACGGAGAAGGTGCTACCCGTTGTTTCCAAGCTGCCCAGGGAGTTAGCGGGTGGCTTACCCAAATACATCCGAACTACCCTAGAATTTGATAGTGACGTAGATAGGGCAGCTTACATTGTAGCAAACAGAAAAGGTGATCTATCCGCAAGGGACGCAGCTTATTTGGAATGGCTGGAATCTCAAGGAATGGATTTAGATACGGCTGTCGCACATGGTAATCGTGTAAAAGAGTTTATAGCGAGCGTTTACGCCGATCAGGATACTATTTCGGTGCCCGCCCAGGCAGATGTGACGCCCGTGACGCCCGACGTAGCACTAGACGCACGGCTGACAGATTTCGATCAGGCAAAACAGCTTATAAGGCATCTTGTTGAATCCGGTTACATCACTGCCGGGAGAAGGAAAGGTCGTGGGGGTAGAATGGGCCTGCAATTGCATATCAACGAGGTTACGCGCCCGTCTACCGTGGAAGCCACTGATGCGGCCACTGACCCGGAGAGGGCGGCACGAGAAGAGGCGGCAGTCAAAAAAAGCGAGACAGAAAAGCGATTAGTGTCCAGAATAGAGAAGGTTAAGCTCGCACTTGGAACCCGTCTAAAGCAATTTAGTCTGCCGGGTCTGGATTTCATGTTGGCTGCTGACGTAGACAGTATCTACGGTGCCATCGAAGGGATTATCCAAAGCCCTGATAACATGGCGAATTCGGTGGCAATGTTGGATGGTCCTAACGCCAAATTGTGGGTCAGCCTTTCACAGATTGATCCTGACGGCACCAGACCAATTCGAGATATTATCGAAGACCTCACCGAAGAGGTTGTACATGCTTATGACCAACAAGGTTATTGGTATGAGCATGAATTAAGCACGATGGACAGCAGGGCATTCGATACGGTTGTGCCAGCGTCTGTCAGCGAACAGGGCCACAAGGATGGACTGAACTTCGTACAGTTTGCCGAAAAGCTGTATCCCGACTTGAATCAGCAGGACACGATGTCTGAGGCGCGTGCGAAGTACATGACCGCTTTGGCCAAAGATCAGATTCCAAGAGGAAGAACTGCCGGTAAGGTTGGTAGCCTAAAGGGAAAAATAATCTCATTCTTGACGGCTAGTGTCGAAGCCGGGCGAGAAGCCGAAATGCAGGACATGCTATCCATCTTCAATAAATTCCGATCTGGAGAGGTGGGACGCAGGGGACCGCCTGATCCCGGTCAGCCTAGATCTCTACGTCTGTCGAGGTATGCCGATCCAAGGCATATAGCAGAATTAAAGAAGGCGATAGAAGAGGGTGACACGGACGCCGAACAGCGCATTGCACAGGACATATTAGACGAAAAGAAGTTTGATATGGCCCAGTCTGCTCCGCCTGAATTGACTTGGCGTGACAGGCTATTCAACCAATTTATGATGGACGAAGAGCTTGCAAATACGAGGCCCGGAGAGATCCCTCTCATAGGAATCAACGCCTCCGACAGGGCAATCAACGAGTACTTCAGGCAAAAGCGTGGGGAACAGCCGTACACGATGCCTGAAGCCATCAAGCATAAGTTCCGCAATCAAGAGCGATGGGCACCGTCCAAAGAACTTGAGGATCTTGTTGGCGACCGTGTTTCAAGGGTAACGGCTGAACCTAAGTTAGGCGGCGAAATCGTCATTGACGCCATGTCGGAACTGGACGCCTTTGGTGCGCTAATGAGCGACTCCAACTGGAATAAACTTACGGAAAAGGAGCAGTTCAAGGCGACCCGTGAAATTACCAGTGATTATGCCAAGACTTGGTCGCAGGGTTTTTGGAAGGGGCTTGGAAAGTTATGGCGATACAATATCGCGGATGGTGGTTATCCGGTAGAAAAATTAGGTCAGATGAAAGACCGTGTCACAACGGGTGTACGGTCTTTAGCTGATAGCAGTGCCGTTGCGATGTTAAGGTGGCGTAACTCCGTTGGGAATCCCATGACAAGCGTGTATAGGATGGGCGGGATCTCATGGGTTGGCACTCCGTTGGATGGCTACCATACGTTCCAGAAATACGGCCCTGAACAAGAAACTCTACAACAGGCGTTTGCCCACCTCCAAAGCGCCCAAGACAGGAAATACGCCGCAATTTACAGTGGCGCAAAGCGTTTCCTTGATATGGCCAGGAAAAGAGGCGATGGGGAGCCACAAGCTGCATTAGCTCTTGCGAAAGAAACAGGTGACCAGGCGAACATCGGCTTTTTCAGTCAACAAGTTAGAGATAGACGTTGGGACGTTAATCTGAGCACCGACGAACAGATTGCAGCAGCGCAGGAGACGGTAGGTCGGATTGCAGCGGAAGCTCCCCACGTTGTTGAGTTCAGTGAATCTTATCAGGCACACAACAAACGCAGCAGCTTGCCGTGGCTATTGTCCACGGGTCAGATCACGCAGGAGATGTTCGATTACCTGCAAGACATGACCTATGTGCCACTCTATAAAGATGTGGGAACAGCGAAGTCGTGGCCATTAGGTAGTGACGGTCGTGGCGAAGGAGGGGGTAAATCTACGCAAAGAATCCTGCAATTCGGTAGAATGGTTGAATCCAAGGGTAATGTTTTTGACCATGCACTAGAAAGCTTCGATAGCTTAGAAGATATAGACTTACTCAGAAACATTCTGAACTCCGAAATGGCCATGCTTCGTGATGGTTTTTCTAATCTGGCTGCACGCAGAGTGGTCCGTGATACCCAGGAGCTAACAGAGAGGGGTTACGGCGTACAAAGTAGGCGGGTAGATGAAGCTGGCCCCAATGTTATCCGCATCATGGTGGATGGCCAACAAGAGTTTCATGAGTTAGCTGACCCGCTACTTGCTAACTCAGTCATGACGATGGGGTTTTCGAGCACAAACAACTTATTACGCGCTGCCAGAATAGGCGCTCAAGTCACCAGATGGGGAGTTGTTAATTTCCCTGAGTTTATATACAGGAACTTCGCTAAAGACGCACGCTCTGTGAATATAATAAATGCGTCTGCTAAGGGTTCCTTCTTCCCCCTATTCGGTTCAATACAAAGGGCTCTGGAGGGGAATGTGCTTCAGAGATCTTTAGAATCAGGGCTTATAACAGGTAGTGGCCTTTACCCTTCCGTTCAAGAACAGGTAGGGGGCATGACGGCGTTAGAAGAGGTACTGGAGGGTGAGTCAGCGGTTGCCAAGGGCTTGAGGGCATTGGGCTTCAAAGGTACTGGTGCAAGGTTAGCGAAAGAAGCCAGAATGCAGCAGCGGTACGAGGAAGTATCTGCGGAGCTTAAAGAGGGACGGATGCCGCTCAAGGATGTTGGCGACTACTTCTCATATATCCGCGTCATGTACAGAAACCTGCAAGAGGTAGGTGAATCAACGGCCAGAATGGGTGCTATGGATACGGTTCTAGCTAGTACTGGTAGTATTGCTGAAGCTAATATAGCTGGCTTAGAGACCCTGAACTTTGGTAGGCACGGAGCCGATCCATTAGTAAATGCCATCACTTCCATGATACCGTTCATGTCTGGTCAGATCACTGGCACCGACGCCTTTGTACGAAGCTGGACGGGCTCTCCCGATGCTATAGGGAAACACGCAGTAGATCCTAACATGACCGACGAAGCTGCCAACGCACTCAAATTCCGCATGGTAAACCGTGGCCTTTTTGCGGCGGCTTCGCTCTTTGTCTATTACATGATGGTGCGCGACGACGAGCACTATAAAAGAGCCGGGGAAGCTGAGAAAATGAACAACTTCCTTATCCCGGTGGGTGATAAATACTTCAAGGTGCCCACCTCCTTTGCATCCGGGGCTCTTCTCAAGTCGATACCGGAATCTATTCTCAGAATGATAGACGAGGAGGATTATACGCCAGCGGATGTCAGTAAAGAGGTTTTAGATCAAACTAGAAGAAACCTTGGTTTCCATATCATGCCACAAATCATGCGCCCGATGTGGTATGCCATGCAGAACAAGAATGATTTCACGAGAGAGCCCATCGTTCCTCGCTACATGGAAGACTTGCCTTCGGAGTATCAACGAACTGAATACACAAGTGATTCAGCGGCAGGTTTGGCTAGTATCTTTGGCGTACTTCCAGGCGTTGATACTCTTTCGTCTCCCATGAAGATCGAGAACATGCTCCGGGGATATTTTGGGCAATCGGCCACATATGCCATGCTCGTTGCTGACCGTATTGCCAGGGAGTATACCGGGAAAAATATAGTTGGTACTCGCTATGATTGGGCTCCATCATCTCTGTTGACCGGAGAGGGCATCGAAAACTTCCCCGTTATAGGTGGTGTCGTAGGAGACTATAGGCAGGGTAGAGGGGACGTAGATAAGTTTGAAAAGCTTAAAGACGAAGTTGATATCTATGTGTCCGTACTGAACAAACTTATAAGAGAGGGTTCCCGAGAAGACGTACAAAAATGGATTGAGGACAATATAGATACGCACAACTACCGCAGTAAGGTGCGTGCTTTCGGCACTTACATGAACAAATGGCGTGAACGCAGGAACAAGTTGCTACGAAGCGATTGGATGTCGGATGATCGCAAGCGCGAACTTCTTTTCGAGATGATAGAAGAACGTGACGAGGTCTTGGATAATTTAACTAGCGTCAAGGCTGGAATGAAAGGATTGATACCACATGTACCCGTCAACTGGGGGATGTCCGTAACATGATCAAGGAAATGCTTACAGACGAGCGCGGCACCTTGAGTGCGGCCAGAACATTTCTTTTCGGATCTCTCGTTTTTACGGGCACTATCATCGTGCTGGACTCCATCATACTGGCAGTCCCAGAAATTGCGTACCCACTCTTGGGTAGTCTTAACGTGGGGCTGCTCGCGTGGGCAGGCGGTCCACGGGTGGCCCAGTATTTGGCCCCTCAGATAGGTGCGGCAGCAGCGGGTATAGCAAAAGCCATCAAGGCTCCCAGACGCCCAGCCCTATTGGACAATTCCCCGGACTTCAAAGAGCATGACGAAAAATGATTGGGTTGGGGTCTGCGGACAGTGTCTCAGGGATCGCGGCATCAAGAATTTCTCTGCTTTGGAGATTTGTGACGCAGGTCGAAAGAGCCGGAACACCATTCTCGAAGCTCCTCCTCTGAAGCTACTGGAAAACGCATACAAGCTGATCGACATACTTGAATGGCTCCGTGCCAAGAACGGAACGTCAAGTGTGCTGATCAATTCGTGGTACAGAGATCCACGCTACAATGCGTCGATAGGCGGCGTCCGCCGTAGTATGCATCTGACGGGTGGTGCGGCGGATGTTGTTAAGGTGGGATGCGTTCCATCCGAAGTCGCGGACATGCTCGAAGGCCACCCGGATGCCAGTCTCCTGGGCGTAGGTCGCTACAAAACTTTTACGCATGTGGACGTGAGAGGCATGATCGGTCGTTCGTCACCTGCACGGTGGGGCAGCAATGCGTAATGGCATAGCTGGCCTGTCGGCTTATCAGGAAGGTGGTCGTGTCATTGACAAGCTCAAGAATCTATGGAGGGGCGTCAGGCGCGAAGCTGATGATCCCAGTTTGGCCTATACGGCTGGAGCAATGGCACCTTATACGAGTATGGGTGCAGATGCAGTAGAGGTACTTGCTGGGTTACAAGATTTACGAACCTCAAGAGGGAAAAGCCTGGGTCGTGTTGGATTGGGTATTGCGGGTCTTGCGATTCCGGGTCTTACTGCGGCTGGGTGGAAAGGAATTCTTAAATACCTTCCCAAAACCCCCAGCACTCAACAAATAAGAAAGGTTGGTCCTTACAATCCCAATCTTGGGCTCAACAAGATGAAAACGGCCATTAGAAGGCAGATGCGAACGGGACCGGGTGAACTGGTTGACGAAGATGTTGTTGAAGAGTTGGCCGATCATGTTACGAAACTGTATTCCCAAGAAGGTGGCAATATTGATGCTGTATGGGGATACGCAGATCAAATTCCTGATTATCTACAAAGAGCTTTTGAGAAAGCGGTACTTAGTATTGAAGGAAGCACTCCTATGATTCGTGAAATCGAAAAACTTTATCCGTAAAACCTTTACGCATGTGGACGTGAGAGGCATGATCGGTCGTTCGTCACCTGCACGGTGGGGCAGCAATGCGTAATGGCATAGCTGGTCTACGTGGCTATCAGAATGGTGGCCTGCGCTATCCAACCGCAGAAGATCGTAGATCGTCCGTTATCAGGCCAAGGCCACCATGGGCAGAGCGTGTCGCCGCTCAAGTTAGATCTGTTCCACGTAGAATAAATAGAGCCTTGCAACCGGAGACAGGCGGGGAAACTGCTGCCTTGGTTGGTGCTTCCATGGTACCCGGCGTTGGTGAGGCTATCGACATAGCTGATATCATAGCTGGAGCGCGGACAGGCGATCTTCCCAGAATGGGATGGGGTGCGGCTGGGTTTGCTCTTCCGTTTGTCGCTGGCTCAACCTTGCGAAAAATTGCAAAACGGGGAGTGAAGGCAGCAGATGAACTCCCGATGGACGAGGTGAGCCGGATAGCACGGGCTGAAGAAATGGGGTTCGACAAAGATGTCTACCACGGTACGAGTGTGCCGGAAGAAATTACTGAATTTAGGCCGAGTAGAACGGGAGAATTTGGTCCCGGTGTTTATACCACAGACACCGCTAGTGAGGCTGCTAGATACACTGGCGCGTATGCGAATATAGGTCAGGTGCTGGAGGGTGCCCCTGCACGGATAATGCCTCTCAAAATAAGACTAAAAAACCCCCTTCGTATCACAGATCCAGATGAGTTTTGGAAAAGATTTGGCAAAGAGGGTGCGACAGATTTGGCCGCACAGGAAGCTGCGATAGAAGCGGGATATGACGGTGTAATTATGACCCGTCCCCAGATGAAGCCGGGTGTGAGATTGCGCGATGACTGGGTGCCTACTGGAAAGACCATCGAACATCAAGTTGTATTCGATCCCAAAAATATCCGATCACGGTTCGCTCGCTTCGATCCATCTAAGGTAGAAAGCGCAGATCTAATGGCTGGTATAGCAGGACTGTTAGGTCTTGGTGCTGCCGGGGCTGCTCGCAGAAATTATGTTGAGAGATAGGTATGTAGATGAAAAATATTTCTATGATAGACAACCGTTTGAGCAGCATGGCCCCATCCGATAAACTAAAGATGTATGGTCAACTTCTCCTACGTGCTCAGCGTCATTCATTGAAGCGTAAGTTTTCATCTGCGGACAAGATGCGTAAAGATGCCGACAAGATCCTACTGCATTTTGAAAAGACCATGGATATAGAATCCAAATAAGTATGAGGGGCGGATCATGAGACGTAATCGTGGCATAAAAAGCCTGAAGGGATATCAGGAGGGGGATCTCGTTGAGGATTCCCCCGGCTGGTGGGGACGCCTACGTGAAAGGGGACGCCAAAGGAGACGGGAATCAACACGACCACGCTCCCTCAGCGGGACACCACCCGTGTATCCTTTTCTTGCCCAAAAGCCACCACTCTTCATTCGTCAGTTTGCGGCGGATCTGGCTGGTAATTTTCTTCGTGATCGTGGCATGGAAGGGTTGGGCGATCTTGTAGGTAGTCGGGAGATCAATGCTGGCGACCTTAGTGCTACTGAATATAGAGCATTACAAGAATCTGTTCTCAGGAGTATGGACAGAGAAGGTTCTAGTAGAGGAAGCGATACATGGCAACTCAATTACGATGACTATGGGCTGGATGATCTTGCAGATTATATTTCGATTGCTGCTCCTGGGGCGGTACCGCAAAAGTTTCGAGGTGAAGTAGAGACAAGAAGAGCAGAGCACGAGCAAGCATTACGCGATCAGGGCCACTCGCAATCTTTCATTGACAACCTTTACGCGCAGGGTCCATTCTCTCGTGTCAAGTCCGCTCAAATTTTAAAGGATCTTGAGGGCAGTCAGGGTCCATTAGAAGCACTGATGTCTTCTCCCTCAGCATTTTCTCTGGCAGGAAGCATTGGCAGTGCCCGGATACGCAAAGATCCAGAGACAGGTGAATATTGGATTGAAGATGAATATGATTTTAATGATGCTGCAAATTTAGCAGAGGATGCCAGTTTCTGGGCAGATGCCGCAAAGGAAGGGTTCATTCCTACGCCTGGTAACCTTTATGGACAAGCTCGTAATCTTGGAAAGTACTATGGTAGTCAGCCCGGAGAAGGTAGCTCAATAAGAATCAACTTAGGAACCTTGGAAGATTTGCATGGTGATATTGCATCTAAAGAGAAAGGGCCTTCTAGAATGGCTAGAGGTCTTGGTTGGCTGCGAGGCTTGGTTGGCAGAGATGATAGAGATGATGATGTACGATTGGCTGAAAGGAGGATCCCGCCAATCGATGAGTCGGCAATGCTGAGGGAACGATTAGAGAGGTTGGATTTAGGCACGCCACCAAGTATATCGATACCAGATTTAGACCTTGATGTACAGTAATGCGTGACGATATAGATGAACATTAAAACGATAGCCGTGGTGTTGGGAACCATGGCGTTGCTATGGTTCGGCCTTTCCGTCATCAACTCATCAAGAGCAGATGCCCTGATTGCAGAGGAAAGGGTCAGGCTCCTTGAGATGGAGCGTGTGAATCTTGAGCGTCAGGCCGAAGAAGCCCTCCAGGGTTATGAGATTCTGAGAGACAGTCTTGATCAAGCCCATGATTCTATAGCTGAGGTCAGGGAACGGGCCGTCGAGAGGGCCTCCAGTGCCTCTGTCAGCTTCAATGAAGGGATAGAGGTACTAAGAGACAGCCTAGAAGCTTATGATGGTCTGGGGGTGATTCTTGATGAGATTCAGGCTGACCATCAGGACGAAGTGCAAGCTTACCAAGAGCAGGTAGAAACGCTTGAGGCCGACAAGGTACTCCTCTGGCAACGAGTCGAAGCCCTTGATTCCATATGGGTCACGGAACAGCGAGTAAATGATGCCTTGAGGCGTGAGATCACGGCCTTGAACGAGGAATCGGATGCATGGAGAGCCATAGCCACCCCCGGTATCATGAGTAGGGTTGGTAGGGTGGTGCCGTATGTTGCCGTGGGTATTGGGATCGGGACATTACTAAACTTCAGATAGTCTTATACTTTGGTAATAGAACTAGAAATCCCGGTGTTTGGTCGCCGTGCCAGCCGCCCAGTTGATTGAATTCGTAGTACTCCACCGCACCTTCGTAGGAATCACAACCCTCATCCATGAGTTGCTGGATGACTTTTTCCTTGTCATAGATGACGATATTCTCCATACCGAAACGTTCCAGAATCCCCATGACACAACCATCGAAGCCATCCATGACCAACGCACTCTCGACTCCAAGATCAAGCAGTTGCTCTGCTAATACTGCGGTGCCGTCCTTGGAGTCAGACATCGTCATTCTCCTTCTGCCAGCGTTGAAAGTATTTGAGTGTCGAAGTGAGCAATCGGTGTTGAGAACCAGACAAAAGTATGTCGTTGTCTAGTAGTATGTCCGTAGCGTATACGTCCCACCGCATCTTGGGGAGTGCAAAACCTTGGTGAATATCTGCCGCGTTAAACCATTTAATGCTGGCCTTGGATCCTAACCAACAGACCGCGTCAACATGATCCTTAATCTGGACCAAGTTTTTGTGGTGTAGATCTTTTATCGCCTGAGCAACCACTGCCGTGGCCATCTTCGCTTCGGGCGACTCCCTAGCGTTCACGAGAGTTTGCGAAGAGTGCCATGATGAGAATTCCTAATGCTCCCCCAACAAACACGCCAAAAGCAAAGGTCACGATACTCATTATTTTTTCCCGGCAAGTTCCGAAAAGTATGCTTCGTTTCGTCCCGTTTTTTCAAGATTACGGAAATGCTTTAACATGATCCGTTCATCTTTCGACTCGCATCTCTCCTTTACTATTTTTTGAATTAAGAGTGTCGCCGTGCTTCCGGCTACGAGACCGGATATAAAACGGATCATTATTTGGTGTCTCCGTCTAGTCCTACCGGCTCCATGGCACCGTTACCTCCTTGCATTAATTCGTTGTAATTAAACCGATCTTGCAGGGCATCATGTATAGTAACGAGGTCGCTCTCGAAACCAAGTATGATGTGGCCCGGAACACTGCAAAACGCATGACTTGGTATTTTGGTATCATGTAAGACGAACGAGATCCCGGTATTGGTTACACGCCATACACCGGACGATCTTTTGGCGGTATCGACATTCTTTTGTCTTTCGACCAAGTTCCAGTAGGAAAGTCTACCAACCTCATGTCCCCTGTCGATCTCCGCAGGGATCTTAACGATGTGGGTCCATTCTCCCATCCGGTTGGCTACGAGCCAACACAACACCCGTGCCATACCGGAATTGAGCTTCCGACGATAGACACGGATGTTGCCCCCGCAGCACCCGCATTTCTTTGAGCCCTCTTCCGACATTCGTCGCAACTGTGAAATGTTATATTTGTTGTCGAATAAAGGCTCGTTAAATAATGATGTCTGAACGAGCATCCCCCCTCCTTTTCTTTTATTTCCACCAAGGCTTTTTCTTGGGGGACTTCAATTGCTCATGCTGCCCCGTAAAGTCGTAGCTCTCGATGATCTTGTTAAACATATCGGTGATAGTGATACCCTTACTCTGCGCCTCACGCCTGATCATGTTCAGGGTTGTGCGCTCAAGGCGTAGTAAGAATGCTTCTTTAGAAGGGGAGACCGTCATCCTCTTCCTCCTTTTCATCTGCCTCTCCCCCTCTTTGGTCAAGCTCTAGTCTCATGTATTGATAAGGCTTGCCACTGTCACGGCCCGTGCGCTGCCACATAGCCACCTTGACGGTGGGCATTGTTCCAGACTTTGCCTCCTCGACCATGGCCTTGAGGAAGGGGCGCGTGAACTCAATGGCACCCGTCATGGTTGGATGCTTTGGGCTGTTTGCGAACCTGTTCTCGAAGATGGAAAAGTTTAGTTTCGGTTGATCGGCATAGTTCTTAGCCATTAGTTGTTCTCCTCTGTGTCGTCGCTAAGTAGCAACAAGGGTTGTTCTGCTTTCTGCAACGTATCGACCAGCGATGTCAGTACCTTCACGTCGAGGTTCGTTACCGCAGCTTTGATTTGTGCCTTGGTAGCGTCATCCGGCGTCCAACCACCGTCATTCAACCTGTGGGTCAGTGCGATCAACTCAGTCTTGAGGGCACCAGCGTCAGGCTCCTCCACCACAAGTTCCTCCACCACGGGCTCCTCCACCTTTTTCTTCCTTGGGGCTCTCTTCTTTTTAGGCTTTACGGGAGGCTCGACAGCCTGCTCAACACCTATGTTGGGCGGGACATCCTCCCCGCTGTACAGGTAATGGCCTAATCCGAAAGCTGCCAAGCATTTAACCAGACACCTTTGCTTGGCGTCCGAAATCGCCCTGGCGTCAGGTCCCGTGGGTTTGCCGTCAGGGCCAGGAGAGCCCGTAATGGCGTTGTTGCGATAGTCCATCACCGGAAGCCACATCTCCCGCTTGATGTCTCCGATGGTAATCGAACAACATACGGAACATGAGCCGTCTTCATAGATCGTGATATCCCGTGTTACGCTATCCTTGTCGGTCATCCCATGCCATTTAACGGTAAGTTCAGGGTAGTGGGCCATGGCATAGGCCCAAGCATTGGCCCATGATAGATAGCTAAGTTCGATGCTGCCCTGTCTCCGTTTCTCGACGTGCTTGCTTACGTCGATGGAAGACAGGGTTTTCCAAATCTCACCTGCGGTTGGACTGCTCATGCGCTCCTCCTTTCCACTGTGGACAATGATCTGATACCGAACACCAAGATTCGCAACGCACGAACCTTGCTCCCCCTTCCTTGATGGAAAAAGTTCTTCCGGGCTTCTGTTTGATGTTGATGTAGTTAGCAGCTTCGTTCATTGTATCGAACGACCGTGGTTTAAGCCCTCCACCAAGCACCGTGTAGCCCCCTCGCGCCCATCGTTCTTCGGGGGTACACGGTATGGTGTTCTCCATCGTGTGGACCCTTACACGGCCTGCTATGAAGTCATCCTGCCGTTCGGGACGCCACAATGGCACCTTGATTGAAACGATGGGGCTCTGTGGATAGTCTCTCTTCGCTTCCGCACGAGACTTCATCCAGTCACGACACAACCCAACGATAGTAAGACTCGTAGCGGTGATGTCGTTTTGCCTTAGCAACCAAGCATAGACGTTGAGTTGCTGTTCCCAGTCGGGCTTTAATCCTTTTTGGATCGTGAAGACGCTTGTCACTTTATAGTCGGTAACGGCACCATCATCACCTATAAGGTCTATAGCCCCGGACACCTTCATTCCTTCGCATTCGGCAAAGAAGCGTTGTTCGCGTGCCCCCTCTCCGTAGTTCTCCAACACACCGTGAACGCCCTTACCTAAAAGCTTCCACCACTCGTCTCGTACATCGGTCGTGATCGTGTCCTCGTGCTCGTTGTAGAGCCTCACGATTTGGGGTGGCTTCAACAACTCCGTAGCGGAGAAGTCGGCATCCCCCTTTGTGTATGGATCACCCTCGATTGCCTTAACAAAGGCGTCAGGTGCCCCATATTCGTTGGTTAAAGGCATGTGCCCTCCTCTTGTGTTACTTCACCCTCCATATTCCAATCCCGTAATCGGTCCTGCGAACGGTGAACTTCCTGTCCGTTCTGCGAGATACACGATACACGTAACTCCTGATTGAACTGATCAATTCATCGACTCCCTCCTTGCTCATGGGCATTTCGATAAGATCTCCCACTGCCACACTCTCAAGTGGCAAGTCACCCCACTTGCGGTGTGGTCCGGGGTTTACGGGAGGTGGCACTCCTACCCCCTCGTAGACCCTGTATCGCTTAGAGTCTTCTTGCACGTTTCACCACCAAGTGTTATCGTCTGAGGTGCCCCACGTCGAGAGTAATGATAATCAACCGTTTAAGGAAACGCAATAGCATTGACAACGATCCGTGTATAATTACTATACTTGGTGAGCCTGCCTCCAAAGCCAACTCCAGAAGGTTCGTTGCCATAGGAGGTAAGCCCAGATTTATAAAGTCTAAAAAAGCTCTTGATTACACTAAAAGTTTTAAGATACAGTGCCCCGGTAGAAAGAAGTTGTTTGAGGAGGACCTGTTTGTAGCTATCAAGATTTATTACAGAAGTCGTAGACCAGATCTAGATGCTTCTCTAATACTAGATTTATTACAAGACTATGTATATCCCAATGATAGATTAGTTAAGGGACAGTATATAGAGTGGGGTTTAGATAAGGATAATCCTAGATCTTTAATTGTTATAACAACACTAGATAAGAGGGATTTAGCTTTAGAAAAACTATCCGAATTAGTTTCTAGTAAGGGGGAGTCTTGAAAGAAGAGCATTTGGTTTCGGCAATTGAACAAGTGGTATCTACGTTGACGATGGGGCAGCATAAAAAGCATTGCCCACTGTGTAGGGGCAGTCGAACGAAGAATAAACACGATAAATCCCTGTCGATTAAGATCGATGCAAAAGGTGTCCAGTACCAATGCCATCATTGTGATGTAAACGGTGGCTGGGTAAACAGTCGGGATTGGTCGTTTGAAACGATCCCGATGGCCAGAGAGCCGATAGCCGATTTACCACAATCCAATAACGAAGTCGCAAGGAAGTACCTGCAAGGCAGGCACATTGCAGATTCGGTCATCGAATCACATGCGATTACGGGCACTCGTCGTTTTAATGGCCAGGTCATTCCTGCCGTGGGCTTTCCATATCGTGACGGTGATTTGGTCAACGCCATCAAATGGCGATCAGCCGATACCGACAAGAGGTTTTCCCAAGAAAATGTTTGCGAAGATTTCTTCAACATCGACTCCTATGTCGATGGCAACGATCTCCTGATATGCGAAGGAGAGATTGATGCTCTAGCCTGGATAACCAGCAATTTACCGGACAACATCAGCGTTGTATCCATACCCAACGGTGCTCCATCCAAGGTTAAGGACGGCAAGATCACGCCGGAGGATGATAAGAAGTTTGCTTACATCTGGAGAGCCAAGCGAGAGCTTGAGTCTGCACCTCGTATCATCCTCAACACGGATAACGATGGGCCTGGAAAAGCTCTTCAAGAAGAGATTGTCCGTAGAATTGGTAGTGCTAAAGTATGGCTTGTTGATCTAGAGGATCATAAGGATGCCAGTGATGCTCTAGAAAAAGAAGGCACCGGATACTTACTGGGACAATTAGAAGATTGTCAGCCCGTTCCCATGATAGGATTACATGGTGCTGAGGTGTTCAGCGATGCTGTTGTGGATCTCTATAACAATGGCCAGTTGAGAGGAGCTAGGACTGGCCTATCATCTCTTGATAAATTCATCCAGATACCGCCCGGCATGGTCACGGTGGTGACTGGATTTCCGTCTAGTGGCAAGAGTGATTTCATAGATCAAATTTGTTTGAATCTCGCCTTGTCGATGAATTATAAGACTGTGTTCTGTAGTTTCGAGAAGCCTCCTGAGTTACACCTCATGCAGTTAGCACAGAAGCTCACCAAACGCCCCTTCTTCAAGGGCGGTGAGCAGAGGATGAGTCCCGAAGAGAGGGATCATGCTCAAGCATGGCTCAAGGAGCATTTCTTGTTCATGGACAGTCGGCGTGATAGCCCCAATGACATCACCGGCATCCTCGCTACTGCTAGTTCTGCCGTGATGAGAATGGGTTGCAGGATTTTAGTAATCGATCCGTATAACTACATCACGCTGGCCAATAGAACTAAAGAATCTGATGAGATATCAAATTTACTGACCGAAGTACAGCGTTGGGCAAAATCGCATGATGCCCACGTATTTTTCATAGCCCATCCCACTAAGATTTCTCCCGATAGGCGGGGATCCAAGATGGTTGTAAATGGGCATGACATCGCTGGATCTGCGGCCTGGTTTGCCAAAGCCGATATAGGCATCACGCTATGGAGAGACCCATATGACATAGCCCCTCCCGAAGCTCATATATGGAAGGTTCGTTGGTCTTGGATTGGTAAACATGGCGTGTGTCCGTTGAAGTTCGATAGATCAATTGGTTGTTGGAGTGACTTTGCTCCCGGCTTTGATGATGACGAGGAGGACTGGGACTTCTAGTACAGCCGTTGCCTTGCCATGCCGCGCTACTATGCCTAGCCTTGCCGTGCCAAACCCAGCCTAGCCACGCCGTGCCTTACCTGGCCGCACCGCACCTCACCGCACCGTACCTGGCCATGCCTTACCTTACCCTGACCTGCCTCGCCGCGCCGCGCCCTGCCATGCACCGCCTGGCTGCACCTCGCCTAACCGCACCTTGCCCGGCCTAGCCCTGCCTGACCAAGCCCTGCCAAACCACGCCCTGCCATGCTACTATGCCTTGCCTTGCCTCGCCCAACCACGCCTCGCCGCACCATGCTTTACCAAGCCAGGCCACGCCACACGCTGCCATGCCATGCCCCACCTTGCTACTATGCCTTACCTTGCTTTGCCTCGCCGCGCCACGCCCCGCCAGACCTAGCCCCGCCGCGCTACTATGCCTAGCCACGCTTTGCCGTGCCACGCCTCACCGTACCGAGCCAAGCCTGGCTTTGCCAAGCCACGCTTCGCCGCGCTACTATGCCTAGCGTTGCCGTGCCATGCCTCACCCAGCCCCGCTGTGCCTTACCACACCTTGCCTGACTTTGCCATACCACACCTAGCACCGCCGAACCGCACCACGCCGGGCTACTATGCCTTGCCTAGCATTGCCGAACCCGGCCTAGCCCGACCGAACCCTGCCATGACATACCAGGCCCTGCCATGCCCTACCACGCCCAACCTCGCCTCGCTACTATGCCTTGCCTTGCCTCGCCCCGCCTGGCCCAGCCCCGCTGCGCCACGCCCCGCCACTATGCCCTGCCGAACCATGCCTGACCCCGCTACTATGCCTTACCGGGCCACGCCGAACCCTGCCATGACACGCCGTGCTTTACCTAGCCCCGCCTGGCCTCGCCCTGTTTATGTTGCCACGAGTGCTATGGGTGATTAGGTTCGTAATGACGATGTAACACATACCTCCTCCGTGTGTTCTCGTCTTGGTGGGCAATGAGAAAAAAGAGGTTTGGGTTATCCCCCTTTCCCAATCCTTTCCCCCTGTCTTAATCAACTCCAACATTGATTAGCGCAGGGGGTCTCTTCTTGCGGCTCGCTCCACTACCCAATGTGTATTTGCAGCCAGCCATCCGTAGAAAAAGCCATACCTAATTCCCACGATGAACGATGCCCACGCTAATGCAATCATTGGTTAATTTTCCTCCTTGCGAAGAGAACGGTTTTCGTCAAGTTGTAGCACCCGCTTCTGGGAAGATTTCTGTACCTTCATCCGAAGTACATAGAGAGCACCTAACACGTCGTCGCTATCATATAATCCTGCATTAGAGGCGAGTGTATTGACGAGGTGCGTGACCTCTCCCTTCAAATGGTTGGATGGGATGTTGTCGAAGTTTTCCATCATTTGTCTTCCTCCATTGCTGTGCGGAGCCATGTAAGGATTTTCGTCAGTTCAAAGTCGGATAAATCTAGATGATCACCGACCTCATCGAAGTGCTTGTCCAACGCCCACAACGCTATGGTATACGTGACCACCCGCGCTTCGTTTTCCATACCTACCATGATTCCCCCCTTAAGAGTTTGTAGATTTTGTATCTAAGTCTCTTCCACCGGCTGCGTCCCAGTGCGATGTCACATGGGCTATGCATCATTTGGCCGCAGGCATGAATTGGATTGTCCCAACACTCAAGTACATGAAAGCAGCCTTGTTCCAGGCATCCGTACAGGTGTAGTGCACCTTCGCCGGATATCAATGCGGGTTGATGACCCAAGGTTCGTACCCGTTTTAGTGCACGTTTTTTCATGCGCCTGGCTTCACGAGTTCTCATGTCTCTTTTTGTGTTGTCGTCTCCACGGGTTCCAGTATCTCAAGGGCTTCTTCAATCCCCTTGCATATTGCCACTGCCTGGGAGCCGCGCCCATGGTATGATCCGTAGTCTTTGCCTGGCATGACATCAAGTACTTTGGCTATTCCATACAGCCAATCTAGATTGTGGATGCCGTACAGACCCTCGACTGTTTCGCCATCGACAAAGATGGCATACTTGCCTTGGCCCGCTTCATTCCACCGATAGTAAGGACAGACAAAGACTTCGGGCACCTTAAAATCCAAGTAGTAACCGGCGGACATGAGGGTGTGTCCGTCTCCGTCCAACAACTTGTCGGCATTGTCCTTCAATGCGTCCACTAATTGCTGGAACTCCTTCTGGGTATAGCGTTCCGCCTCCATGATATACCTCCTCTAGTGGTTGTACAGCTTACTTAAGCTGCTTCCAATCGGTGACAACGTACTTACCGAACGGACCCTTGGTCTGCGGACGGAAATCGCCTAACCCGATACGCTTACCTGCCGCATCCACGATCTCGCGAAGCATCTTCGGAGCCAGTAGCTCCGTATCAAGGTTGAGGGTGAAATCGAGTTTCCAATCATTGAAGATGGCCCGGTGTCGTATAATGCGCCCACCCGTTGCTGGAATTCTCACCGGACGACTATCAACTTCCCACGGATCCTTGTGTTCAATCGGCAACACAAGCTCTTCCAAGTGTAGACAGGCTGGAAGCAGCGAGGTCTTTTGAGTCGTAACCTTGCTTCTTCCGATCTTGAACCACTTACCTGCCTCCATAAGAGAAGCGAATACATTGGGACCGGGCACGATGAGTGTCTCGCCATCACCACTGAAATACAAAGTATTCCAAGCCTGCTCCCTTGGAGTTCCCTCTTCACCCCTAAAAACCGGGCGAGAGTTGCCGTCGTCCACCCCATCGTCACCAACGAAACGATTGGTCATGAGTGGGGTGATCCCTTCCACGGTTACTGCGTAATTCTTGAACATTTTACTCCCCCTTTAAGGAACTAAATTGCCGACAACGCTTGTCGCTATCGGGTGCTACGACTTGGATTCAGCTTCCACCTGATCTTCCATCAACGACTTGAGTTTGGTCAACTTACTAACAACCGTTTGTACGGAAACTTGAAGTACGCCTTGACCGAAGTCATCCCATTTCATGAGAGAGCAACAGTCACATTTTGTCTTCGTGCCGTTGAGTTGTTTGGCAAAGTCATTGAGGTCTGATCGGATATTGGTAATCCACGCTAGATCATTTTCTAGGTCTACCATGTCCTTTTCCTCATATGGGTTAATGGTGATCTTTTGATATGTCTGCCAGGAATGCTTCAACGATCTTGCTATCCTCAATTCTGTTCTCAAGATCATTGATACTGAACTTCACGATAACATCTGGATACGATGGAGCTATCAACTTCAGAACTTGCTCTTCGTTTTCGGTTTCATGTGATTCCACGACTTTTATTACCTTGAATCTCCCGTGTAGTATGGACATCAAGGCTGGTGCCAGTGTATGGCCATCTTCATGGATCAGCTTGAAACCTTTAAGCATTAGTTCTTTGTCCTGGCACGCTATTCCTAGTGCGACAAACACGGAACCTTCGCTCCAATCTGACATTAGTTAAGGCTCGTCCAGTTCCTGATTCGCTCAGTGAAAGTATAGTCTTCAGGCTCGATTTCGGGTTCGGGTTGAATAACATTATCCAACGTCAATTCGGCACCATCACATAGAACGTCGAGCATTCTATGCAGCTTGATTGTACGATTGGACAGCGTTAAGGGAGTAACGCCTTTAAACACTTCGGTGTAGGCGTTGAGAAGGGTCCATCCAGTTCTAACACGATTGTCACCGAAGAACTCTTCGTGTCGAGGCGTCCTGTATTCCTTTAGAACTTTCGGAATATAGGAATTAGCTATGACCTTTTGATCCATGCTGCGAACCAAGAAGTCATGCACCTCAGTGTTGGATGGAGTGTACTTTTTGTACACGTCGATCCTACGATCTTGCAGTATTCGCATGGCTTGAACCTTGGAGAAAGCCTTCTCCACCAATCCACGCAAATCACGCATGATATACCGTGTGTGCTTACGTCCAAACGTGACCTCTCCATCGAAGTCCAAGTTGGAGCACACCATCACCCATGTTCCGATTGCCATGCTTGCCGCAAACAGCTTGTTATGCGAATTGCGTAGGCCGATAGTCAGATCATAGTCTGGATGGGACTGCCCGTTTTGGATGCGCCATACGGCAAACATCTCGTTGTCATCATGAAACAGGGCGTAGTCCGTCTCCGTGATGTTCCACCGTGCCCCCTCTACCACGTCCTTAACGGTCTCTACAAGCGTGCCGTGCGGAATAGGGTAATGGGTGTCGGTGGCTTGAGGGGTCGTTGTCAGAAACACTTCTGGTTCCGACGCTCTGTTATCCTTCACCCCTGCTCCTATAATGCCCATAATTACCTCCTTTAAGGTAGGTTGGGCGTCATGCCAGACCGTATGCCTGGCAAATTCTCATAGTCTTATCGCCTCCTCTTTTCTCTTAGCCATAGGTACAAGAACAGTAGAATCAACCCAGGTTGTAGGACCACGAAGATTACTATGTTAGCCAGGTTGTATCCCATTCCGGTCCATTCTCCGATTAATTCCAGAATCAAAACACAAGCTGCGAACAGTGCGTTTATCGGCTCGTTCATGGCGAACTCCCGTATGGTGTCCTGACATGCGAGTAGTTGGTCGTACATCCCCCCCCCTTTTTAAAAGTCCTTATGGCCACCGGATTGTTCGTTGTCGTTGTATCCTTGGTGGTATGCGGCTATCTCTTCGGGCGACATGTCGGCTTCTTCGATTCGCTTGCCGTCATAGCTTCCCGTTCCCGTGTAGTGGTGCGGGTATCTGCCCCGCCGGTACCATGAGTCGGCACCACCCCTGTCATAGGGGCCACCATGTCGAATGGCCTTCATTTATCCCTCCCCCTCTTGGTTAGTAAACTGGGTCTATCGTATGTACGGTGAATCCTGAAATGTCCTCCTTCGCTTTCTTGCCCTTGGCCTTGAGCCATATGATCGACGGGTTGGGCTGCAAGAACGTCAGGTCATGCTCGTCGCCATCTACTATGGGATATCCCCATGATGGTGGCGCACCCGAGAAGGGATCGGCAGTACCGCATACTGCCACCCTGGTGCCCTTGGCGAGCATCTCCTCGCATACCTGCCAATTGGTTTCCGAACGGCTGAACGTCAGGTCGTAGTTGTCTGGAATGTTGCGTCTGTTTTCTAGCTTGGTGTAATCGTAGTGCTGATAGTCAGCAAACAATTCCATCAGGTTGGGATATCCCTGTACCGGGATATTCTCCCACCTTTGATCTGAGGTGCCGTTGAGTCTGATTACCGGGGTGAGATCTCTTCTCTTGGCATGTCGTATGCCTTTTTCGATCTCGTCAACCAACTGATCCATATGAGCTTCACGGTTTTCCATGAAGTTGATCGTGCGGTTGTACTGGGCTCGTTGGACGGTGTCCATCACCATGCGGCCTGAGGTATGACCCAGGCATGCATCCAAACATCCTTCAGTCGCCATCGGGCACATGTTGTACCCGGACTTGTCCCCTGCCATGAGGTACTGAACCATGGTGAAATACCCTAGCTTCTCCCCCTTAACAGTCTTTGCACTACTTGTTAGTAGTTTCACTGTTTCATCACTCCCGTTGAGGGGCGCATCGGCCCCGTGTGGTTAGGTGATATAAGAATGTAACACATCATGTACGAGGGTGATAGCACCCCCCGCCAAGTCATTCTTATCGCTTCATCGTGACTTCGATTGTGTCCCCAAATTCATTTGGTGAGGACGTGATAACGGTGTTTCCATCCTCGTCCTTTGATCGAATGGTGCCGTCCCTTTGGAATTCTCCATCGAAGGGCTCCAGTGCTGCGTGTAACCCCTTCAGAATCTTGGTGCGCCCCTCAATGTCCCCTGTCGTCATACCACCCGGCGCAGGCCACGTAGCGGTGGCGTGGAGCATGATATTGTCGAGAGTAGCGAAAGCGTTTTTCGCCGCTTCCACTAACGCCTCCACTTCTGGGGACCGAATCGTGAAGCGGTAAGTCTTGGTCATAGTGCCTCCTTTTCAAAGAGTTGAAGGGCGTCGTGGAGACTGTCAGCCACCGATGCCGCTTCATCGTAGCTCTCCCGCTCGTCCGTACTCTCTTCCCCCTCGAACAAGTCGAGGTTCTGTCTTAGCACATTCCTAGCATTTGTCGCGGCTTCGACTAGGATGGATGTGACATGGCTGCTCTTCTCCTTTTTCAGCCATGCAGTGACATTTTCGGGTGATCCATGGCAGGCATGTGGAATCTCCCAGTGAACGAAGAAGACAATGTCTTTCAAGCCAGCGAGACTCTCGTCATCTGCACGAAAGACTGCCTCCGTTAAGTTGTTTTCCAAGACGGCGGTAACGAAGTGACCGTGGGGATTACGATTGTCGGCGTAGTCCACTATCGCTTCGAGGATATGAGCGGGTGCCTTGGGCCACTTCCCATAATCCAATTGGGCTTTCATCCGGTCACCTCCATTGTTTCATCGTCAAAAGAGAACAACTCTTGTGGTGCCCCGTGATTCCCCAACTCTCTCTCCGCTTCCGCGATAGCTCCCTCTTCATTCTCCGCTTCCACTTCCAGGGTGCCAACCCAGGTGTAGGTTACCTCATAGGCCTTGCTCATTTGCTTTTCTCCTTATCGTTGTAAGTCGGCGTAGTGTAGCCTCTAGAATTTTTAGTCATCATTTTCCCTCCCATTCAATCTCATGACCACCCTTGAGTTCTTCCCAGATCTCGAAGAACCCCGTGTCCTTGACGGTGCGTAACATCCAAGGAGTTAAAGTCTCCGTTCCGGCTAACTCGCAGAACATTTTAGACAAATCACAGACGGGGTAGAATATGTCTTTTCCCCACACCGTTTTCTCTCTAATCAAAATGCTGGGCTTGGAATCCATTTCTCCTCCTCTTTCGTTTGCGAGCCGACTGCATGACGTATTCGGTTATACCAAATAGCATCATGCATATGAAAAAGAACGCACCACATACCACCACAAAATTTAGATCTTGACCGTACATCACCCCCCCTCTCTCTTAGTGCCAAAGGTTTCCATAATTGTTTCATTCGGGATCCGGGACAGACTGATATTTGTCGAGTACAAGTTCGATAGCTTTTTCATATAGTTCGTGCTCCCATTTGTCATCGGCATCCTTTTCTGACACGGGCATCGTAATCTCTTCGACCTCATGGTATCGTTCGTGGGGATGCTTTCCCTCACCGGGAGAGCCGGGTCTGGAGTCCCTGAGAACGTGTAGGTGGGCGTGGATATGATCATTGTGGTTTTCAATTCCTATGATGGGGCTCCCCCACCCGCTAAAAAACGTAGCATCATTATCGCATGCTTCGTGGGCCGTCCCTGGTAGTCCCCAATATGCATCCCACAATTCGCAACCCTGGGTATCCATAACCAACTCTTCAAAATCCGTAGCTAACACATTAAGTCTTGGCATTATTCCCTTCCTCCTTTAGTGAAAGAAACAACTACATCACTCCCCCCCTCCTAACTGCACTGTTTCAAGGGCCGAATCTTGCCGTCGCTTGAGCCCATTAGAAAAGCCTAAAGTCCAACCCAACAGGAATAGATTGATTCCAATAAGTACCAGGAAAATGAAGGCAAATGTCGGAGGTATTGAAGTCATGATGTTCAGAAACATGGTCATGCTCCCCCCTGGTGCTCAATGAACCAAGCAACGGACTCATCAGACGGATTGTCTATAAACCTTGTCCACCATCCCTCATTCTCACTGAGCCACTGATTAATCTTTGGCACATGAAGAGCGATCATCTCGTCTTTGTGCTGTCGGACGGCACTTCCATCTCCGTAAAATCTGGTGGGCACCTCCCATCGAATTTCAACTGCGCCACCCCTCCCGTCATCGAACGCTTCGGCGATCTTGGTCTTGCCGTGATAAAGGTTGGCTTCCCATCCTTGGCCGTCATGGCCGTTGATTCTGCGAAATCCTTTTACTGTGTAGTCGGTGTTCATGTTACCTTCTCCTCTTTCTGATCCGCCCTATACGAACCATCTATTAGTCTCCATCCAGATTCTGGAAAGAGTTCTTTGATGATCTCCATCATTTCATCCATTTCATCCTTGGAGCGTTGCCTATAGCGCCAAGCAAGCTCAGTGAAAGGAGACTCCTTATCTTCATGAGCGAGGGTGACCTGCAAGCACATGCTCAACTGCCCCATGTAATACTCGTTTCTACCGAAGTCCGTGATCAGGTCCACCAACCGATGATCAAGCTCCTGCTTTGACTCTGACATTGTTCTCTCCTTTTTCGTGTCGTGCTTTAGGTAAGTCAGTCATCCTGCTCCTCTTTCGTGTCATGCTTGTCGAAGTAATTGCTGATACGACGAGGGACTACGACCGTGTCATTACACGAAGTGCAACATTGGCCATCGTTTATCGGCCACGCATTGTGCCCATGCTCCCAGTAGATCTCGCCATCCGGCCTACGCTGTGGCTCAATCGGGCCGTCACATATACTACAGATCCGGGTGTCCATTCTCCCCCCTTCTTTCGTGAAAGAAACACTACCAACCCAACTAGAAATCCCACCCCCGTTCTCGCTGTGTGGCACAGGAGTTACAGTAGCCATACTGAGGCATGATTCGGACTATCTCTAGACAGCCCCGACATTCCTTCTCGACGGAAATATTCTGAACATGATCATAGAATTTTTCCATTTCTTCTGGATCGTCACCTGGATCTATCTCCCAAGTACCGAAGTTGTCATCGATCCTAGTTCCGAAAGCCATGTTACCTCCTACTTTGGAAGAGACGCTCGACCCACCTGAATGGCCTATATGGTTTGATTCGACTGACTTCCGTCAGGTACCCAAGTAATGCATCGGAATTTACCCAGCCTTTGACGTAGGTCCCCCACTCGACTCGTTTCTTTGCGTCGAAGTCCCACCAGATGTCGTCTTCATCCCATGCGGCGATCTCTTGGGTGTGCTTGTCGGCGTAGTTACCTGACTTCCACTGGACTGACATGGTCCAGCCGTTATCAAACTTGGCCCGGAACCCATCATTTGTGTCATCGAAGTCAACTTGCATGATATCCCCCCTTCTTTTTGCTTAGGTTGCGTTTGCTTCCTCCCTACTGGTACCTACCTAATACGGTGTTGCATCTGACGTATTTCTCCCGTTGTTCCCACGAGTCATGATGCTTCCCCCGTGGGGGGCGTCTGGATACGGAAGCTTGCCACTTGCGTTGTGTTTCGATTGTCCAAGTGTGCCACCATGCTCGTGCTCGACTCACCGTCTCCAAGGAAACTCCCGCCCTAATCAGCAGTACCGCCTTGCCTCTGTCTTCCCTGCAATTGGTCAGCCCCTTGTCTAGTATTGCGGACAACGCTTGGTCTGATTCCGTCATCACTCCCCCCTTGTCTCGTGTTAGTAACGATCTCTCTCCCCCCCCTCCCTGGTGACGAGATCCCGTAAGCCTTCTGCAACCTTGGCAAAAGTCATCCCAAAGCCGTCAGTGCCAGAGGGATTCTTGGCGGCTAGAGCTTCAGCCTCGTCGGCCATATCAATAGCTGAGACAGCGTTGGCACCTGCTTGGGGACCGTCAGCCCTGCAATAGCCCTCGCTGTCAAAAATTTGACACCGGGTATGCGTGACACCTTCATCGTCGGTGTGCTTGTGGGTTTTCATAGTCCAAGGCTGTCTCATTATGCCTCCTCCCTTCAACTCGGTCGATGATCTGCTTGAGTAACTTCTCCGCATCACACCTGAGATCATACGGCTCCATGTGCCAGTCGCCCGGTCCTTCAGCTTGCCCTTGCTTACGTCTCAGGATTCCGTAGGTCTCAATCTGTTCCAGTAATTTCACGACGGGTTCCTCTTCCATCTCATCTCTGATCGCATCGATTATCTGATCGTTTCCCGAATGACTCATGCTATTTCTCCCCCTTGGGTCTCTCTAGATCTTGGCTCTTAAAGGCAAGTTTGCTACGTCTGGACCAGACATTGGATTCTGCTTCATCCAATGCAATGTCGAGCCGATCCCTCTCCGTGTAATAATGGTTCCAGTCTTTGAATCCCGGGGGCAAGTTGGGATATGTTCTCGCGAAGGTGCCTGGATCAGGCACCAACCTCAGATGGAAGTGTTTCCGTAACAGGTCCAGGGCATCCCGTACTGCAATAGCATCTTCCAAGCTTGCAAGCGCGAGGTCCCTGGCTTTCTGAAGTTCCGCAATGGACGCCATGTCACACCTCCTCATAGTGGACCGTATGATCCTTGTTTGCGATCGTGACGGAGTAGGGGCGCACCGAAGGTGGCGCACCGCACCCATCCCCACCCTCGCAGCTTGTGAATTTCATCTTGGTGCCCCTGTTCTGAAGGATGGAGGTGACCTCTTTAGGCCCCCTCCCGGTTGAGGTATGCGTCCAAGGTCATCCGCTCTGCGTCGATCCGCTCTTCGTAGTAATTGAGGTAGTCGATGATGACCATCGGCTCAGTGCCTTTGTCGAAAATATGGATGGTCTGACCGTTGACCTCTTTGCCGTCCTCGTCCCTGCCGAAACTGGTTGTCATCGCGTAGGTGTTTTTCCCGTTGCGCGGTGCCATTGCATGAACGTGCCAACCCTCTGGGGCCTCTTGGTTGAAATACTTGCGGGGCTGTCCAGTGGCGGGGCGGTATCCGACTCGCACCCGTGGCGGGCCTAGCCGTGTCGTCTCCCTCTCTTCGCGTGTCATCTGCATAAACGTGTCGGTCATCTCGGTGCTCCTGTTGCGAAGGTGATTATCCATGGGTTGTTCATGGTGTCTCCCTCCTCGCGTCAAGGTTGGCGAAATACTCGTCTTCAGTGATGCCCTTCTTGAACTCGTAGCCATCGCCCTGTCCGGTGGGCACCTCTTGGTAACACCTCTTGCAGCAGAGGGTGGCCTCAACGTAAGTCGAATAGGCCCCACAGCAATCGGTTACGCGCTGGCCTAATTCATCGTAGCGTGGGCTGCTCATCTCGGTGCTCCTGTTGCGAAGGTGATTATCCATCTTCTTTAGCTAAAGAAGACATGTTTCGTGAAACATACCGATCTAGCCGCTACCCGCTATGCCATACCTGCGCCACGCAGTGGCATCGGTAACGTCCTTAATAGCACCGTAGCCGTAACGGTACCCGCCCCGCGATATCTTGCGGGTGTACTCGCCAATGAATTGGCCCTCACGCCTAGCCCTAGCATTACTCTCGGAGTCGGGATCGTAGCTCGCTACAAAGCGAACTCCGTACCTTTCCCATAAGTCGTTGGTGAATCTGGCTGTGATTTTGTCGGCTGACGTTTGACATAACGAGCCGTCTACGGTACACGCGAATCGTGCCCGTCTGTAGGCACCGGGATTGATTAATCCCAGCTTCTCTGGCACTATATTGTAGCGCACCATTGCCTCCTCTTTGGAAGGAATAGAGTACTGCTATGGATACTTCTAAGGCTAAGGGCTTGCCCCTAACTCCAAAACAATCGGCGTTCGCTGGCTTCGTGGCTGAAGGAAAAAACTATACCGCTTCCTATCGCCTGGCGTATAACGCCAAGAATATGTCGAACAATGCGATCAGTATCGAAGGTTATAAACTCATGAAGAAAGAACACGTTAAACTTCAAGTCGATTTGCTGAAAGCAAATAACTCGACGGCTACCAAAGCACACGAACATACCCGCCAAGCTTGGATCCTAGAGCGACTCAAGGAAGAAGCACTGGATCAGGATAACAATGCTTCCACCCGTGTTCGGGCACTTGAATTACTAGGTAAAGGAGCCGGTCTGTTCGACTCCACTCAAACCGTGGTAGTAGAGAACCGTACACCTACCCAGATTGAAGCTGAATTGAGCGAGAAACTAGGCATACTGTTTGACTGATAGCACCCACATAGGAGCAATGCTCTCTCTACTGTCTGGCATCTTTAGCGAAAGATGCTGGCTAAAAACAGATAGTCAGGTTTGACCCTGACTACCTGTACCGTGCGTCCTAGCCTAATGATTTTCTTAGCACGGTCTCCAAACAGATAGTCAGGTTTGACCCTGACTACCTGTACCGTGAAATAACTTCACCTGAGCCGTTCGCATCGAGTTCGATGCCCGCTTTAGCAGATTAAGAACGGTGGCCCCTCACGGACTCCGCTTTGACTGACTGACTGACTGACTGACTGACTGACTGACTGAGTAGGAACGTCCCCACAATACACACAAAAAAAAAGGAAACGGAGGGACAGGTTTGATCCGGTCCCTCCGTGGCCCTGCTCACTAACTACAGCCGGTCCAGTGGTGGATTCTCTTAGGTTACTTCGCGAACAGAGCGGCTCGCTCCTCAGTAGTACCGTTCCTGAGAGTTTCAATTTCTGAATCGGTATACTGATTCCTTGCCACACTCCACTTCGTGGCACTCTCGACAGCGGCTTTTTGCGTTTCCGCTTTCGTTCGCATGTCCACCATCCCAGCAGGGTTAAGCTTGCGGAATCTGGCCCGTACTTCCCTCCACTCTGGACCATTCTCCTCAGAAAGCTTTTTTACTGCTGCTTGAGCTTTCTGATACCTTGCTAGGGATGCAGCGGCTTTTGCTACGGTGATGGTACTATTTTCGCCCGCTGTGCCTTTCTGTTCCTTCTGTCGGAACGTGATCGTTCGATCCTTCTCTTCCCAGTGTTTCGGGTTGAAAATGAGCGTATCGGTCATATCCCTAGCGTAGGTTTTAACCCTTCCCAGTGAAGCTTTATCCTTCTTAGCTTCCGCCAGGATACCCTCAGAACCCTCATCGGTACTGCATATATGCGACAGGTTCCAGAAGGGTTGCCAGTTTTGCTTGAGGGTCGTTTCCGCACCGTTGCGATAACCTGCAATCGCTTCCGATGCTGCCTCTCTGGTACGGGCTACCTTGGCCACTTTGTTCGAGTGAGTCGCCCGTAGGTGATTGTAATACTCAGAGAGAGAATGTCCAGCCTCCAAGATTCTAACTATCGAAAGCCGTAAGCTCTCACTCAGGCTGTTCTGTGCCTTGGAAGCTTCCGGAGCCGCCGTCTGTCGCCAATAATCAGCAACAGCCAACAAGTCGCCCTCAGCATTCATCAAGTCCAGTTTGCCCATTACTTCGGGAACTTCTGTCACTTCGGGAACTTCTGTTACTTCGGGTACTTCGGGAACCACCGTTACGGTAGTCATAGATTGCTTCCCTTGGTTTGCAAGTTTTATGAAACTTGTATGGGAAGAATCCATCCACTGGACCGGCTTGTCGGATGCACTCTGGCTCTTTGGCCAGCCACGAGGGTCTCTAAACCCTCTCCCACTTCCGACAGTACCAAGCTCGCTTAATGTCAACGGCCAGTCAAGGGGTCTCGGTATATCCACAATCTATGCATATTTATGCATACTGGCTGACTCGGTGTGGTTGAGAATGGTTCTCAAGTAGCGGAGTTCTGCTAGATGAGAATGGTTCTCAACTAGGACCGGGTACCCCGGACCCCCCCTTTTTTGCGCCGCGCTAGGCGCGGGGGGATAAGACGGTTTTGCTCGTCCCACGTCACGATTTCAAAACTGTTTGCGTTTTCCTGGCGTGTAGGTTCTATCTAGCTGGTATAATCTAAGTTTTTTGAAGTTGGTATATATCTGGTTGGTTTAATCTATCTGGTATATACTAGTACTAATCTAGAAGAGGAGGGGGGGGTATTTTCTCAGGATTAGGCCCCCCCCTTTTCTCGCGTAAAATTTTTATGTAATTTTTGAAAATGGACATTGCTACGATACAGGACCAAATCAGTTCACTGCCTGCCGATAGACAGCGTGAGATACTCGTTTTGCTTGACGAGTTATCCGACGCTCGTATCAGGGAAGAAGCGAACGACGACTTCCTGGCATTCGTGAGGGAAGCTTGGCCTGCCTTCATAGAGGGAAACCATCATCGCGTGATGGCGGACGCATTCAATCGTATTGCAAGCGGCGAGTTGAAGCGTTTGATCATCAACATGCCCCCACGCCATACGAAGTCCGAATTCGCGTCTCATCTGTTTCCTGCCTGGTATTTAGGAAAGTTTCCTGATCGCAAGGTGATTCAGACTGCTCATACTGCGGAACTGGCGGTTGGCTTTGGGCGTAAGGTTCGTAATCTCGTGGGATCTTCCGAATATGCTACGATGTTTCCCGGTGTCGCGTTGAGTGTAGACTCGAAAGCTGCGGGACGCTGGAACACCAACAAAGGTGGCGATTACTTCGCTATCGGGGTTGGCGGTGCCGTTACGGGTAAGGGCGCGGACATCTTGATTGTCGATGACCCACATTCCGAACAGGAAGCGGCATTGAACGATCCCGATGTCTACAATAAAACTTATGAGTGGTACACTTCCGGTCCACGTCAGCGGTTACAGCCTGGTGGCGCGATTTGTCTGGTGATGACCCGTTGGTCGAAGAAGGATCTGACGGGTCAAATTCTGAAGGCTTCCATCCAAAGGGGTGGTGCGGACGAATGGGAGATTATCGAACTACCCGCGATCCTTCCTAGCGGCAAACCGTTATGGCCCGGATTTTGGCCATTGGAGCAACTTGAATCTCTCAAGGCGGAACTGCCGGTACCGAAGTGGAGTGCCCAGTATCAGCAAGATCCGACTTCCGAAGAAGGCGCGATCATCAAACGGGAGTGGTGGAAGGAGTGGAAGGAAAAGAAACCACCCGACTGCGAATTCATCATCCAATCGTGGGATACCGCATTTCTCGCGAAGGAGACCGCAGATTACAGTGCATGTACGACGTGGGGTGTTTTCTACACGGAGGACAATCAGGCCAAGATCGTTCTTCTAGATGCACTACAAGAACGTCTGGAATTTCCCGATCTGAAGGTTCGTGCGTATGAGATGTACAAGGAATATAAACCCGACGCTTTTATCGTGGAGGCGAAGGCGGCGGGTAGTCCCCTGATCTTCGAGCTTCGCAGAATGGGAATTCCGGTTGCGGAATACACGCCAAGCAGGGGAAAGGATAAAGTTGCCAGGGTGAACGCGGTATCGGACCTCTTTTTCAGTGGGCACGTCTATGCGCCTAAAACCCGTTGGGCCGAAGAGGTGATGGAGCAATTTGCATCTTTCCCGTTTGGCGACCATGATGATCTGGTGGATTCCTCGACACAAGCGTTGATCAGATTCAGGCAGGGTGGTTTCATCAATCTGGACAGCGATGACCCGTGGAATGATTTGCTACCCACTCGTAAGGCGGACTATTATTGACTGCAACCGGGGAAATGATGTCCAGAAAGGGACATGAGTCGTTTTCGAGGATGGTGTTACGCGACCGGATGTTGGGTGACAGCGAAAACACCAATTTCACGCTAGACTCTGACGGCGAGTGGCAGAAGGATCACGGCTACTCGACGGTTGGTTCTCATGTCGAGGCCACGGGTGAGGTTACGGTTCCCGCCAACTTCGCTGATGGCATTTCGGCTACTTGGAACATCAAGGTCGAATCTAGTGTCAGCCCGGAGTACAAGAAGGAATACGACAATATACCTACGGGTACACCCGTCAGTTTCAGTATTCCGACGAATTTCGGCAGCACGAAGATCACGATCAAGATTTTTTCTACGCGGGGTGGTGTTGATGAAGGTTGTGAAGGCACTATCCAGATGAGCGACTAATGACAGGTCAAGAGGTTCCTCCCGGTTATTACGTCAGCAATAGTTCCGATGCGGATGTATTCTATGCGGACAAGAGCGGTAACTTCTATTTCAAGAAAGAGATAGGAGATAAATGGTCGCGTACCGATAAATGGAACTTCGACCATATCTGCGATGTGGAGACCGTGAACGAGCAGCAGGGTGTATCCGCTTCCGTGGATTCACATGACGGTAGGGGCTTCGAGGTAAAGGTGAGTGCCCATATCGGTGTCACCGTATCGGACGTGATGAAATGGCATTACGTCAATCCGGATGGTAATCAGGCTACGGTATGGGCTGGACCGGAAGGTGGGCCGGGTGAAGGAGCGAGTCTGGACGCGGGTGTCTGGTACGACAAAGATGGTAACATCCATGTGAAGTTTTCGACTTGCGGTGTTATTCCACATGTGGCGTTTGGCGCTGATCTGGTCATCAACCCGAAAACCGTCGAGAATCTGGATAAGCCCACGGAAGAAGATAAACAATTCTCCAAGGGTTTGACCGAAGGGCTGACGCTTGGTATTGCCGACAAGGCCCCGCCCGTGATCACGCATACGGTTGCCACCTTGCA
>Ga0208180_1000323_pt1 | contig 42941 bp, 42 predicted proteins | sample MalvireepMed_s16_FD_184241 | JGI IMG/M metagenome (GOLD analysis project Ga0208180, IMG submission 184241) | Marine viral communities from the Global Malaspina Expedition - Malaspina viral metaG DeepMed_s16 (SPAdes) (version 2) | ecosystem: Environmental > Aquatic > Marine > Oceanic | place...
GATTTAAATAGATAAAGATTTCCGTCGTAGTTTATCCAGAGCGATAGCCGAAGGGCGGAAATATCAATATAGAATTATGAACTACAACGTAAATGAAAAAGGATATTATGGAGATTTTGGTGGTGCTTACATCCCAGAAATGTTATATCCTAATGTAGAAGAACTGCGTCAGAATTATATAAAAGTGATGCAGGAGCCGGATTTTCAAGAGGAATTTAAGGCGCTTTTAAAAGAATATGTGGGGCGTCCTACTCCACTCTATTATGCTAAGCGTTTTTCTGAAAAATACGGAACAAATGTTTATCTCAAACGCGAGGACCTGTGTCATACAGGAGCGCATAAAGTAAACAACACGATTGGCCAGATCTTGATGGCCAAGCGTTTGGGTAAAAACCGCATTATCGCCGAAACCGGTGCCGGTCAGCACGGAGTGGCCACGGCTACCGTATGTGCGTTGATGGGCTTAGAATGCATTGTGTACATGGGAGCGATAGACATCAAACGTCAGGCGCCTAACGTAGCCCGAATGAAAATGCTGGGCGCTACCGTAGTTCCCGCAGAATCCGGTAGCAAAACCTTAAAAGATGCGACCAATGAAGCCATTCGCGACTGGATCAACAATCCAACCGATACGCATTATATCATTGGTAGTGTGGTTGGGCCTCACCCCTATCCCGATATGGTGGCCCGTTTTCAAAGTGTGATCTCTGAAGAGGTTAAAAAGCAATTACTGGAGAAAGAAGGCAAAGAAAACCCCGATTATGTGGTGGCCTGTGTAGGAGGTGGCAGCAACGCAGCCGGGATTTATTATCATTACCTCGATACGCCAGAAGTTGGTATCATCGCTGTAGAAGCTGCCGGTAAAGGAATCCATTCCGGGGAAAGCGCTGCAACTTCGGCCTTAGGTAAAGAAGGCATCATTCACGGAAGCAAAACCCTGCTGATGCAAACCGATGACGGGCAGATCACAGAGCCGTATTCTATTTCCGCAGGGCTTGATTATCCTGGTGTTGGGCCTATGCACGCGCATTTATTCAGAAGCGGCCGTGGGGAGTTCATCAGCATCACCGACGATGACGCGATGCAAGCCGGTCTTGAATTGTGTAAACTGGAAGGGATCATTCCCGCGATCGAATCGTCTCACGCTTTGGCCATTTTTGAAGAGCGCAAGTTTAAAAAAGATGATGTCGTGGTCGTGAATTTGAGCGGTAGAGGAGATAAGGATTTGAATACGTATATAGATTACTTCAAACTCGCTTAAGCGTGTTTGAATTTTTCATTTCCGCGAAGGCGGAAATCCCTTGAATGTAAGCACACATTTTAAATGGATGAATTATTCTACACATATATTCTTACCAATAAAAATCATACGGTGCTTTACATTGGGGTTACCAATGATTTAAAAAGAAGACTTAAACAACACAAACAAAAGAGTAATAAAGGATTTTCAGGAAAGTACAATGTTGAGAAACTCGTCTATTTTGAATCTAGCCGTTATGTCGAAAATGCCATTAAAAGAGAGAAACAGCTCAAAAAATGGAATCGAGCCTGGAAAGAAAATCTAATCAACGAAATGAATCCTGATTGGAACGATCTGAGTTGGATGCTAGACGAATGAGGTTTCTGTAGAATACAACATATTTAAAACTTGACTTGGATTTGAAAGATTTCCGCTGAGCATATAATTGGAATTAGAATTAGACTGGAAAGATTTCCGCTGAGCACAACGTAATTAAAACTTGAATTGAATTGGAGAGATTTCCGCCTAAAGTTTATCCTGAGCGAGAGTCGAAGGACGGAAATGACTAAAGAATAAAAATATGAACAGAATAAATAAAAAATTACAGGAAAGCCAAAAATTGCTTTCTATATACTTTACCGCAGGTTATCCTGAGTTGGAAGATACTACAACGGTTATTGAAAGACTGGTGGAATCAGGAGTTGATATGATCGAGATCGGTTTGCCGTTTAGCGACCCATTAGCCGATGGACCAACAATTCAAGAGAGTTCTACCGCAGCTTTAAAAAATGGAATGACCACCGCCAAGCTCTTTGATCAGATCAAAGACATCAGAAAATCGGTTGATATCCCATTGATCGTGATGGGGTATTTTAATCCGATGCTTCAATACGGCGTGGAAAAATTTTGTGCCACTTGTGCTGAAATAGGCATAGACGGACTCATTATGCCAGATCTCCCGCTTGCGGAATATGAAGAACACTATCAAGCTACCTTTGAAAAATACGGTCTTAAGATGATCTTCCTGATCACGCCACAAACTTCAGACGAGCGCATCAGACAAATCGATGCTGCGAGTGATGGTTTTATTTATATGGTGAGTAGCGCGAGTACTACGGGGAAAACTTCGGGCTTCAGCAGTGTGCAAACCGATTATTTTGAGCGCATCGCTGCCTTGAAACTTAAAAACCCACAGATCGTGGGCTTCGGGATCAAAGATGAAGAAACCTTTAAGGCTGCAACACAAACTGCAAAAGGCGCCATCATAGGTTCAGCATTTATCAAAACGCTTACCGAAAAGGGTATTGAGGGCATTTCTGGCTTTATTAAGAGCATAAGACCCTAAGTCTTAACCCGCTTTTAGCAAGTTCTTATCAATAATTAACAGCTGTGCTTCTTATCTTGAGGTCAACAAAAAAAGAAAACTATTATGGATAAGAAATTTGAACGAACAGTAGACCAGAAAGACAGCGATCCTACAAGCAGCCTTGGAGATCGTAAAAAGAACACCAATAAAGTGGATATTGATGAAAAAACCATCAAAGACCAACAAAACAAGCACTAAACGCTTGGGCTAACCACCAAAAACTAAAAAAGCCGATACCTAACGTATCGGCCTTTTTAGTGCGCTATTTTCATCAGGTATCGCTACCCACCAGATTGTAGGTAGGATCTTCGATAATATTCACATCAATGATCGCCTCGGCGTTCTTCAGCAAACGACGACAATCAGGGCTCAAATGTCGTAAATATACGGTCTTACCCAGTTTATGATAACGGCTGGTCACCACGTTCAAGGCTTCGATAGCCGACATATCTGCTACCCGGCTTTCTTTAAAATCGATGATGATCTTGTTGGGATCGTTCAGGATATCAAACTTCTCTGTAAAATTGGTGGTCGAAGCAAAGAATAACGGTCCGTAGATCTCATAATGTTTGGTTCCTTCGTCGTCCACATATTTTCTAGCTCGAATGCGTTTGGCACTTTCCCAGGCAAAAAACAAGGCAGAAAGAATCACACCAACTAACACGGCCAGTGCAAGGTTGTGCAAGATAACGGTGATAGCAGCCACGATGATCACCAAGAAAATATCTTTTTTAGGTACTTTATTGAAAATACGCAGCGTGGCCCACTCAAAGGTTCCTACTGCCACCATAATCATTACCCCAACGAGTGCCGCCATCGGAACTTTCTCAATAACCGGCGCACCGAACAACACAATAATAAGAATGGTAAATGCAGCGATAATACCCGATAGCCGTGCTCTAGATCCCGCTGAAAGATTCACCAAGGTTTGTGCGATCATCGGGCAACCTCCCATTCCGAAGAAAAATCCGTTGAGCAGGTTAGAACTTCCCTGAGCGATACACTCCCGGTTTCCGTCTCCTTTGGTTTGTGTGATCTCATCGACAAGATTCAAGGTAAGCAAACCTTCAGTAAGCCCTACTGCCGCCATCACCATAGAATACGGAGCGATCACCTTTAAAGTTTCGTAAGAAATTGGAATTTCAGGAATATGGAACGGAGGAAAACCACCGCTTACCGAAGCGATATCTTTAACCGTTTTGGTATCAATTCCGAAGAAATACACCAACGCAAAAACCACAATTATAGCAACCAAAGAAGATGGAACCGCTTTTGTCAACTTCGGAAGAAAAATCACGATCAATACCGTAAGAGCTGCCAGACCTGCCATAATTAATAAAGGCGTGCCAGTTAACCACGCTACTTCCCCGTTTATTATGGTTTTAAATTGCTTGATCTGCGACATAAAGATCACAATAGCCAGACCGTTTACAAACCCAAACATCACCGGATGCGGCACCAGACGAATAAACTTCCCCAGTTTAAAGAGTCCGATCAATACCTGGATGACTCCAGCAAGTGCTACAGCCGCCAAAACATATTCTAAACCGTGGGAATTCATCAATGCGATCAGGGTGATCACGGTTGCTCCTGCTCCTCCCGAGATCATCCCGGGACGGCCACCAAAAATGGCGGTCACCAAGCCTGCAATAAAAGAAGCATATAAACCCATCAAAGGAGGAAGACCCGCCAAAATCGCAAAAGAAAGCGATTCAGGAATCATGGTCATCGCAACCGTAAGACCGGCTAGAATTTCAGTTTTGTAATTGACCTTTTGAGTTAAATCAAATAAGTTAAATACTTTTTTCATGAAGTAGTTTTGTGCAAAAAGCGTGTGTTTTTTATTGGGGTAAACAGTCAAAAAATCAAGAATCGCACTTGAAATGCACTGTTATTTAGCAGGTTAAAACCCTGCTCAATTCGGCTGCAAAAATAGCTTTTTTAATGAGAAGGGCAAGCACATCACAGCAGGATACGCCTGTAATGGCTAGAGTTTACCAATCAAGCTGTTACGCAAAGGATTTCGCTAACACGCGGCATTTCAGAAGCCGTTAAACTTATATTAATCTGGCACTGCTGCAGATCGCTGGCTCGCTAAAGTCTTATTTTCGTATAAAATCTCAAACTATGAAAACATACCTCTATATTTTAGCCGGTCTCGTTTTGCTCACCGGTTGTAAAAATGATAAATCGGTTTCTGAAGATAAACAGGAAGAACTTGCCGATAATGGTCCTGTAACTGTTGAAACGACTGTAGGACCTTTAGAACTCCCCGCTCCTTTTGCTTCAGAATCGGTTACTAAAGAAAGTAAGGTAGTTGCTTGGCCTGCCGGAAAAACACCGGTAGCTGCCGAAGGTTTTAAAGTAGAACGCTTTGCCGACTCCTTAAAGCATCCCCGATGGACCTATGTTGCACCCAACAATGATATTTTTGTTGCTGAATCGAACACCAAAGACAGCGCCAACAGAATCACCTTGTTACGAGACACAAATGCTGACGGAGCTATCGACGAACGCTATATTTTTAAAGAAGACCTCAACCAAAATTTTGGAATGCTAGTTTTAGACGGTTCGTTTTACATTGCAAACACCGATGGTTTGTACCGCTTTCCATACACCGAAGGCCAAACCAAGTTAGAAGGTGAAGGCGAGAAAATCGTTGAGCTTTCAGCGAGTGGTTACAACAACCACTGGACGCGGAATATCATCACCAACGAAGCCGGAGATAAAATCTATATTTCGGTAGGATCTGCCAGTAATGTGGGAGAACAAGGAATGGAAAAAGAAGAACGTCGCGCCAATATTCTTGAAGTGAATCCTGATGGTAGCGGAGAGATCATTTATGCTTCCGGACTTAGAAACCCTGTGGGAATGGATTGGAATCCGGTGACCGGTGATCTTTGGACGGCCGTAAATGAGCGCGATGAATTGGGTAATAACCTAGTTCCCGATTATGCAACGAGCGTTAAAAAAGGTGGCTGGTACGGGTGGCCGTACAGCTATTACGGGCAAATCAATGATCCGCGATGGGAAGACGATCCGCATCAGGATTTAGTAGATCAAGCCCTCATTCCTGATGTTCCTTTAGGACCGCACACCGCTTCTTTAGGCTTTACGTTTTACACTGCAGATCAATTCCCGGAAATGTATCAAAACGGAGCATTTGTAGGACAACACGGGTCTTGGAACCGCGAACCTTTTTCTGGCTATAAAGTAGTTTTTATTCCATTTGAAAATGGAATTCCCAAAGAACCTGTTGACTTTTTAACCGGGTTTATTCCTGATGAAAACGGAAACGAAGTTTATGGTCGCCCGGTGGCAACCACAGTTGCTCCCGATGGTTCCTTATTAGTAAATGATGATGACGGCGGAGTGATCTGGCGTGTTTCTGCAGAATAAACTAACCCATATAAAACTTCTTGGCATTTAGTCCTTCGGCGGTGCCAAGCAGTGGGTATATGTTTTAGTATTTTTGAAGTTCATTAGAATTTCCATCCTCGATTAGCGAGTACTTTATGAAAAATATTCTTTTAGGTCTGTTGTTGTTTTCCGGATGTGTATTTGCGCAAGAGAAAACAGCAACAGACTCTGTTTTTGTACGCAACACCTTAGGTGAAGTTATCATCACCTCCACGCCTATTCAAGACAAATTGCAACGTATTCCTGCGGCGGTAAATAGCATTACGGCTGAAGATTTTCAGCGTGGTGACCAACTTTCCATCGCTAATGAGCTCAATAAAAACCCGGGAATTCAAATGCAGCAAGGTGCGCTCAACACCAGTCGCATCAGCATCAGAGGCCTAGGAGCGCGTAGTCAATATTCCACAAATCGCGTAAAGGCCTATATTGAAGGTATTCCCTTGACTACCGGAGAAGGAGAAACTACCTTAGAAGATATAGACCTCAACCTGATCGAACGTATGGAGATTATCAAAGGCCCCGCGAGCAGCAGCTACGGAGCCGGATTGGGTGGCGCGATCAATATTTCAGTAATCAAACCAAAACCAGAAAATAGCAGGATTAGGTTGAATGGGATCGCAGGTGCTTACGGTCTTTTTAAAAGCGGAATCACTGCAATGCTTGGTAATCGTGAAACCGGCGGATTTGTAAGTTATAATCATCTCGAGAAAGATGGCTTTAGAGCCAACAGCAATTACAACCGAAACACGCTTACCGCTTATGCCAAAACACAACTTAACGAAGTGAGTTCGCTTTCTTTCTTCGGAAATTATACGCGTTTAAAAGCATTCATCCCAAGTTCTGTAAATGCTGAAACCTTGCAAAACAGTCCCGAGGATGCCGCATTCACTTGGGGGCAAGCCCAAGGTTATGAATCTTACGACAAAGCTTTAGCCGGGCTTGCTTATAAATGGGACATCAATGCCAACAATAGCTGGCAAACCAGTGTTTTCGCCAATTACCGTGATGGGTATGAACCCCGGCCTTTTGATATTCTTGATGAAGATTCTTTTGCGTTTGGTATTCGAAGCAGTTTAAATTCGCAGTTTTCGCTATTCAATATTCCCGGAAAAAGCAGTATTGGAGTCGAATATTTTGATGAGCATTATCAAGCGCAACTCTTTGAGAATTTATATGAAGAAAACAACGGTAACGGAAGTCTGCAAGGCAATCGCTTTAGCAATCAAGAACAAGATCGCAAATACTTAAATCTTTTCGCACAATTAAGTCTACAGCTTACGCCAAAGTTTAAAGCGGATTTAGGACTGAATTACAACCACAGCAGATACCGTCTGGACGATCACCTTAACGAAAGTAATGTCGATAACAGCGGCGTGTACACCTATCCCAGAATCTTTTTACCACAAGCCGGCCTGAGTTACGAGGTGGCTAATGATAAATTTATCTATGCCTCGATAAGTCGTGGCTTTTCTTTACCCACAGTTGCCGAAACGCTGACTCCCGAAGGCGCTATAAATCCTGAAATCAAACCTGAGATCGGTTTCAATTATGAATTAGGGCTGAAAGCACAATGGCTGGATCATAGACTCTACACAGAGCTCGCTTTGTACACGGTACAAGTTAATGATCTCCTTGTTGCCGAACGCGTGGGTAATGATCAATACGTGGGTCGCAATGCAGGCGCTACCGATCATAACGGGATTGAATTCTTAATCAATTATCGTGAAAATTTAACGCCAGCATGGTCGCTTCAGCCGTATGGGTCTTTAGCGCTGAATGACTATTCGTTTGATGCCTTTGTAGATAATGATGAAGATTATAGCGGAAACGAGCTTACCGGAGTTGCAGATCAGGTGATCAATCTCGGCCTGGATGTGGCTTTTCAAAACCGTTTTAAGTTCAACATCAATTACCGTTACACCGGAAGCATTCCGTTGAATGACGCCAATACACTTTATAGCGATGCTTACAATCTGGTGAACCTTCGGGCAGATTATAGTTTTGATCTTTTTGCTAAAGTAAAAACCCGAATTTTTGCCGGCGTAAACAATGTTTTTGACACCGATTATGCTGCACAAATATTGCCTAATGCTACAGGATTTGGTGGTGCAGCACCACGTTATTATTATCCCGGAGAACCTGTAAATTTCTATACCGGATTAAACGTGAAGCTGTTTTAAAACTAATTTCCGTCAGGGAGTTTCATTCCATTTTCACCAAATTTGTTGAGTTCGGTTTCAAAGCTGTCAGCGAGTGCTATGAATTTATCTAAAAGGTCTAATTGATTTTCAGGTTCTAGCAGATTGCCCGGCAATTGCATCGCATCACAGTACTCAAAAAACAGATTGTGGTAATACGCGTCAATTCCCAGTTGTTCGACTAAAAACTCCCGGTTAAAATAATCATCGGTAGCAAAGAGCACCCGGTATTGTTTATAAGTAATGGGAGCATATTTTTCCTTTTGTTTGGAAGGGTCTTTTTTAAACAGACTTAAAAAAAGCCGTCCCAACTCCATAAAATCAACACCATTGGTACTGTTAGGCGGTCGGTACAACTGGCGGTTCTTTTTGATATCATTCTGAATCCTGCTGTTGAAAATACTATCGTATTCTTTGACGTCAAATTTCTTCTCCTTCGGCGCTTCGGTAAGGCGCACTTCGTCGAGTTCGTTCAGGTTCTCTTTAAGTTCAACCACCCAGATCTTTTCGAGCTGATAGGGTTCTACTACAAAAACCTGGGTTTCCATAAAAGGCGCACTAAAAACCAAAGAATCTTCTAATCGCGCAGCTAAGCTAAAATCTCCTTCATCTGTAGTCGTCGTACTTTTATGCTGCGTCAGGTTTTGCACCAAAACACCGGGAACGCGTTTATCGCCCGCATATACTTTTCCTGAAGTATTTTGAGCACGCAGTGTGCCAGCGCAAAGCAAACTGAAGCCTAGAAGAATGTATATAAATCTCATCAAAACAATTTAGGTTGCGAAGTTAGCTTAATTAGTTTGTGCCTGTTTATGAAAATCGGAACTGGTCTTAAGCAGATACTCTAAAAAGCGCATTTGATTCTTTTCTTGCAAAAGACGCGCATCTATTTTTCTACTTAAACAATAATCAAAAAACAAGGGCTCTTCTTCTCCGGTGATCGACAATTGATTTCTCAAAAGTTGCTGATTGAAGAAAGCGTCTTTTTTAAAGAATGCTTCAAGTTCGCCTAATTTTAAGATTCTAAACCGGTTAGGATCTTCTGCTTTTTCTTTTTTATCTTTCTTTATCGAATTCCATACCATTTTTCCTATCGCGATAAAATCTATCCCTCCTCCGGTAGGATTCGGACTGTACATTCCCGGATTTTCCTGAATATCTTTTTTCAGCCAGAAATTGAAGTTTTTATCGTACTCTTCAACACTAAACTCTTTAACGGAATTAGTTGCAGTGATGGTCACGGCATCCAATTCATTTCGGTTTTCTTTCAATTCGACTACCCAGATCTCTTCAAGCTGGTAGGGCTCTATTTTATGAATTTGTGTCTTAAAAAAGGAATAACTAAAGATCAAAGAATCTCCAAGTTCAGCAGCGATCTTAAAATCTCCCTGCGCATTGGTCGAAGTCATGACATCTTGAGTCTTGTTGATAATAAGTACGCCTTCTAGCGGTTTATCATTTGCATATACTTTACCCTTAGTTTCTTGAGCTTGAAAACTAAAACTTAGCAGAAAAAATAAAACAGGGAGTAAAGGTCTTGGCATAATCAGGTCTGTTGCATAATGACCTGATCTATGTGCTAATGTTGCAAAACTTTATACGCGTACCGCGTCTGGCACCAAGCCGGTGTAATCCCCGCCATTGCGAATAACATCACGCACGATGGAAGAAGAAATATAACTTTTACCTGAAGAAGTGAGCAAGAATACCGTTTCTATTTGCGCCAGCTTTCTGTTGGTATGCGCAATAGCCTTCTCAAACTCAAAATCTGCCGGATTGCGCAAACCTCTAAGAATAAAGCCGGAATCTGTAGCATTACAAAAATCAACCGTAAGCCCTTGATACGTCATGACTTTGATCTTGGGCTCGTCTTTAAACGACTCTTTAAGAAAACGCTCGCGCTGCTCTAAAGTGAACATATATTTCTTATCGGCATTGACCCCGATCGCTAAAATGATCTCATCAAAAAGCTTTAAGCCCCGCTCGATAATATCATAATGTCCTAAAGTAAGCGGATCAAATGATCCCGGAAATACTGCGCGTTTCATAATTAGGAATTCAATGTTTAAAGTTCAAAATTAAAGGTACAAAAACTGGAGCGTTTGAAGCTTGTGGTTTAAGGTTGCTTAAAGTCTATAAAATATTCAGCCCATTGGCGGTGCCTAAAAAAGTTGCTTTTCAGATTATCTACTGTTTACTGGGACTGCCTACTGAGACGTTCTATCACGCATCGCTTGCTCAATAACATTATCAAACAATTCTGGCAAGCTTATCCCTGCCACCTTTGCCTGCTGCGGGATAATACTCGCAGGACTCAATCCCGGAGTGGTATTTACTTCTAAAAAATGCGGCTCCCCATTATGAAAAATAAATTCCGCTCGGGTAAGACCTTTCAATTTTAAGATCTTGAATACCTTTTCTGCTTCGCGTTGTACGGCTTCGGTTTGTTCATCAGTAATTCTTGCCGGTGTGATCTCCTGCGATTTGCCTTCGTATTTTGCCTGGTAATCAAAGAAGTCATTGTCGCTTACAATTTCCGTCACCGGGAGCGCCATGACGTTCCCCTGATAATTGATCACCCCGACCGAAACTTCGGTTCCTTCTAAAAAGGATTCGATAATGATCTCATCATCTTCTTTAAAAGCCACTTCGATCGCTCCTTCTAGTTCTTCGGCACCATAAACTTTAGAAACCCCATAACTGCTTCCCGCTTTATTGGCTTTCACAAAACAAGGCAAACCTACTTGCTCCAAAATTTCAGTCGCATGGATCGCATCACCTTTATTCAGCAAATAATTGGTTGCGGTTTTGATTCCGTAGGCTTTCAACACACTGATGCAATCCCGCTTGTTAAACGTAAGCGCAGCTTCATAATAATTGCACGCCGTCTGCGGAATATTCAAAAGCTTCAAATAGGCCTGCAAAATTCCGTCTTCTCCAGGCGTACCGTGAATGGTGTTGAAGACGCAGTCAAAAGTGATCTTAGTGCCTTCTACATTTATAGAAAAATCAGCCTTATCAACAGGAATAGGCTTGTGATCTGCGTGTTTGCAAAACCATCCTTCTTTTAAGATATGAATAGGAAACACATTGTATTTTGATTGGTCTAAGTGCTTGCAAACCGTATTTCCACTCAAGATCGAGATATTTACCTCACTTGAGAATCCACCCATCACGACTGCAATATTTTTTTTTGACATAGTAAAAATGAAAGCTTTACGTTATCTAGTAATAAGATGACTTTCTGGTCATCTTCAGCTATTGAAAAAACAATTTTAATTAAGCTCGGTTTGCCGAGTACTTTAAGGCTTCAAAGAACGTTATTTTTAGAATAAATAGGCAAAAAAAATGATTGCAATTGAGCGTCAGCCAATTTTAAACTAAGTTTGTAGCCGCAAAATCGCTATCTATGGGATTCTTTAAATTTATATTCAGCAAAGTGTTTTTAAAACAGCTCTTGCTGGCGTTACTGGTACTCGTTCTTCTTGTTTTTGGACTTCTGTATTGGCTACGCGCATCAACAAATCACGACCAGCGTATCGCAGTGCCAGACCTTAGCAAAATGTCTTTAAGTCTCGTACAACAAGAGCTCGAGAATGCCGACTTGAATTATGTGGTGATCGACTCTTCAAATTACAATCCAGATTTCCCAACTTTTTCTGTAATTGAGCAGAATCCGGCTGCAGGAAAATTTGTAAAAGAGGGCCGAAAAATCTATTTGGTTTTAAATCCTTCAGGATACCGAAAAATCGAAATCCCAGAATTGGTAGGAAGAACACAACGTCAGGTAGAACCTACGTTGCTTGCCCTCGGATTCAAAATAGGAAAAATTGACTACCGCGATCATATAAGTTCTGACGAAGTGCTTGAACTGCGCCACGACGGGAAAACCCTTAAAGTAGGCGACGCCCTGCGAAAAACCTCGGTCATCGATCTGGTTGTAGGTAATGGAAAAGGCAGCTATCGCACTTCTGGCGATGCCGCACAAGATGTAATTAATGACGCTGAAGATTTAGACGATGCAGGACTTTAAAACCGAAGGTCCTGATGAGCAGGATGATGAATTGTATGAGCATTACAGCTTTACTGCGGGCAAAGGCCAGGAGCCGCTGCGTGTAGATAAATTTCTGATGAATTTTATTGAGAAAGCGACGCGTAATAAAATTCAGCAAGCCGCAAAAAATGGCAACATTCAGGTGAATGGAGCCGTTGTAAAACAAAATCATAAAGTAAAAGCCAATGATGTGGTTCGGGTACTTTTTGAGCATCCGCCTTATGAATTTTTACTTACGCCTGAAGATATTCCGTTAGATATTGTTTTTGAAGATGACACACTGCTTGTGGTGAATAAACCCGCCGGTATGGTCGTACATCCCGGTCACGGTAATTACAGTGGTACGCTCATTAATGCATTGATCTATCATTTTGACAACCTGCCCGAAAATAGCAGCGGCAGACCCGGGCTGGTGCATCGCATAGATAAAGACACCAGCGGACTTCTCGTAGTCGCAAAGACCGAGGAGGCTATGACGCATCTGGCCAAACAGTTTTTTGATAAAACCAGTGAGCGCGAGTACATCGCGATCGTATGGGGAAATGTCGAAGAAGACCAAGGCACTGTTGAAGGGCATATAGGCCGTCACCCTAAAAACCGTATGCAAAACACGGTTTATGAGGACGGCGATCAAGGTAAGGAAGCTGTGACACATTATAAAGTCTTAGAACGCTTAGGCTATGTGACCAAAATCTCCTGTAAGCTTGAAACCGGCCGCACGCATCAAATTCGTGTGCATATGAAGCACATAGGACACACGCTTTTTAACGATGAGCGCTATGGCGGGGATGCGATCTTAAAAGGAACCACCTTTACCAAGTATAAACAGTTTGTAGAAAATTGCTTTAAAGTTTTGCCCAGACAAGCTTTACACGCAAAAACCCTAGGCTTTGAACATCCAAAAACAGGGGAATGGATGCGTTTTGACAGTGCGATCCCTGAAGATATGGAAGCCTGCATCGAGAAGTGGCGTAATTATGCAAAACACGCGATGGAATAGCACTATTGCAAATGCTGTTTTAAATTAAGTACCTTTAACCTATGCTCGATTTTATTCCAGATAATTTTCAATCTATACTCATCATTGTTGTTTTGGCTGTGCTTTTTTTAGCTGTGATGGCAAACAATAAACGCAATCAAAGTAAATTAAGAGACCGTCGCAAACGGAATTTTAAAACCGATTACTTCAAGCTTAAAAATGAGCGTGAAAAAGAATCAAACTCCTAAAAACTAAGCTGTGAAAATCTATACCAAAACCGGAGATAAAGGTACTACCGCCCTCTTTGGCGGCACACGGGTATCTAAGCACAACATACGCATTGAAAGCTACGGCACCTTAGACGAACTCAATTCGTATTTAGGCCTGCTACGCGATCAGGAAATTGACGCGCACAGCAAAGCTTCTTTGATTAGTATACAAGAGAAACTATTTGTAATTGGCGCTATTCTGGCAACAGATCCTGAAAAGGCTGTTCTAAAAAATGGAAAAGAGCGCTTAAATATTGATAAGGTAAGCGAGGCCGATATTCTATTCTTAGAACAAGAAATGGATGCAATGGACGAGCAGCTACCGCCAATGACCCATTTTATCCTACCCGGCGGACATCAAACGGTGTCATTCTGTCACATTTCACGCGCGGTATGCCGCAGAGCGGAAAGACTCGCAACCGCTCTTTATCAGGAAGTTCCGTTTGAAGAAAATGCACTTAAATATTTAAACCGCCTTTCTGACTATCTCTTTGTACTGGCACGGAAGTTGTCTAAAGATTTGCAGGCTGAAGAAATAAAATGGATTCCTGAAAAGAAGGAGTAAAACCTCCAAAACTGAAGCCTAAACCTCGTAATCACAAGAGATTACAGACGTTCATAAAAATAATTTTGAATTAACATTCAATTTTCTTGGATTTTACGTTAATAAATTTATTTTTGCAAAAAAAATAAATACGTTAACTTATGTACTGGACATTAGAACTAGCTTCTCATTTGAGCGACGCACCTTGGCCTGCAACCAAAGATGAATTGATTGATTATGCAATTAGAACGGGAGCACCATTAGAAGTTGTTGAGAACTTACAAGCTATGGAGGATGAAGGGGACTCTTACGATTCGATTGACGAAATATGGCCAGACTACCCGTCTGAAGACGACTACCTCTGGAATGAGGATGAATACTAGATTTTACAACATTGTAAACATAAAGAAGTCTCGCTATGAGGCTTTTTTTTTGCTTAAATTTGAAGTGCAAAAAAGAGGAATTCAGTTTTAAAAATTCTTCAGAAGAATAAATATATTTTCATACTAAAAAATGAAAATAGATCCTGAGACTTCAGGATTAGATGACATTAATTTTTCCCTTTAAATCGAAACCATAGGTTTCGCCGGGATAAAAGAAAAAACCAATTATGGGATTATTAGACAAAGTATTGAAGGTTTTTGTAGGTGACAAATCCAAACAAGATGTCGCTGCAATTCAACCTATTGTTGATAAAATAAAAAGTTTTGAAGCGCAGCTTGAAGCCTTATCACACGATGAGTTACGACAAAAAACTATAGAATTTAAAGCAAAAATCGCCGACGCTCTTGCCGATACTAACGCCTCTTTATTGAAATTAGAGAAAGAAGCAGACGAAACGGAGGACATCGACCGTAAAGAAGAGATTTATGCAGAGATCGACAAGCTAAAAGACGAGTCTTATAAAATAAGTGAAGATGTCTTAAACGATATTCTTCCAGAAGCTTTTGCTGTGGTTAAAGAGACAGCAAAACGCTTTGTTCATAACCCAGAATTAAAAGTAACAGCAAGTGCCTTTGATCGCGAACTGAGTGCCGAGCACGATTATGTTCAGCTTGATGGAGATGATGCGATCTGGTCAAACAGCTGGGACGCTGCCGGAAAGCCCATCACTTGGGATATGATTCATTACGATGTACAGCTTATAGGTGGTGTGGCGATGCACCAAGGTAAAATTGCAGAGATGCAAACCGGTGAAGGTAAAACCCTTGTGGCAACGCTTCCGGTTTATCTTAACGCACTTACCGGGAACGGAGTACACTTGGTAACCGTTAACGATTATCTAGCCAAACGTGATAGTGCGTGGATGGCACCACTTTTCAACTTTCACGGTCTTACCGTAGACTGTATCGATTACCACAGACCTAATTCTGCTGCTCGTAGAAAAGCCTATGCTGCAGACATTACTTATGGAACCAACAACGAGTTTGGTTTTGACTACTTGCGCGATAATATGGCGCACGCACCAAACGATCTGGTACAACGTGCCCCTAACTATGCGATCGTCGATGAAGTCGATTCGGTATTAGTAGATGATGCGCGTACGCCATTGATCATTTCAGGGCCTGTACCAAAAGGAGATCAACACGAGTTTGATGCGTTGAAGCCAAAAATCGATAGCTTAGTAAGCCTTCAGCGTCAACAACTCACAGGAACTTTAGCCGAAGCAAAAAAGCTTATTTCAGCAGGCGATACTAAAGAAGGTGCTATTCTTTTATTACGCGTATACCGTGGTCTTCCAAAGAATAAAGCCCTGATTAAATATTTAAGTGAAGAAGGAATTCGTCAACTTTTACAGAAGACTGAAAACCACTATATGCAAGACAACAATCGCGAGATGCACGTGATTGATTCTGAATTATATTTCACCATTGACGAAAAGAACAACCAGATCGAATTAACCGATAAAGGTATCGATCACTTGTCTGGAAAAGAAGATCCTAATTTCTTCATTATGCCAGAAATGGGCGTTGAGATCAGCAAGATCGAAAACGCAAATCTTTCTACCGAAGAAGAAGCTGAAAAGAAAGAAGAGCTTTTTAGAGAATTCAGTGTAAAGAGTGAGCGTATTCACACGATGAACCAGCTGTTAAAAGCCTACACTTTATTTGAAAAGGACACCGAATATGTGGTGATGGACAATAAAGTGAAGATCGTTGATGAGCAAACCGGTCGTATTATGGACGGGCGTCGTTACAGCGATGGTTTACACCAGGCGATCGAAGCAAAAGAAAATGTAAAGATCGAAGACGCTACCCAGACTTTTGCAACGGTAACGCTCCAGAATTACTTTAGAATGTACCGTAAACTTTCGGGTATGACGGGTACTGCAGTAACAGAAGCCGGCGAATTCTGGGAAATTTACGAATTGGACGTTGTTGAAATTCCTACCAACCGCCCGATTGCCAGAGATGATAGAGATGATAAAGTTTATAAGACCAAACGTGAAAAGTATAACGCGGTTATAGACGAGGTACAAGTAATGGTAGAGGCCGGAAGACCGGTACTTATCGGTACAACTTCGGTAGAAATCTCTGAGATCTTGAGCAGAATGCTTTCAATGCGTAAGATTCAGCATAACGTATTGAACGCAAAATTGCATAAAAAAGAAGCCGATATTGTTGCCGATGCAGGTAACGCCGGTCAGGTTACGATCGCTACCAATATGGCGGGTCGTGGTACCGATATTAAATTAAGTAATGAAGTTAAAGATGCAGGTGGTCTTGCGATCATAGGTACCGAACGTCACGATTCGCGTCGTGTAGACCGTCAGTTGCGTGGTCGTTCTGGACGTCAGGGAGATCCAGGTAGTTCTCAGTTCTACGTGTCGCTTGAAGATAACCTGATGCGTTTATTCGGTTCTGAACGAATCGCTAAAATGATGGATCGTATGGGGCTTCAGGAAGGTGAAGTAATCCAGCACGGAATGATCTCTAAGTCTATCGAGCGTGCACAGAAAAAAGTTGAAGAGAACAACTTTGGTGTACGTAAGCGTCTTTTGGAGTATGATGATGTGATGAATGCGCAACGTGAGGTGATTTACAAGCGTCGCTATCACGCATTATTTGGGGAGCGTCTACGCGTAGATGTCGCCAATATGATCTACGACACTTCTGAAGCGATCGCCGAAACCAATAAAATGGCGCAGGACTTCAAAAACTTTGAGTTTGAGCTGATTCGTTTCTTCTCGATGAGCAGTCCGGTTGATGAAGCCCAATTTGCGAGTTCGTCTGCAAAACAACTTGCAGTGACCGTTTATGAGGCGGCTCTTAAACATTACAAGGAAAAAATGGAGCGCAATGCCGCACTCGCCTTCCCTATCATTAGTAATGTTTATGAAAATCCTGAAAGCAATTATGAGCGTATCGTGGTTCCTTTTTCTGACGGAAACAAAGAACTTAAGGTGGTCACCAATTTGAAAGACGCATACGAGTCTGAAGGGAAACAACTCATCACCGACTTTGAAAAGAATATCACACTTGCGATCATTGATGATGCCTGGAAAACGCATTTACGCAAGATGGATGAATTGAAGCAAAGTGTGCAGCTTGCGGTTCACGAGCAAAAAGACCCGTTATTGATCTATAAGTTTGAAGCTTTTGAGCTCTTCAAACAAATGATCGATCAGGTAAATAAAGATGTTATTTCTTTCTTATTTAAAGGAGAATTGCCGGTACAGCAACAAAATCAGATTAGAGAAGCACGTCAAGTACGTCAAACCGAAAAGACACAGACTTCTAAAGAAGAAATCCCTAATCTTGATGAGCGCGCCGCACAAAGCCGTGCAGCAAGTGGCAATACACAACCTCAACGTCAACAAGTGACCGAGACCATCACCCGCGAGCGCCCTAAAATAGGTCGTAATGACAAAGTAACGATCAAGCACGTGATGAATGGAGAAAACAAAACAATGAAGTTTAAACAAGCTATTCCACTTCTTGACAAAGGAGATTGGGTACTTGTAGATGAATAAGATTATAGAATTCAAACAGCAAAAAAGTCCGGTTAACAACCGGACTTTTTTTGTGAATAACTATTTGCAATCTGTTGCTTTTAATCTTTACATAAACTTAATATTGCAGCCTTTTTGAGACCTGAGAATACCCCTAGTTTTGCAATCTAAAATCCTATTATATTGTTTTCTAAAGAACGTCTACACAACGAGTTAATTCAATCTACAAACATGTCTGCAGTAGAGCTGCGCGCGTGGTTGCGCACCGATATTGCTCCCATAACCGTGGCCAATTACAAGGATGCTCCTTCATTGGATCAATCCAATAAATTGCTGACGATCCTGATGAAAAATACAGAGGAACTTACCAAGACAGACTGCTTTTTTATTCAAAGTATTTTACAGCGTATTAAATACCTAAAAAACAACCGTAGCCGAGAAGGTTACGCGCGTCTTGACTGGGAAAACAGTTTACGCAACCTAGGCTTCGATGTAAAAAAGCAAATCAAACCTGCCAGAAAAGTAAAGGCCTATTATTAGCTAAATTTAAAGGCACCACTTTTAAATAATTTAGATTTATACTACCTTCAATACGCCTTAAGGCTGAAACAGGCTGGTATGAAAAATTGTAGGTTAGAATTAAAATGGGCGGTTATCTATACACTTTTTCTTTTGGTATGGATGGTTTTTGAGCGGTTGATGGGCTGGCACGATGTGCATATTGCCAAGCATCACCTTTACACCTTGCTTATATACCTTCCTACAGCTTTAGTGTATTACTTGGCCTTAAGCGATAAGCGCAATAATTTCTACGGTGGCATCATAACCTTTAAACAAGCTTTTATCTGCGGATTGGTTTTGACGATTTTTATTGCTTTTTTAGCAATTCCTGCGCAATACATCATAAGCACGTACATTACCCCTCAGTATTTTGAAAATGTAATCGCCTATGCCGTCCAAAGCGGCAAAGCTACTCCTGAAGAAGCTGCATCGTTCTTCAATCTTCAAAGCTATATGATTCAAGCGGTAGCAGGAAGTCTTGCTTTCGGACTCGTTTTGAGTGCCTTGATTTCCATTTTTGTTAGGAGAAAATGATAAGAAAAATCTAAATCTTTCAGCAAAAAATCATGTTGAATTATCTTTGAAGCATGACAAAGAAAATCCAACTCATGTGTTCTGACATTGATGGAACACTACTCAATGCAAAACGCGATATCGCTCCCGAAACTGCTCAGGCAGTAGAAAAATTACCTAAAGATTTCCCAATCATTCTAGCCTCTTCAAGAATGCCTTCGGCAATGTATTATTTACAAGAAAAAATAGGTCGCTTAGGCAGTCCCATCATCAGTTACAATGGCGGACTTGTACTGGATGATAAAGGTGAAAAACTATACAGTCAGACAGTTTCTCTTGATTTTCTTGAAACCGTGATCGCACATCAAAAGGATTATGATTACAACATCAGCACCTATTGTACTGACACTTGGCGTACCGCAAAATCAGATTACTGGACCTTACGGGAAATAAGAAGCACGCGTGTAGAACCTGTTTACACTCCGTTAAAGGAACACGTAGCTGTTTTAAAAGCCATAGACGAACAACCGCATAAAATTATGTGTATGGGTTCGCCCAGAGCTATAGATAGCCTAATCAGCACGCTGAAAGAAAAACACGGAGATGAAGCCCATCTTTACCGTTCTAAAGATGTGTATGTAGAAATTACTCCAAAAAACATTGACAAAAGCAGTGCTCTTGAGACTTTGATCAGCAAAAAATACAATTTGACTTTAGATCAAGTCATCGCATTTGGAGATAACTTTAACGATACCACGATGATCAAAAATGTAGGTCTTGGCGTTGCTGTTGCCAATGCAGCACAAGAAGTAAAGGATGTTGCAGATTATGTATGTTCTTATACTAATAAAGAACATGCTGTAGCAAAAGCCATAGAAAAATTTCTAATCTAGGTAAAACCGTAAGAGTCAATTTCACCTCAACACAAGCTATTAGGTTTAATCTCATTTTATCAAATAAAAAAAGAGAGGCGCAACTTCAACCAATCAGTGCGCCTCTCAAAACAACCTAACCAATAATCGTTATTTCTTAGTCTAAATACTTTTCAAAATTATTCACTTCGATCTTTGCTCCCAGATCGTGCATCAAATTGTACAAGCCAAAAAATGTGCGGTTGATGTATAAAAAATGTTTGCTACCACGGTTACCATTCATTTTTCGAAGTTGGGTATCTTTTGAATACTTATCACTTAAGTCTGCAATTTGAGCAAAGAAACTTTCGTCACTAAAATCAAAAGTCTCGAGGTGAAAGGGCTTGGTAAACAGACTCAACATTTCATGAAATAGCTCAGAGAAAAAAGCAATTTCTTCAGGGGAATCTTCTTTCTTCAGTATTTCCAGTTCAAACATCTTTTCTTTAAAAATGACAGGATCATTTATATTTTCGGGCTTTGCAAGCTCAAAATAAGGTTCATAAAATTCCTGAGGCACTTTTTTGATGCATCCAAAATCAATCGCGATCAAATTATGATCAGCATCCACGAGGAAATTACCAGGATGTGGATCTGCGTGAACCTGCTTTAGGTGATGCATTTGGAACATATAAAAATCCCATAGTGCTTGGCCTATCTTATCTGCGGCATCTTTATCGGTATTCACTTCTGTAAATTCACTAAGATGCACACCCGTCATCCAGTCCATCGTAATGATGCGCTCACTAGAGAGCTCCGGATAATATTTAGGAAAGCGCAAATCGGGGATAATGCTACACTGCCTGGTGATTTCCTGACTTTGCTTTACTTCCAGCAAATAATCGGTCTCTTCAAGAAGCTTTTCTTCAACCTCTTTAAAATACTTTTCTTTATCCTTTCCCTTAAGATTGAACATCCTGGTAGCAATTGGCTTCACTAGAGCCAAATCGCTACTTATACTATCTGCAACACCGGGATATTGAATTTTCACAGCAAGTTTTTTCCCATCTAATGTAGCCTGATGCACCTGACCGATGCTTGCGGCATTCACACTATCTTTTTTAAAGGTGTCAAATAGGTCTTCAGGATATTTATCTAAATATTTTTTAAAGGTTTTTCTAACCAATGCTGCAGAAAGTGGTGGTACTGAAAACTGAGACAGAGAGAATTTTTCAACATATGCCTTTGGCAAAATATTCTTCTCCATACTCAACATTTGTGCTACTTTAAGTGCACTACCTTTTAGACTTTTAAGTCCGTCATAAATATCTTCAGCATTTTCATCGTCTAATTCTTCTCGTGTTAAATTAGCATTGAAGGCTTTTTTGCTGTAATATTTAGCATAATTCCCTCCAACTTTTACTCCAGTCTTGACGAGCTGCGAGGCACGGGACAGTTTATTGGTAGGTATGTGATCTATCGTTTTCATACCTTTTATTTAGTTCTACTGAAATTTTCTTTAAACAAAAATTTACCAAAATCCAGCACACTCTCTAAAGGTGTGGTGTTAAAGACATCAAAGATTGCGTTCACTGATTTTTCAATGGCTACATCGGTCTTTTCAAAACGTGCCGAGTTATCATCCATCCAATACTTCATTAGAAAGAGCGTTTGCAACCAAGCACCTTCACTAAAGATTGAAACAGGATTTTTAGTAAAACGAGAAGATTTTTCTTCATTGCTTTGTTCGATCAAATCACTTGCAAATTCACGTACTTTTAAACGTAGATCTCGCAATTGAGCCAGTGATTTTAATTGGTCTTTTTGCTCCTGAAGTGCAAAAAGCACGTAACTGCGATTGGCAGTCAATACTTCAAAAAATGTATAGAAGAACGACAACATTTTTTCCCTGTTTGGATATGTTGTATACTCTTGATTTTTGTGTAAAACAGCTACGGTATTTTCATAAAAAGCAACCCAAATCGCCTCCCTAATTCCTTGAAAAGAACCGTAAAAGTTATAAAACGCTCCTTCTTCTATATTGTGCTCTTTACAAAATTTAAATACAGAAGCAGGTCGATGTCCGTGTTCCAGAACATATTCCATATACATCGTCATTACAGCTTCTGCTGTAAGCTTTGGTGTCTTCTTAGTAGTGGTTGTTTTTTTTGTAGTTGCCATAAAGTGTTTTCTTTAGCTCAATGTAAAAGTAACTATGTTCAACATTTTTTCAAAGATGTTAAACAAAAGCTTTCGTTAAAGTTCTTTCAGTTTAAATGAAAGTTGTGTCAGTTTGTCACGCAATACGCTTTGGTATTTTTTTTGAAAACTTCGTGTCACAATTATTAATTCAAAATCAAGTTTTACCGAAGTTCGCTTCGGTACTAAAAAATCAAATACATTATGTCTACAGGTAAAATCAATGTTGCTGTTGAGAACATTTTTCCGTTGATCAAAAAGTTCTTATACAGTGATCACGAGATCTTCTTGCGTGAGTTAATTTCTAATGCAACCGACGCTACACTTAAATTAAAGCACTTGACCAACATTGGCGAAGCCAGCGTTGAATATGGAAATCCGGTAATCGATGTAAAAATTGATAAGGATGCCAAAACCCTAAGCATTACCGATCAAGGTATTGGTATGACCGAAGAGGAAGTACAGAAATACATTAATGAAGTTGCTTTTTCTGGTGCAGAAGAGTTTCTTGATAAGTATAAAGACACTGCAAAAGACAGCGGAATTATCGGGCATTTTGGTTTAGGTTTCTATTCGGCTTTTATGGTTGCGCGCAAAGTAGAAATCATCACCAAATCTTATAAAGACGAGCCTGCTGTAAAATGGGAATGTGACGGTTCGCCAGAATTCACAATTTCACCCGCCGATAAAGATGTTCGTGGAACAGAGATCATCCTTCACATCGCTGAAGATTCTGAAGAGTTCTTAGAAGAAAATCGCATTAGCGAACTGTTGACAAAATACAACAAGTTTATGCCGGTGCCGATTAAATTTGGTACTAAAGAAGAGACGCTTCCACTTCCTGAAGATGCTCCGGAAGATGCTGAAGCCGAAACTAAGACTCTTGATAATATCATCAACAACCCGAATCCGGCGTGGACAAAACAGCCTACCGATCTTGAGGAACAAGATTATAAAGATTTTTACCGCGAGCTCTACCCAATGCAGTTTGAAGAGCCGCTTTTTCACATTCATTTGAATGTTGATTATCCTTTCAATCTTACCGGTATTCTTTACTTCCCGCGTTTGGGACAGGATATGAATATCCAAAAAGATAGAATTCAGCTTTATCAAAATCAGGTTTTTGTAACCGATAATGTTGAAGGTATCGTTCCTGAATTCTTGACAATGCTTCGTGGAGTGATTGATTCTCCAGATATCCCTCTTAACGTATCACGTTCTTACCTTCAGGCAGACGGTGCAGTTAAGAAAATCTCGAGCTACATCACCCGTAAAGTGGCAGATAAACTGAAGTCGCTTTTCAATGAAGATCGCGAAGATTTTGAAAAGAAATGGAACGATATCAAAGTGGTGATCGAGTACGGAATGCTAAGCGAAGATAAATTCTTTGACAAAGCGGATGCTTTTGCACTTTATCCTACGGTAGACGACACCTATTTTACATTTGCAGAGCTTCAAGAAAAAATCAAAGAAAATCAGACCGACAAGGATGGTAAGCTGGTTGTACTTTATGCATCTAATAAAGATGCACAACACCAGTACATTCAAGCAGCAAAAGATAAAGGATATGAGGTACTATTATTAGATTCTCCTATCGTTTCTCACTTGCTTCAAAAGCTTGAAACCTCTAAAGAAAACATCAGCTTTGTACGTGTAGATGGTGATGACATCAATAATTTGATCAAAAAAGACGAGGAGCAAATCTCTAAACTTTCTGATGATGAAAAAGAAAGTTTAAAAACTTTATTAGAAGAAACCATAAATGATAAATCGTACACTGTAAAACTTGAGGCAATGGATAGCAACTCTGCTCCGTTTATGATCACCCAGCCAGAGTTTATGCGTCGTATGAAAGAAATGCAAGCAACCGGCGGCGGTGGCGGTATGTTTGGTATGGGTAACATGCCAGATATGTACAACCTTGTGGTAAACACCAATAGCGAGCTTGTAGGTGAAATTCTAAACACCAAAACCAAGAAAAAACAAGAGCGTTTGATCACGCAGTCTATGGATTTGGCACGTTTATCTCAGGGCTTGCTTAAAGGCGAAGCTTTAACTAACTTTGTGAAACGCTCCTATGAGATGATTAAATAGGTAGTTAGATCTTAGATTTGAGACACCTGGATCTAGAAGCCTGACTTCATAATTAAAACCGCTCTTTTTGAGCGGTTTTTTTATGCCTTAATTCTAACGATTCTTTAACCACTCGTAGCCGGCGATTACAGCTTAATTTGGTAAATTCACTTAACCAAATTTTTATAATGTTTCAGTTTACTGCTACGTATACCGATCTATACCAATTGAGTATGGCTCAGGTTTACTTCAATAAAAATCAAAACCAGCAAGCGGTTTTTGATTACTTCTTTAGAAAGCTTCCCTTCAATGGTGGCTATGCTATTTTTGCCGGACTCGAAGAGATCATCTCTATTATCGAAGAACTTCGGTTTTCAGAAGAAGATATCGCTTACCTCAAGGAGTACGATTTTGAACCTGAATTTTTAGCCTATTTAAAGGACTTTCGCTTCCGCGGAACCATCAATGCAATGCAGGAAGGCGAAATCGTTTTTCCTACAGCACCTGTCCTTCAAGTTGAAGCCAACCTCATCGAAGCTCAGATCATTGAAACCATCTTGCTCAATACGCTGAATTTTCAAACCTTGATCGCGACCAAAGCAAGTCGCATACGCAATGTTGCCGGTGACAAAACTTTGCTCGATTTTGGATTGCGCAGAGCACAAGGACCAGGCGGATATTACGCTTCAAGAGCTGCAATGGTAGGAGGATTTGACGGAAGCAGTAATGTGATCACCGGGCGTGATTATGGTTTTCCTATTAGCGGTACGATGGCGCACGCTTTTGTACAAAGTTATGATGACGAACTTACCGCATTTAGAGATTTTGCAGAGAACAGACCTAAAAACTGCGTGTTACTGGTAGACACTTATGATACCTTAAAAAGTGGAATGCCTAACGCAATTACTGTCGCAAAAGAAATGGAAGCACGTGGTCAAAAGTTACTTGCCATTCGATTAGACAGTGGTGACCTCGCCTATTTAGCCAAACGCTGCCGTACTATGCTCGATCAAGCCGGTCTGGATTATGTAAAAATTGCAGCTTCTAATCAGTTGGATGAATATGTCATTCAAAGTTTACAAAATCAAAATGCACCCATAGATGTTTATGGTGTAGGTACCAATCTGGTTATTGGCAAGCCTAACGGCGCTCTAGATGGCGTTTACAAACTTTCTTTTGCTAACGGAAAGCCGCGTATCAAAATTTCTGAAAGTATCTCAAAAGTGACGCTTCCGCATAAAAAACAAGTCTATAGAATTCTGACTGAAGATAATGTACTTATAGGTGCAGATGCAATCGCTTTATCTAAAGAAGCGCATATCTCCGTTATGCATCATCCTGTAGAACCTTTCAAAAACCTCAACATTGATGATTTAAAACAGCAAGCGATGTTGCAACCGGTGATGCAACAAGGAAAACGGGTTTATCCTGAAAAAACAGTGCAGGAAATTGCTGCTTTTAGCAAGAAACAATTGGCCGCTTTACCTGACGAATTTAAGCGTTTTGACAATCCGCATATTTATAAAGTAGGCATTAGTGACCAGCTCAAAGACGAACGCGACCGATTGATTGCCGAACATAAAAATTAACTTATGAGAGTATTCACCCTGTGTTTTCTATTATTCGCTCTTGCGCTTTCAGCTTCTGCCCAGGATGTTAAGCCAAAAGACCGTTTAACTCAGGAAGAAAATGAAACTTGGCTTCAAAAGTATCAGCAACTTGATGATTCAGAAGAAAAGCTAAAAATGATCAAAGCCAAGATTCTTTACGATGCGCAATTTGTAGGTCCGCGCCCCGGCATTTCATTAACCGGTTTAAATGAAGCGCAACGTCAGGCCTTAAAAGAACGAGAAAGCAAAAAACCTAAAGTTACCGCTGATTGCAAAATCCTTTTTGTTTTACAAACAACACAATCCCACTTTTTAGATTTAGAGAAAAGTCCACAATACAAAGCTTTTGTTGAACACTTAGAAACGTTCTCGATTTCTGACACCATCTTAACTGGCGCTAGTGCATCTGCGATATACGGAACTCGAGCACGTTGCGGCGTAGTTCTTTTAAAAACTGAAGATCCTGACGCTCTCAACTATTTAAAAACTATAAACAACCAGAAATAACCAATACTTATGAAAGCCCTTGTAATCATCGACATGCAAAACGATTTTATGCCCGGCGGTGCGCTAGCCGTTCCCGGTGGAGATCAAATCATTCCTTTAGTGAATAAGCTTCAGGAAAAATTTGAACTGGTCATTGCCACGCAAGACTGGCATCCTGAAAACCACTCGAGCTTTGCAGATAATCATCACGACAAAGAAAATTTTGATACTACCACGATCGATGGTCTAGAACAAACCTTATGGCCTGTGCACTGTGTACAAACCACAGGTGGAGCAGACTTTCACCCACATATGAATGCGGCGCGTATTGAAGCTATTTTTAGAAAAGGAACAGATCCTAAAATTGACAGCTATAGCGGCTTCTATGACAACGCACACAAAAAGTCAACAGGTCTTTCTGGATATTTAAAAGGAAAGGGAATCACTTCGCTACACTTTTGTGGTTTAGCTGCAGAATATTGCGTGAGCTACTCTGTGCTCGATGCGCTTGACGAAGGTTTTAAAGTCACGCTTTATGAAGATGCTACACGTGCGCTTAATGAAGCTGATTTTGAAAAGATGAAAAAGCAAATTCTCGATAAAGGCGGAAGAATCAAACACGCCGAAGAATTAGTATAATGCTTCTGGGAGGAATTGATGGTTGCAAAGGCGGTTGGCTCGTGATTTTTAAGAACGAAGGGGCATTTTCATACGAAGTTATTTCTTCGATTGAAACGCTCAATCAGCACTTTTTGCAACCATCTCGTTTTTTTATAGATATGCCGATAGGGCTTTCTTCCGAAGGTTTTACCCGAACCTTAGAGACTACATTACGCACAGAACTACAATCTAGAAGGTCTACCATTTTTAATCCTCCTACTCGGGAAGCAACCTACGAGCCGGACCGAGATAAGGCCAAGCAGCTCAACAAGCGCATCGAAGGCAAAAGCCTTTCAGAACAAACGCTTAATATTAAAAGTAAAATATGCGAACTTGACCATTTTCTACTCCATCAAAAGAGTACGGCATTTGAATTGATTGAAAGTCATCCCGAAATCTGTTTTAAATACCTCAACAGGGGTAAGGTTTTGCAGAGCAAAAAAAGCACTTCTGGAGGTATTGAAGATCGTTTAAAGCTATTGTCTAACTATGATCAAGATGCTTTTATGCTTTATCAAGAGATCTTCAAAAATACACAACGTAAATGGGTTAAGCGTGATGATATTTTAGACGCTCTTGTGCTTTGTATTTCAAATGAACTGGGATTTCTCAAAAAAACATACTATTTTCAAGATCAGAATATACAAGATTTGAAAGGTCTCAAAATCAAGTTAGCCTATTTTAAATAGTTTTATCCAGATTTATATTATATAAAGTATAAATTAATGTAAATTGAGCGCGCAAATCAGCCCCCTGAAAAAATTTTAAAACCTACTTATTACGCGGTACGTTTTTCAAACGGCTGTACTGTCTCCCTAGCAAACAGTAATAAGCAACTAACTCTTATTTATGAAATTGTTGTACAAACGATGGAGACTTTATTTATATCTCGCCATTGGTCTCGTGTGGATTCTTTTTTCAATTATCAAAAATGTCATTATTGACGAGCCTTTAAACACTATTGATTATTTATTAGCCTGTTTGGGTATCTATTATCTAGGTAAATTTATTTATCAATATCGATTTCAATATTTGACAGTCACTCAAGATCAGATCATCAAACATTTTCCTTTTTATTCTAAATCGATCGAAATCAAAAATATTGATCGATTTTACAGAAATAAAGTTGGAGATTATGTTATTGTAGCGGGTTCAAAAAAAATCAGGATCAATCCAATTATCGTAGAAAAAAAATCGTTGAAAGCCTTTAAAGACTTCACCAATCAACTTCAAATCAAACAAGAAGTATATTAAAATTTCCTTATGAATTATGTCTGGCATCTTTATGTAATGGCCGCAATGTATATCCTCGCAGGAATTATGCATTTTGTAAAGCCAAAAGCCTATATGCGCATTATGCCTAGATATCTGCCTGCCCATAAAACACTCGTTTATTTAAGCGGTCTGGCAGAAATACTATTGGGTGTCTTACTTTGTTTTCCAGATACTAAGAACATCGCCATTTGGGGAGTTGTCCTTATGTTGACTGTTTTCTTTTTTGTCCACTTTTATATGCTTTCCTCTCCCAAAGCCGGGCTCAACTTGCCCAAATGGTTATTATGGGGTCGCATAATCCTTCAATTTGGGCTCATCTATTGGGCTTTATTTTATCTTGACGCATAAAAAAAGTCCTGCTCATTTCTGGCAGGACTTTTACATTATTAGGGTATTAAGCTTATTTAATAGCAATTTGTTTTGAGAAATAGTCTTTACCTATTGAAACTCCAATTCTGTAGTTACCTGCTGGTAATTCTTCAAAATTAAGTGCTTGTTTAACAACAAGGTTGTGATCAGACATTGATTCGATAATCGCACCACTCTCGTCGTAAACTCTTGTAGTTGTTTTTACTTCTTTAGGATTGGTAAAAGAAATCATTACGATGTCATTTTCAACTCTGTAATTCGGTTTGAAAATAGTTTTACTCTCATCCTTTACGATATCAAGACCTTTAAATTCTTTTTTGATTGTGGTATACGATTTAGCATAATCATCTTCGTAGATCAAGTAGTATTTTCCTACCGGCAATTCTTCTAAACTTAAAGTCTTAGAGTCGTTTGCTACACTTCCTGCATACTCACTGTAAAGACGCTCTCCATCAACATCCTCAAGATAAATTTGAGCTCCTTCTATTGCATTAGTATATTCAACTTTTACTTGAAAGTCTTCATTTACTGTTACTGCAATTCCATCTGCTGCACTGGCATTTAGAGTAAGGGCTAAAGTCAATGCGAATACCAAAGTTTTAAATATTTTTTTCATAGTTTTTGGTTTTTGTGAGTGTTTTAATTTTTTCACATTACAAATGTAGGGCTCAAATGCACCTTGAAATAGAACCTATTGTGCAATTTTATGTGCTATTTTAACCTTGAAGCAATTAAAAAAATTAACTTTGTGAAAAACATATATATTTAGGTTAATATAGCACAGGTTTTAGGTTAAGACCTATGCTAACTTTATACTTAATTAACAGGAAATACTATGATAAAATCCCCAAAACCAGCTTTTGAAAAAATTGAACCGGGTTTTGGCAGCTCGTTTGCTTACCGTACCTATGATGAAAATCACGAGAATAACAGTCACAATTTCTGGCATTATCATCCTGAACTTGAGTTGGTTTATGTAAAGGGTGGTACCGGTAAACGACAAGTGGGTAGTCATATTTCTTACTATCGCAACGGCGAACTCATTCTCATTGGTTCAAATTTACCCCATTGCGGTTTCACAGATTCTCTTAATAATTATGAACGTGAAACGGTTATTCAAATGCATCCAGATTTTTTGGGCCCAGAATTTTTCAGTATCCCGGAAATGCGCGGAATCAAAGCGCTATTTGAACGTGCAAAAATGGGAATCGTTTTTCACGGGGAATTGAAACGCTCGGTAGGCTCAAAAATTGAAGCTATAAAAGAAGCTTCTAATTACAACCGACTATTAGTACTTCTTGAAATTTTAAAGGAATTAGAAGCTGCAGATAAATACACGGTTCTCAACGCCCAAGGCTTCATACTTGAAACGGAACTACAAGACAATAACAGAATCAATATTATATTCAATTTTGTAAAAGAAGAATTCAAGCGTCAAATCACTTTGGAAGAAATTTCAGAACTGGTAAGTATGACGGTTCCTGCTTTTTGCAGATACTTTAAAAAGATCACCGGCAAAACATTTACACAATTTGTAAATGAATACCGTCTCGTACACGCAGCAAAACTACTTCACGAAAAACCCATAAGCATTACAGACGTTTGTTATGAAAGTGGTTTTAATAATTTTAGCCACTTCAACAAGCAATTTAAAAGGTTCACCGGTAAGACACCTTCAACCTATCGCAATGAACTCAAATTTGTTGTTTCTTAATACCATTTTTTAGCCTTCTTCGCTTTAAAATAGGTTTTTAACTACACCCAAAGAGATTCATTCTGTCTACTTTCACATTAATACTGTTTTGATTTAACAAAACCTTGTGCATTGCTAAATTAGGAAGTAAGTATTTCTTACAATTCTAAAATAATGTTTGGACAAATTGTTGAGCCAATTTCGCTACTAAAGCCTTTTAGCAATCTAAACATTCAGAAAATCAGATGCTTACATTTGAATCAAAAATGCTAATGTTTTGTTAAAAGTCGACGAAATGAAAATTAAACCCGAATTTCTTGTAACTTTTCTTTATCCTCTAAGACGCATATACCACCCCTTATTTAATCTAAATCCTACTGTGTGCCATGATACAACTTAATTGGCAAGATATATTTATAATTGACCGATTTTCTACATCGAGATGGGATCCTGATAATAATGGTGACCTCTATTTTCAAATCCTTTTTATCGAAGAAGGAAGCGGTCGAATTACAATTAAAAATAAAGTTACGCCATTCAAAAGTCGTGATATTTTTGTGTTTGCCAAGGATGAAATTCCGCAGATCAAAACCCACGAGAATACTACTTTTATCGTATTCAAATTTACAGATCTCTTGTTCTCGAGTAAGATCAATCTTCCCGACCGCCAATCTTGGCTTCGTCGAAGCGAGTTTATTTTAAATCACCCCAAAAGAAAATTTGAAGAATCGCTTAAAAGCGGAGAAGATCGCGATCTTATCTGGCGTATTTTATTTTTTATTCGAAAAGAAAACAACGCAAAAGAGCAATACCATTTACAAATCATTGCAAATATGGTAAGTACCATTCTTAGCATTCTTGCGCGTAATGTGACCAGCAAAAATCCTGAAAGTGTAAAACCTCGATCACATAAAAAATCAGATCGTATTGATGAGATTTACGCTTACATCAGATACAATATTTACGATTCTAACTTGCTTAAAATTTCAGCTATTGCTAAACACTTTCATATTACAAGCAGTACGCTAAGCAATTACTTCAAGAAGGAAACCGGCAATTCGTTACACAACTATATTTTGCTTTATAAATTAGAAATTGCAAAAGATAGATTGCTCAATTCAGATTTTACAGTTTCACAAATTGCTATTCAGCTTGGCTTTACAGATGAGAGTCATCTTACGCGTATTTTCAAGAAGTATTGTGATGCAACACCCAAACAATACAAGGACAGCCATATCACAACCGAAGAATAAGATTATTATTATTAGTAGTAGTAGTAGTAGTAGTAGTAGTAGTAGTAGTAGTAGTAGTAGTAGTAGTGATTGAACAAATAGTATTCAAAAAAACGGGCTATGATCTCAAAACATCATAGCCCGTTTTTTTATTTGAAGCTGTTGTTCTTTTAATCAAACAACTCATTTAAAAGTGCTGCTAAGCGCACCCCTCCTTTTTGCAATTGCTCTTGAACCATCTGGTTATAATCTGCTTGATAACGATAGCTTAGCTTCTCTCCTATTTCGGCAGAGTCATACACTTTTTCTGCTAAAATCTGCCCTTCACTTACCCAATCCATCAAATCGCCTTTACTAATCTCTTTAAATTGCTTTTTAGATACTTGACCAAAATTTGTGGCTAGTTCGCTATACGACATCCCGTAACTCTCAATAAGTTTTGAATCCCAAAGCGAGTGTAAGTTCGTCCCGTTATTAAACCAACGTACTTGAAAGTCATTTCCACCTTTATCTTCAGCGTGTCCCAAATGCAACGGCTGGTGAAGATCTCCTATAAAATGTACCAACATCTTTAAGTAAAAACGTTTTTCTTCTATAGTAGCATCTTCAGAAGTAATCACTTCTTTACACGTATTGATTCCTTGTACCAGATCGCCATATTCATTTTTATCTGCTTCGGCATAGCTCAAACCTGGCGCGATATTCACATAATGCCAACTGCTGTATTTTCTATACTCTTCATAACTTTTGATCTCATCGCCATAAGTCGAAACGGTCACCAGAGTTTCATCTCCTAACAGCTTCTCAATAGCTTTCTTTGTGCGCGGCTTTAAATATTTTACCGCAATAGCAGCTGTCGCTCGATGTCCCTTGCTTCCCCAATCATCTCCTTCTGTATCAAAAGCAAAACTTTTAAAACCTATCAAACTGGTTACTACTAAACCTAAAATCAACGTTCTCATTATGTATTTTTTTTGCAAACTTAAAACATTGAATCGCTTTATAAGGCTCTTTTTTCGACTCTAATGATTCTAAAAGTTTATCAATATGAGTTTCAAAACTATAGAAAATCACAATATTGAAGAGACTTTCGATTTCTAAAACAATTAAACTTATCTTACGATTAATTCTGTGCAAGACTTTAGTTAACTAAATATCTTTGCCATTGATTTTGGCATCATTTTTAATAAGTTAAATCTTATATGAAAACGTTTAAAGAAATACAGCGGTTTGACCAATGGTGGTTGCGTCTATTGTTAGTTGTCATTTTAGCAATTGCGGTAAGCCCTATTGTTTTGGAGTGGGATACACTTGATCTTTCACGATACGAACTTGCATCTGTGATATTGAGTATTCTTGTGGTGCTCGCATTATTCTTAGGGTTTTGGTACATTTTTAAATTAGAGACCACAATAGATGAAAAAGGAATCACCTACAGGTTTGTTCCTTTTCACATTAAATCCAGATTTAAATCCTGGCAAGAGATCAAAAGCGCCAGCATACGCAAATACCATCCTATTCGAGAATATGGTGGTTGGGGATATCGTATCTCTTTTACAAAACGCAAAGCGCTTACCACCAAAGGAAAAAAAGGACTTCAACTTGTTTTTCAAGACGGAAACGAGCTCTTGCTGGGCACACAACATCCCGAAAAAATCGCTCAGCTACTTAAGCATTATAATATTCAATAAACCTTCTGCGTATGCGGTACAACTTGCTGCTTTGCTTTTTATTCAGTGTTTTTTTTACTCAGGCTCAGAATATTTCAGAAACTGAAGTACGCGTTACTGATTTAATCAGCGGTTCTCTCCTAAAGCCTGAAAAACAAACCGATACTTTAGTCATCATAATTGCCGGTTCCGGGCCTACAGATCGTAACGGCAATCAACAGATGATGAACAATAACAGTTTGAAAAAACTGGCACAACAACTTACCAAAAATGGTTTTGCAAGCTTTAGATACGACAAGCGCTTGTTTGCGCTTATGCGTCAAAACGCCTTGATTGAAGAGCAACTGCGCTTTGATGATTTTGTAAATGATGCTGTTGCAGTCACCAAGCACTTTAAAAATCAAGGATATAATCACATTATTTTGCTTGGCCATTCTCAGGGCGCACTTATCGCAAAACTTGCTGCACTACAAACCAGCGTAGACAAAGTGATCTCTCTAGCCGGCGCCGGTCAATCTATTGATAACCTCATTATAGACCAACTTAAAGCACAGGCTCCGGGATTGGTTGAAAACGCCAGACAAGCTTTCACTGATTTAAGAGAAAAAGGAAAAGCAGAAAGCTATAGTCCGGGATTAAGTTCCTTATTCAGACCCTCTGTGCAGCCTTTTATGAAGAGTTGGGTTAAATACAACCCTGCTGAAACAATTGCTTCTTTAGAGCTTCCTATTTTGCTTGTAAGCGGCAGTAAAGACCTTCAGATTCCATCAGAAGAGACCGAATATTTAAAAAAGGCACAACCCAATGCTCAATTAGCAATGATTGAAAATATGAATCACGTCTTAACGATTATAGAAGGTGATGACATCGAAAATGGCAAATCCTACAATGAATCGGCTAGACCTATTTCTTCAGAATTAATAGAGGTCATTACTTCGTTTATTCGCACAAACTGATTCTACTTTTTCAAGTGTTTATAATTTACTTGGAGTAACTCAACTTCCGCTAGCTTTTAAAGAAGATTTTAGGCATATTTGTAGCCCTCAAAAAATCATAAAATGCAAATTAGATTAACTATTCTTAGCCTTGTGAGTTTATTTTTACTAGCAAGTTGCAGCAAGGATGGAGATTTTACACTTACCGGAAAAGTAAACGGATTAAAAAAAGGAAAAATTTATCTTCAACGTATTGAAGACACTTCCTTAGTGACTATTGATAGTGTTATTGTAGATGGCGACCCAACGTTTGAGTTTATCACAGACCTTAAAGAACCGCAAATCGTTTATCTGGCACTTGAGAAAGTAGATGCTTACGAGTATGATGATCGTATTATGATCTTTGCAGAACCGGGACAAATGACCGTCAACACTTCACTTAAGAATTTTGAAAGCCAGGCTGCGATCACAGGTTCGCAGAATCAGCAAAAATTAGACGAGTATACTAAAATCATACGTCGCTTTAATGACCAAAACCTTGATTTGATTAAAAAGAGTTTTGAGGTTAGAAAAGAAGGATGGGAAGACTCTATTGTATTTTACGACAATAAGTTGCAGAACCTAACCAAGCGAAAATACCTTTACACCGTGAATTTTGCATTAAATAATAAAGAGTATGAAGTAGCTCCTTATCTGGCAGTTTCTGAAATTTTTGATGCAAACGTGAAGTATCTTGATACCATATACAGTTCTTTAAAACCGAAAATCAGACGCTCTAAATACGGGAAGGCTTTAAAGGATTATATTAAAGAGCGTAAAGATATGCCTGAAGAAACTACAACAACTACAACAGATTCTACCTACACTGAGTAGTTCATAATATTCTTGTAAGTCAAATCCCTTCGAGCAGTTCCTAGAGCTTTAGACTTTGAAACGAATTTTCAACTTTGTGAAAAGCCTTGTGTAATTAAACTCTTGGGTGGTACTCATAAAAAAAGCCTTCAATAATTGAAGGCTTTTTTATTTGCATTTTGCTCTTGTTATAAATCGTTAACACGATCAATAAGTGCTTTACCGCGCTCTTCAAGCTCGGCGCTTACCGCTTTTAACTGCGCGCGACGATCGTCTACCTTACGATCGTTTACTTTAGCGATCAATTCGTCAAAAGTTTTTATTGCATCATCAATAATTGCTTCTGATTTAGTGTGATCTTCTTTAGGATTAATTGCCTCCCAGATATAAACCGCATCAATAATATCTCCAAGAACAAAATTAATATCTTTTTTAAGGTCTCTTATACTTGCCATAAATTAAATTTTCGGCAAAAATACGCCTAATTATCAGATGTTCTACAAGTAAACTTCCAGAATCTCGCAAGAATCTGCTTTCAGGCTTACAGCCTCATTTGCTGCAGGAATAAGCAAGGTTTCGCCTGCAGATAAGTTACCTGTTGTTGAACCGTCTGAAAATTCCAGAGCACCAGAAACCACAATAATAATCGTGAAAGAATCCTTGCGGCTCACCTCATAAGCTTCGGTTAAGTTGACCCACTCGGTTTTAAAATAGGTATGATGCTTAACGACCTGAGGTTTATTAGTTACACTACGATCGTAGTCCAGTTTAAAGTCTTGTGTGGTTTCAAAGTCAAGCACTTCTCTCGACTCCTTAACGTGAAGGTCTCTTAGATTCCCGTCATCGTCCTTTCGGTTATAATCATATACGCGATAAGTCACATCTGACGTTTGTTGAATTTCTGCAAGTAACACACCTCCACCTATTGCGTGAATGCGTCCTGCATTAATAAAGAACGCATCTCCTTCATTTACCACGTGCTGATCCATCACTTCTTCGATGGTCAAATTATCTATGCGCTCATCATATTCCTCTTTAGTGATTTTTTGATTGAAACCCACCGTGAGTTTCGCTCCTTCATCAGCCTGCATTATGTACCACATTTCAGTTTTTCCTACGCCTGTTGGAGAAGTTTCATCTGTAGGATGTACCTGTATGGAAAGATCGCTGGCAGCATCAATGAATTTAATCAACAACGGAAAATGAGGACCAAATACGTCATGAACTTTAGTTCCTAAAAGCCCTTCTGGATTTGCAACAATAGCCTCGTGGAGGGATTTACCAGCAAGTGCTCCGTTTTTAACCGTACTTTGACCTTCTTTCAAATCGGCAATTTCCCAGCTCTCTCCTACTTTTGCCGTAGCACTGGTTCCTTTGTTAAAAATCGCATTCAGTTTTTGACCTCCCCAGATTTTCTCTTTTAGAACCGGGTCAAATGTCATAGGATAAATTGATGTACTCATATTCTTTTGCGCCTTAAGGCATATTGATTAGTATATAGTTGTTTTTTTAGTTGCCGGAATAGGTTACCGAATTACGCGGAGTTTCATACAACGTAACTTCAATAGCAAATTTAGCATCTAGTTTTGCTTTAAGCCTGTCGTAAATTACCACACAAATATTCTCTGCTGTTGGATTAAGTTGTGAAAATTCAGCGACGTCAAGATTCAAATTCTTATGATCAAAAGGTTCTTCAACCTCAGATTTGATAAGATCTTTAAGCACTTTTAGGTCAATCACAAAACCGGTTTCAGGGTCTATTTCTCCTGTAACCGCAACGATCAGTTCGTAATTATGCCCGTGATAGTTAGGATAACTGCATTTACCAAAAACCTCTAGATTTTTAGCATCATCCCAATCAGCTCTGTAAAGTCTGTGCGCTGCATTAAAATGTGCTTTGCGCTTTACGGTAACAGTTTTCATTAGCGCTCGATCTGGTTATAAAATTTATCAAAGATGATCTTAAACCACTCGGTATAACGCTGCGGGTTTTCTTTCATATCAGCTTCAATCGCTTCGAGCGACATCCACTTCCATTCTGAAACTTCATCCGGGTTTATATTGGGCGTCCCGTTAAAATCTCCCAATAAAATATGATCATACTCGTGCTCAGTTAGACCATTATCAAACGGAGCCTTATAGATGAAGGAGATGTTTTCTTCAAGCTCTGTAGTAAACCCCATTTCTTCCATAAGGCGACGTTTACCGGCTTCTATATTGCTTTCTCCTTCCCGCTGATGACTACAACAGGTATTCGTCCATAACCCCGGAGAATGATATTTATGTGCTGCTCTGCGCTGAATCATTAATTCTTTTTGCTCATTGAAAACAAAGACCGAAAATGCCCGATGTAAAAGCGCTTTTTCGTGCGCTTCCATCTTAGGCATCAAACCTACCTGCCTATCATTTTCATCAACCAAAATCACCAATTCTTCTTTCATAAATTTATTTTTAACGGTAAATGTACAAATACATTACCCCCTTAACAATAGAAAAAGCCTTCTAAAATTTAGAAGGCTTTTAACGGGTTTGTTATGTAGATGCAACTTCAACTATTAATAATCCTGAACGATAAACTCGCTTCGTCTATTAAGTTGATGTTGTTCTTTGGTACAGTCTACGCCATTACTACATTCATTGAGTAATTGAGTTTCACCATATCCTCTTCCAGATAAGCGTTCTCTTGCGATTCCGCCTTCTTCCACAATGTAGTCTATGGTAGATTGATTTCGACGCTCAGAAAGTGCTAAGTTATAAGCATCATTACCTCGACTGTCTGTATGTGATCTTACATCTATGTGTAATTCTGGATATTCTTTTAGTATCTCAATAATTTTAGCAAGTTCTACTGCCGCGTCAGGCCTGATGTTTGATTTATCAAAATCGAAATAGATCGGGTTGATCAACTTTCCTAAATCGAAGCTTGGAGGTATTGCCGTAACGGCAGGCTCTAATTCTAATATTACAGTAACCTCACTGCTTTCTGAAGGAATTTCCACCAATTTCTCGTCGGTCATATATCCTTCCATTTCAGCTCTGGCAAAGTATTCTTCTCCGCACTCAGGATCTTGAAAAGTATAAGTAGCCTCAGGAGCTTCAGCAGAACCAGAAGCGATAAGATCATTATCCAAATTTCTAATCCCTACTAAAGCGCCGTTAAGAGGTTCTTTGGTTTCCTTATCAACAACCTTTACGATTAAGGTGCTCTCACAAGCAGCCTTAATAAAACTGTAGATATCATCATCTAAAGGATCATTGGCTCGGTTGGATGCAAAAAATCCTTTACCCGTATCACTGTTGATTATGAATGTAAAATCATCTTTTGTACTATTAACAGGAGCACCAACATTTTCTAGAGTTTCACTTTCAAAATCATAAACATATACATCGAGTCCACCTAAACCTGCACGGCCGTCAGTTGAGAAGTACAGCTTTCCATCTTTACTAATAAACGGAAAAGTCTCTCGCCCGGGAGTATTTATTTTATCTCCCAAATTTTCAACGGTGCCAAAAGAGCCATCTTCATTGATCGCAACTTTCCATAAATCTGATTCTCCGAGAGAGCCCGGTCTATCAGAAGCAAAATAAAGCGTTTTTCCATCGGGAGTTATTGCGGGGTGCGCAGTAGAAAAGCTATTATCGTTAAATGGCAATTCTTCAATAGCCCCTAAACCTTCGGCAGTTTTAGCAGCTTTATAGAGTTTGAGACGATTTGTTTTATTACTATCTGCTCGGTATTGATCTTTAGTAAAGTTATTACGTGTAAAATATAAGGCGTTACCATCGGGGCTCAAAACTGCTGTACTCTCGTGAAATTCTGTATTGACACTTCCTCCCAATTTAGACACAGTATTTACTTGATTCTGATCATCTATATCTCCCACATATAAATCTAGAAATGGTTGATTGTTCCATTTATGAACACGTCTGGTAAACACACCGGTATCTCTAGTCGATGAGAACAACAATTGTTCCCCATAAAAAGCAGGCGCAAAGTCAGAATATTTTGCAGCATTAGCTTTTAGTTTCTCAATCTCATACGAGGCACTTCCTTCTTTAATTTCAGAAATGCTTTGTTCTGCATATAGATCTTCTGAGTCTTCAGACAACTCTTGATAACGAGCGATCATCTCCTCAGATTTATCGTACTCCTGCTCTGCTCTTAGCGCTTGAGCATATCGAAAATATTGATTAGGCGTAACCTCACTTTGATATTTTTCTACAAGTTTTGAATACCAATTTACGGCCTCACTATAATCTGCATTATAATAAAAGCTATCTCCAAGCTTGGCAAAAAGATCGGCAGATTCATAACCTTCTTCCGCTACGCGCAAATAGATCTTTTGAGAATCTACAAATGCATATTGGTTAAATTGTTTATTTCCTTTAGCAACTTTGCGTTCTTGTCCAAAACTACTGGTCAAAACAGAAAGAAAAAGCGCTATAAATAGATGATGTATTTTTATTCGCATAGGGGCGTGTTTTAAAGTTAAAAGAATCGCGGAGTTAACATACGATTATACTCTTTGAACAATTCAAACCGAAGAAATACTTCATAGGTACCATTGTTGTACGTTGCATTCCCCAAATCTGTCGACTCTCTGTCATACGCAAAACCTATCAGCAGGCCGTCATTTACTTGAAAAGCGGCTAAAGCACTCAAAGCTGCACTCCATCTGTAAGAAGCTCCTAAAGTAAGTTTATCATACAATAAGAAATTGGCATTTACATCTACCGCAAGAGGAGCTCCGGCAACCATTTTAACCAAGGTTGAAGGCTTAAACTTTAAGTTTCGGTTCACGTCAAATACGTAGCCGGCTAAAGCATAGTAATGAATTTCCTCTTCAGATACAAAGGTTTGTGCTCCTTGCGCACCGCTTCGGTCAAAGTGATCTGTACGCAATAATTGCGGAGCAGATAAACCTCCATAAAATTTAGAGTCATGATAAAAGATACCCACACCCACATTAGGTGAGAGTTTATTATCAATATTTACTAAAAACGGATCATTCTGGTTAAATGGATTGGTTCTGCTGAAATCAACATCAAGCAAATTCAAAGATCCCTTCAAACCAAAACTCAACTTCCCTTCCATTCCCGTTTCAATGGTATAACTAAAATCGGTATTGAAATAGGTTTCTCGCGCAGGCCCCAAAACATCGTTAACCAAGCTAAAACCTAAACCTACTTTACCTAGCCCGATGGGACTATGTACAGAAAGATTTTGAGTAGTAGGCGCTCCATCTAAGCCCACCCACTGACTCCGGTGCAACAGTAAAATACTGGTAACCCCACGGTTCCCAGCGTAAGCGGGGTTTATAACCAACGGGTTGTACATATATTGTGTGTATTGTGGATCTTGCTGACTATACCCTGTTACCGAAACAAACAGAATAAACAACAATACCAACTTACCCAAATTTCTATTTATCATATGAAGTTGTTTATAGTAAATACTCACTGAGTAAATCATTTTTAATTAATGTATAAGAATGAAGCTTTTCTTCTTACTTCACCCGTATCAGGATCTGCATATTCGATTATGTAATAATAAGTTCCTGTAGGAAGACGCTCGCCACGACGCACTGTTGCACGCCCATCTGAGAAGCCTCTAAACACATTATCATTATCTATGCTATAACCTTCTGTACTGTAAACTTCTACACCCCAACGGTTAAAGATCTGAACTTTATTATCAGGATAATCGTCTATATTCTCGATCATAAAGATATCGTTAAGCCCATCTCCGTTAGGCGTCATTACATTATATATCACAATATCCTCGTCTGATAATACATTTGGTATGATAGTTACGGTAATATCATCAGGATTTCCGTTACCATTTGTATCAACGTTAGTATCATCATTAGGGTCGTCTGATAAATCTTCAATTACATCTCCTGAAGGGTCTACACCACTTACTAAAGCCTGGTTTTCTACAAACAGCTGCTCTATATCTGCCTGAGTTATTGCATAAACCGCGGTGAACGTTGTTGCATCTACTTCGCCTGGTGCCAAATTAATTGGTCCTCCTAAAACATCAACTAATGGGTCTTCTATAACAATATCTGAAATTGTTACTTCGCCTGTGTTGTATACGGTGAAAGTATAAGTGATTGTCTCACCAACCTGCGGCCTTTGATCACCATTTTCATCATTAAATACTCCAACTTTCTCTAACGCAAGCTCAACTATAGCCGGTGGCGGAGGTGGTGGTAAATAATCATCTTCTCTTACGGAAATATATACGGTTGCAACATCGGTTGCCACAGGAGATCCGGTATCAGAAACCTGATATGTAAACTGATCTGTTCCTATAAAGCCTGCATTTGGTGTATAGGTAAATGAACCATCAGGGTTAATCACTAATGTTCCATTTGAAGGGCCATTCAGTGGTGTAGCAGTTACATCTACTTGCTGAGACTGTCCTTCAGGATCAAAGTCATTGTCCAAGACGTTTCCAGAAATGGTATTATCAACAAGACCGAAATACGCATCATCATTTGCTACAGTAGAATTACCATAATCTGGTGTAACCTCAATTGTTACAGTTCCTGTTGTACATTGTGAAGGTGCTCCGTCATCGCATACCGTGTACTCAAAACTATCTTCACCTGTGAAGCCAAGCTCTGGAGTATAGGTGAATGTTCCATCAGGGTTTACAGTAACGCTTCCATTAGTTGGTTGCGTATTACCGGTTACTGTAATCGTATCACCATCAGGATCAAAGTCATTGACTAACACATTACCAGTTGCTGGAACTCCTGATTCAGTGATAACAGTATCGTCATTAGCTACCGGCGGCTCATTAACATCTCTCTCATCTTCCATTGGTAATACCTGAATGACCACATCTGCATTATCACAAGCCTGTGGACTACCACCGTCACATACTTCATAGCTGAACGTATCTTCACCGATGAAGCCATCGTTTGGTGTGTAGGTATAGGTTCCGTCAGGATTGAAGACTAATGTACCGTTGGTTGGCTGCGTAAGCACAGTGTACACCTCGCTACCTGCTGGCCCATCAGGATTTTCATCATTAGTTCCTACATCTCCGCTCACCGGCTGACCTTCGAACGTATCGTTGATGTCATTGATCGCCAGGATGGTGTTTCCACCATTTTCACTTGGATCTACACTGATGTATACCGTTGCGGTATCCTGTGCTCCGTTGGCATCTTCAATGGTATAGGTAAACTGATCTGCACCGCTGAAGCCTACACTTGGTATATAGCTTACGCTTCCGTCTGCGTCAACACTTACGCTTCCGTTTGCAGGCTGCGTATTGCTGATCACACTGATCGCATCTCCTTCAGGATCGCTATCATTAGTAAGCACGTTTCCGGTGATCTCTTCTCCGATGTAACCGAAGAATGCATCGTCATTCGCTACTGTGGTGTTATCGGTATCTGCGATCACTTCAATAGTTACTGTTCCCGTTGCACATAATGATGGATCTGCATCATCACATACCGTGTACTCAAAACTATCCTCGCCTACAAAGCCAGGCTCTGGAGTATAGGTGAAGGTTCCGTCAGGATTTACAGTAACGCTTCCGTTAGTTGGTTGCGTATTTCCTGTTACAGTAATGGTATCACCATCAGGATCAAAGTCATTTACCAATACATTACCCTCAACAGGAGTTCCTGTTTCTGTAATCGCTGTATCATCATTCGCTACAGGTGCTGCATTATCAGGAGTACCAATTGGTAATACCTGAATGATCACATCTGCATTATCACAAGCCTGTGGACTACCACCATCACATACTTCATAGCTGAAAGTATCTTCACCGATGAAACCATCGTTTGGTGTATAGGTATAGGTTCCGTCAGGATTGAAGACTAACGTACCGTTGGTTGGCTGCGTAAGTACAGTGTACACCTCGCTACCTGCTGGTCCGTCAGGGTTCTCATCATTAGTTCCTACGTCTCCGC
>Ga0208180_1000326_pt1 | contig 42887 bp, 50 predicted proteins | sample MalvireepMed_s16_FD_184241 | JGI IMG/M metagenome (GOLD analysis project Ga0208180, IMG submission 184241) | Marine viral communities from the Global Malaspina Expedition - Malaspina viral metaG DeepMed_s16 (SPAdes) (version 2) | ecosystem: Environmental > Aquatic > Marine > Oceanic | place...
CACCAGCGTGCTGGAGGGTATGAACAACAGGATCAAGGTCATCAAGCGCATGGCCTATGGCTACCGGGACAGCGACTACTTCTTCCTGAAGATCAAAGCCGCTTTTCCCGGTAATCCGCGATGAACCAAATTTTTTGGAGGGTCTTCCTACCGCCACCACGCACCTTTGACCTGGATTGTCTCCAGGCCCGGGGAGAACGAGGCGGTGTTCAGGTTGAACGGGGGCAGGCCGTCCCGGTCGACGTGGGCGAGCAGCTTCTTCGCGCTATCCAGCCGCTGCGGGCCACAGCCATCGGTGAGTTGGAAGTAAAGGTGCTGTTGGTCGTTGCCTTGAACGGCGGCGCTGGGCGGGACCTGGTTGAAGCCCATATCCGGGGCCTGGCCGACTGACGTGATCAGGGTTTTCAGTGCGTCCTGCTTGTTGCCGGCAAATTCGCTCCAGTCCAGATCGACACGGAAAATGCAGTCGCTTCTTGCAGGCTTGGTCTCCGTGGCGTGCGCCAGAGCCGCGATGGTGATGAAGAGAAGGAGAGCAAAAGTTCGAACCATGGGGGCCTCTTCGCTGAAAGCCAGCTCGCGCCGGTATCGATGTCATCCACAATGTCCTGCTTCTTTGTTTGGCTCAACCCATCAAGCCGCTTCAACAACGTTCTTATTGCGACCGGCGACGGACGGTGACGTACCAGGGGGTGAGGTAGCGCACTTCCAGGTTGAGGGTGTCGGCGAGCAGGGCCAGGGCGGCGTCGCTGTCGTTGGCGGGGAGCACGCCGGTGAAGCGGGGCGCGTCCGGGGCGGTGAGGGCGTCGTCCAGGGTCAGCAGGCCGGGGCGGTGGCGGGCCAGGCGGTTCACCACTTCCGTGAGGGGCGCTTTGCTGAAGGCCAGGCGGCCGTCGGCCCAATCGGGGCGTTGGCGTGGCGTATCGGCGCGGGCGATGACGCCTTGGCGGTTCAGGTCCGCCTGCTGGCCGGCGGTGAGGTTCAGGCCGTCGCCGCCGTGGCGCGGCGTGACCGCCACGGTGGATTCCTGCACCGCCACCCGGGTGAAGCCGTCTTCCAGGCGCACGCTGTATTCGGTGCCCAGGGCGGTGGCGGTGAGGTCGCGGGTGGTGACCTGGAAGGGCCGGTCCGGGGCCTTGGCCACGGTGGCCAGCAGCTCGCCGCGCACCAGCTCGACGGTGCGGGCGGTGTCGCTGTAATCGAGGTCGATGGCGCTGCCGCTGTTGAGCACCACCCGGCTGCCGTCGGGCAGGGTGAGGGTGCGGATCTCCCCGGCGGCGGTGCGGTGGTCGGCGGTCCAGTAGGCCCAGGGCAGTTGCGTGCCGAGCAGCACCGCGAGCAGCACGGCACCCAGGCCGGTGAATTGCCGGCGGCGCTGGCGGCGGCGTTCCTGGGCGGGCTCGGTGGCCTGCCACAGGCGCTGGATCTGCTCGAGCACCTGGCGGCGGCGCGGGTCCTTGGCCTGCCAGGTGTCGCACTCCGCCTGCAGGTGGGGGCGCTCGTCGGCGCCGGCGGTCTGCAGGGCGACCACCCATTCGGCGGCTTGCTGGCGGATGCGGTTCAGCTCGGACACGGCACCTCCGCCAGGCTGTCGTAGAGGCGCGCGTGGCAGTGGGCGAACGCCTTGGCCAGGTACTGTTTGACGCTGCTTTCGGACACCGACAGCCGGCGCGCAATCTGCCGATACGTCAGGCCCTCGAGACGCGCCATCAGGAAGGCGCGGCGCGGTTTCTCGGGCAGTTCGTCCACCAGCAGCTTGAGCACCGTCACCAGCAGGTCCCGGGCGGCGGCGATCTCCGCCGGGCCACGCTGGTCGCGGGTCTCCACCAGAATCGCCACTTGGCGCAGGGCTTCCTCCTCCACCTGCCGGCGGTGGTGGCGGTTGATCATCAGCCGGCTGGCGATGACCATCAGATAGGCGCGCGGATCACGAAGCGCTTCCAGCGACTGCTCGCCCAGAATCAGCCGCAGAAAGGTGTCCTGGCTCAGGTCCGCCGCGTCCTGGGGGCAGCGCAGCCGCCCGTGCAGCCAGTGCGTCAGCCAGCCATGGTGCGCCGCATACAGCTCGCCCAGTTCCCGTTGGGAACCGGGCAGCAGGGGCTGGCTGTTGGTGGCGGCGCCGGACATAGGATTCGATTCGCATTTATAATTGAGAGTGATTATCAATTAAAGGGCGGCAAAAGTGCAACTGTTAACCGGACCCTCTTCTTTGCTTCTCAATTTTCTGGGAATTTGAGAAGCAAAAGAGTAACTTGCTCATAATTGCGATTTTTTGAGCAGGTCGTGCCGCATCTGCTCAATAGGAGCTGATCATGAGCGAGTCCGCACTGTTTGCCTTTCCGCCGCCTGAATCGCTGGAAACGCCCCGCGTGTTGCGGGCGTTGATTGACGCCCACCGCCATCTGGCGGAACTCAAGGGCATGGCGCGGAGCATCCCGAACAGCCGGCTGTTGATTTCCACTTTGTCTTTGCAGGAGGCGCAAAGCAGTTCGGAGATCGAGAACATCATCACGACCCAGGACGCGCTCTACCGGTACCGGATACAGCCCGAATCGGCGGATCCGGTGAGCAAGGAGGTGGCCTGGTACGCCCAAGGGCTGGATGCGGGCTTCGAGGCGGTGCGGGCCAAGGGATTGCTGACGCTGAATACCATTCTCGAAGTTCAGGCGGTATTGGAGGGTAATGACGCGGGCTTGCGCCGGACGCCCGGCACGGTGCTGGTCAACGAGCAGACCGGGGCCACGGTCTACACCCCGCCGCCACCACAGCAGGTCCCGGATCTGATGTCCGACCTGGAGAGGTACATGCATGAGCAGAGTGATGTGGATGCGTTGGTGCGTATGGCTGTGATCCACCATCGCTTCGAGACCATTCACCCGTTCTACGACGGTAATGGTCGCACCGGCCGAATCGTTAATATTCTGTTTCTGGTCAAGGAAGGACTGCTGGATTTGCCGATTCTGTATCTGAGCCGCTATATCAGCCAGACCAAGCAGCGCTATTACCAGGAACTGCAATCGGTGCGGGAATCAGGCGACTGGGAGCCATGGTTGCTCTATATGATCCAGGGCGTTTCGGAAACCGCGCGGCACACCTGCACGCTAGTGGAATCCATCGGGCGGCTGTTGCAGAGCCACAAGCATTACATCCGCGAGCATTACCGGTTCTATAGCCAGGATCTGATCAACAATATCTTCCACCACCCTTATACCAAGGTGGCGTTCGTACAATCGGACCTGGGCGTCTCCCGAGCCACGGCCACCCGTTATCTGGACGCATTGGCCGAGAGCGGTATTCTCGAAAAGCACCGTCTTGGCCGCGAAAGCTATTACGTGAACCGGGAGCTGGTGGATCTGTTGTTCCGGATGCCGCCGATGGACATAGGCAATGAAACATAAAGGATCGTCGAGGAAACGATCATTCCCTGTCCGTGGGCGGCGCCTGTTTCCTGCCTTGCTGGTCGGCGTGGTGTTCTTCATCGGGCTGGCGATTCTCGCCCCCGCGTCGGAGTGGCGATGGTTTGTCGGTTTCTATGCGCTGATGAGCGCGATCAGCTTTTCACTGTACGGCCTGGATAAGCGGTCCTCGACGCGCGGCGGCTGGCGTACGTCGGAGGCTCGGCTTCATCTTATCGAGTTGCTGGGCGGCTGGCCCGGCGCCCTGCTGGCGCAGCGGGTGTTTCGTCACAAGACCCGCAAGATGTCTTTCCTGGTGGTGTTCTACCTCGCGACAGCGGTCAATCTGGCGGTGCTGGGGTGGCTGCTCTTTGCGGACAACCTGTAAGGATCACTTACAGGTTCGTAGTGAGGCTAACCGCCGGCCTTTACCCGGCCCGGCTCTCGTCCACGTCATCCTTAAGCCAGGACTTGATCGTTGACGGCTTCAGTTTCGGAAAAGAAGCGGGTTTGGCCTGGCTCCAGTCCACGTAGTCAGAGGAGTCATGGGTTTCCCAGAACGTCCGTTCCTCGGCTTCGGTTTTGAACTCAGGCGTCTTTTTTTGCTTGCTCATAAACAGCCCTCTCTTTGCGGTGCATGTCGCGAGCGGAAATCACCCGAATCAGCGTGCCGCTTTGTCTCCGTTGAAACCTGTAACATGCTCTAAATCGATCATTATGACCAATGGGGGTGCCATGACCGCGAGCACGGTGGCGTTATGGAGTTGCGGGCTGTTCTTTCTCACCGGTCTGCTGACCGGGGTTTGGAAGTACGTTCAGATCAGAGGCAGTGACAAGGCCCGGGCGCATTACTATGTGGATGTCGCCCACCGGGCGAGCCTGATGTACGCGTTTGCCTGCCTGGTGCTGGAGCGCTTTGCTTCGCTCAGCGTCTGGCCGGAGTGGGTCAACGTGCTGGCGGTGTTGGCGTCGGTGCTGTTCTTCGCGTTGGCGGTGGGCAGCTACATTCTGCACGGCGCGCTCAAGGACACCCGCAACCAGCTGCAGAAGCCGCACGCGTTCGGTTCCGGGGTTTTGCCTGCGTGGCTGATGAGCGCCTTTATGTGGGCCCTGGTGGCCGGCGAGATCGGCGGTTTCCTGGTGCTGTTCGCCGGCTTCGCCGCCGCCTAGGCGGCGTTGCCGGTGAAGGCCGGCGGGCGGTTCAGTCCCCGCCGGTGGGCGTCACCCGCCAGATCGTGTTGGACAGATCATCGGCGATGATCAGCGCGCCCTCCGGGTCCACGGTGACGCCCACGGGCCGGCCGCGGGCGTTGCCGTCGTCGTCGAGGAAGCCGGTGGCGAAGTCGATGGGCTCGCCGTCGGGTTCGCCGTTGCTGAACGGCACGAACACCACTTTGAAGCCCACCGGCACGCTGCGGTTCCAGCTGCCGTGCTGGCCGACAAAGGCGCCCTCGGCGAACTGCCCGCCCATGTTTCCATCGGAGAAGTCCACGCCCAGCGCGGCCACGTGGGAGCCGAGCGCGTAGTCCGGTTTGATGGCGCTTTCCACTTTCTCCGGCTTCGGCGGTTTGACGCGGGTGTCCACGTTGTCGCCCCAGTAGCTGTAGGGCCAGCCGTAGAAGGCGCCTTCTTGCACCGAGGTCAGGTAATCCGGCACCAGGTTGGCGCCCAGTTCGTCCCGTTCGTTGACCACCGCCCAGAGCTGGTCCGTGTCCGGGTGGATGGCGAAGGCGGTGGGGTTGCGCAGGCCGGTGGCGTAGGGCTTATGCCGGCCGCTTTCCGCGTCGATCTGCCAGACCATGGCGCGGTCTTCCTCCACGTCCATGCCCCGTTCACCGATGTTGCTGTTGGAGCCGATGCCCACGTAGAGGAATTCACCGTCGGGGCCGGCGGTCATCGCCTTGGTCCAGTGGTGGTTGATCTTGGCCGGCAGGTCGGTGACTGTCTCCGGCGGGCCGCTGGCCCGGGTCTGGCCTTCCTCGTAGTCGAAGCGCACCAGGGCGTTCTGGTTGGCGACATAGAGGGTGTCGTCGATCAGCGCCAGGCCGTAGGGGGCGTTGAGGTTATCGGCGAACACTTGCCGGGTTTCGTAGCGGCCGTCGCCGTTGTCGTCGCGCAGCAGGGTGAGCCGGTTGCCCGGCTTCACCGACGTGGTGCCCTGCTTCTTGATGTAGCCGGCGATCACGTCCTTGGGGCGCTTGGCCGGCGCGTTGCCGCCGCCGGAGCCTTCCGCCACCAGGATGTCGCCGTTGGGCAGCACCAGGGGCTGGCGCGGAATCTTCATGTCCTTGGCGATGGCTTCGATCTGGTAGCCGTCCGGCACCGTGGGCTTCTCATCGCCCCATTCGGTGGGCGTGGAAATGTCCATGCTGGGCAGCAGCCCGCGGCTGGGGTCGGGCAGCGCCGGGTTGGGGCCGGTCTCCGGCGGAGCCGGGTCGCCACCACAGGCGGTCAAGGTGGAGAGCGTGGCCAGCGTGAACAGCGCCAGCGCCGGAATCGAAATCGTCTTGGCGTGCATGGGCTTAAGTTGCATGAGCCACCTCCCGGGCGCGCAGCCCCGCATAACCGATCCAGCTGGCGATCAGCGCCAGCAAGGTCACCACCACCGACAGCCACAGGCCGGCGGGCATGGCCGCCCAGCCGTCCTTCGCATGGACCAGCGCGTTAATGAAGCCCAAGGCCATCATCACCAGCAGCACGATCAAATAGGCGAAGTGTTTACCGGTGCGCTGCCGCCCGCTGACCAGGCACTCGATCAGCGCCCACAGCGTCACCAGGGCGCCCGTCAGCATGGCGCCGGCGATCAGCCAGGAGGCGAAGTTGGTCCACTGCACTTCATAGGTGGACGAATAGGCCAGGTCGCTGAGCAGCGCGCCCAGGAACAGCGGCAATGGAAAGGCAAGCAGGATGGCGTGCAGCGGATGCAGCGCACGCGGGTAATCCGTTACGTTGTTGTCAGCCATGACAGATCTCTCGCTTTTTGAGGCTCTTCCCGTGCTACGCCCCTTTCGCGACTAATGCAAAGGGGCAAGCGCGTGCTCCATCAAATAGCCGGCGAATTTTAATATCTTTAATAGTTTGAGCGATGGCACGGCTATTGCTTCGGCTCTCGCATGACTAAAAACGCCAACCCCATGAACGAGCGCGTGGACGCCGTGCGGCGCAAGCTGGACGTGGACGTCTGCAGCCTCTACCTCGCCCATCCGGACCGGCAAAGCCTGGAGATCGTCGCCACCAGCGGCCTGCACCAGAGCGTGATCGGCAAGCAGTTGAGCTATGACCAGGGCCTCACCGGCAAAGTGGCCCGCACCCGCCTGCCGGTGGTGGCCCGGGTGATCCAGGACCACGCCGACTACTTCCATGTGGCGGGCTCCGGCGAGGAGCGTTTCAAGAGCTACCTGGGCATCCCTCTGGAGCACGACGGTGAGCTGCATGGCGTGCTGGTGGTGCAGACCGAGCAGACCAAAACCTTCTTCCACCGGCATATCCAGGAGGTGCACCGCGCCGGGCGGGATCTGATGGCGTCATTGATGGTGCTGACTTAGCCTGATCAACCTTGACATACTATATATAGTATACATATCATATTTGGTATGTGGGATGTATTCGAGCACAGGAAAGTGGCAAAGAGTCTGACGGCGGCGCCCGTCGAGGTTCGTAAGCGGTATGAGAAGTGGAAGGACATTGTCGCCATCTCGGGGCCGCAGGGACTGCGGGCGATCCGGGGATTCAACGACGAGGCTTTGTCCGGCAAGTGGAAAGGTTTCCGGTCTTCACGACTCAACATCCAGTACCGCGTCATTTACCAGGTTCATAAGGATAAGGTGCTCGTACAGGTAGAGAAGGTCACTCCCCACGATTACGGGAGGCAATGAAATGAGTGAGTATCGTAAAGCGAAAAAGGGTATCGAGGTCTCCGTCGGCGAGTCCGTCCGGATACTGCGTGAGCTGCAGGAGATGAGCCAGAACGACCTGGCCACCGCCACGGGCATCGCGCAGTCCACCCTCTCCGCCATTGAGAACGACCGCGTGCGCCTGGGCGTGGAGCGCGCCAAAGTCCTGGCCCGTGCTTTGCGTTGCCACCCGGCGGTGTTGGTCTTCCCCGGCTGGGATATGGGACAAGACTCCGCCGCGTAATCATCGAGACCTGCTATTCCTCCGACCGCCAGGCCGGGTTCTGGAAGGCGTCGACCAGAAAGTCGATCAGGAAGCGCAGCTTCAACGGCAACTGCCGGCGGGAGGTGTAGATGGCGTACACGCCCAGCTCGGTGGTTCGGTAGCCTTCCAGCAGCGGCACCAGCCTTCCGTCCCGCAACGCGTCGTGCACCAGAAAGTCCGGCTGCATGACGATGCCCTGGTCCTGTAGCGCCGCGGCGATGCAGGTATCGCCGCTGTTGGCGTGCAGCCGGGGCCGCGTTCTCACCACGTCTTTTTTCCCGCCGGGGCCGGTGAATTCCCATTCGTCCTTGGACGACCAGTAGGTGTAGGAGACCACGTTGTGGTCGGCGAGGTCCTGCGGGCGCTCGGGCGTGCCGTGTTGCTTGAGGTAACCGGGGGAGGCGCACAGCACCATGGTCGTGGTGGTGAGCTTGCGCGCGATGAAGGTGGGATGCGGCGCCCGCGAAATGCGCACCGCCAGGTCGAAGCCGTCTTCCACCAGGTCCACGGTGCGGTCGGAAAGCGACACTTCCATGGAGACTTTCGGGTGCTGCTGCAGGAACCGGCCCCACAGTGGCGCCAGGTGCGATATTCCGAAGGTCACCGGCGCGTTGATGCGCAGGTGCCCCGAGGGTTCACCGCTGCGCTGGCTGAGCTCGGATTCCGCCTCCGCGAGGCCGTAGAGCAGATCCGTGCAGCGGATGTAGAACAACTGCCCCTCGTCGGTGAGGGACAGCTTGCGCGTGGTCCGGTTGAGCAGCCGGGTGCCGAGACGCTGCTCCAGGTCCGCGACCTGTCGGGAGACCGCCGCCTTGGAGGCCTTCAGGGCGTCGGCGGCGGCCACGAAGCTGCCGTTGTCCACCACGGCGGTAAACGCCTGCATTTCCTGGAACTTGTTCATTGATTGTCTCGAAAAACGGAACAGACAGTTAATTAATACGGCGTTTATCCCGATAGTTTCAACAAGTTAGAGTCGACAACTCACAAGTGGCCGCAGTCGTTGGAGGTAACCATGACTCGTTTGCCGACGCTGTTTATATCCCACGGTTCGCCGATGCTGGCGATCCAGGAGAGCCTAGCCCACCGGTTCCTGCTGACGCTTGGCGACACCCTGCCCAGGCCCAAGGCGATTCTGGTGGCGTCCGCCCATTGGGAGACGTCCGCCGCGCCGGCGGTGTCCCTGACGCCGGACCCGCAGACCATCCATGATTTCGGCGGTTTTCCGCGCGCTCTGTTCGAGATTGAGTACGGCGCGCCGGGCGCCCCGGAGGTCGCCGCCCGCGCGGTGGCCGAGCTGGAGCGGCAGGGCGTGACGGCGCAGACCCACGCCACCCGCGGGCTGGACCATGGCGCCTGGGTGCCGTTGCGTCTGATGTACCCCCAGGCGGATATTCCCGTGGCGCAGATTTCCGTGGTACGAGGCGCCTCGCCGGCCGAACACCTGCGCATCGGCCGGGCGCTGTCCAGCCTGCGCGATGAGGGGGTGCTGGTGATCGGCTCCGGCTCGCTGACGCACAATCTGTACGAGTTTCGGGGCGCCGACATCGATGCCGCCGTGCCGTCCTGGGTGAGCGACTTCAGCGCCTGGATGAAACAACGGCTGGAGGCGGGCGACGCGGCGTCCTTGGTGCGCTACCGCGAGCAGGCGCCGTTCGCCGCCCGCAACCACCCTTCCGAAGAACACCTGTCTCCGCTGTTCGTCGCGCTGGGCGCGGCGGGTGACGGGGCGAAAATGGAACATCGGCACGCCGGCTATGAGTACGGTGTGCTGGCTATGGACGTCTACGCCTTTCAATAACCCGTATCTATGTGATCTTCGAAGACATCGCCACCTCCGACTGGGCCGGCGGCGGCAAGCTGTTCGGCGAACCCGACCCGGGCTGACCGGGTAACAGCCGGACGTTTATCGCCTGGGCTTGTTCTTCGCTGGGCGAAAATGTACGCTAATTTGTACTTTATAGTGTACAGAGAGGTTCCCATGTCACGGGTCCATGTCGATGAAGATATCCGCCCTTTGTCTGAGTTCCGGGCTGGCGTCGCAACGTTCGTAAAGCAGATTCAGGAAACCCGACGCCCGATGGTGTTGACCCAGCGCGGGCGTGGCGTGGCGGTTCTGGTCGATGCCCACGAATATGAACGGATGCAGGAGCGCCTGGAGGTCCTAGAAGAGATCTATAAAGCGGAAGAACAGATCGCCGCGGGCGATGGCGTCTCCCATGAGGATGCGAAAGCGCGGATTATGGACCGGCTGTCGCGATGAACATTGTCTGGTCCCCGCTTGCTTTGGAGCGCGTCGAGGATATCGCTCTGTATATCGCGGAGGACAATCCCAAGGCGGCGGTCGATTGGGCGGACGAGCTGTTTTCCGTGGTGGGGCGGCTAGTCGAGTTTCCTGAGAGCGGGCGCATTGTTCCCGAGGTCGGTGCCCGGCGTATTCGGGAGGTCATCGTCGGTCAGTATCGAGTGATCTATAGCGTCAAAGAGCGGATCGATGTTCTGACAGTGCGTCGTTGCAGCCAGTTGCTGCGCCCGTATGAGATTCATGACAGGGGGGTCTAGCCAGGGTTAACCCGACCGGGCTTTAGCCAACCAAGACGAACCGCCCCAAAACCGGGATAATGGCGCCCACTGAAGGCCATGGCGCGCCACACTCCTTAATCCCGGTAGTTTTCCCATGCAGATCAACGTCAATTTCCTCGACAACCTCCGCCTTGAAGCCAAGTTCGACGACTTCACCGTGGTCACCGACCAGCCGATCCGCTACAAGGGTGATGGCTCTGCGCCCAGCCCGTTCGATTACTTCCTGGCGTCGTCGGCGCTGTGCGCGGCCTATTTCGTGCGGGTGTACTGCAAGGCGCGGGACATTCCCACGGACAACATCCGGCTGTCGCAGAACAACATTGTCGACCCGGAGAACCGCTACAACCAGATCTTCAAGATTCAGGTGGAGCTGCCGGAGGACATCTCCGATAAGGACCGCCAGGGCATTCTGCGCTCCATCGACCGCTGCACGGTGAAGAAGGTGGTGCAGACCGGGCCGGAGTTCGAGATCGAGACGGTGGAGAACCTGGACGAAGACGCCCAGGCGCTGCTGATGGCCGGCGTGGACGGCGAGAAGCGCACCTACATTGAGGGCAAGGACCGGCCCCTGGAGGAAACCATCGCAACCATGACCGGGATCCTCGAGGACCTGGGCATGAAGATCGAGATCGCCTCCTGGCGCAACATCGTGCCGCACGTCTGGTCGCTGCACATTCGCGACGCCGCCTCGCCGATGTGCTTCACCAACGGCAAGGGCGCCACCAAGGAGAGCGCGCTGTGCTCGGCGCTGGGCGAGTTCATCGAGCGGCTGAGCTGCAACTTCTTCTACAACGACCAGTACTTCGGCGAGGAGATTGCCAACAGCGCCTTCGTGCATTACCCCAACGAGCAGTGGTTCCTACCGGGCCCCAACGACGAGCTGCCCGAGGAGATTCTGGATGCGCATTGCCGGGCGATCTTCGACCCCGAGCGCGAGCTGGGCGGCTCCAATCTGATCGACACCAATTCCGGCAACGAGGCGCGCGGCATTTGCTCGCTGCCGTTTGAGCGCCGCTCCGACGGCGAGACGGTGTGGTTCCCGTCCAACCTGATCGAGAATCTTTACCTCAGCAACGGCATGAGCGCGGGCAACACGCTGCCGGAGGCGCAGGTGCAGTGCCTGTCGGAAATCTTCGAGCGGGCGGTGAAGAAGCGGATCATCGAGGAAGAGCTGGCGCTGCCGGACGTGCCGAAAGAAGTGCTGGCGAAATACCCGGACCTGGTGGAAGGCGTCGAAGCGCTGGAGGCCCAGGGCTTCCCGGTGCTGGTCAAGGACGCCTCCCTGGGCGGCCAGTTCCCGGTGGCCTGCGTGGCGCTGATGAACCCGCGCACCGGCGGCGTGTTCGTGTCGTTCGGCGCGCACCCGAGCCTGGCGGTGGCGCTGGAGCGCAGCCTTACCGAGCTGCTGCAGGGGCGCAGTTTTGAGAATCTGAACGACGTGCCCCTGCCCACCTTTAACAGCCTGGCGGTGAGCGAGCCGAACAACTTCGTGGAGCACTTTATCGACTCCACCGGCGTGGTCTCGTGGCGCTTCTTCAGTGACAACGCCGACTACGATTTCCACGAATGGGATTTTTCCGGCAGCACCGAGCAGGAAGCGGAGAAACTGTTCGGCATCCTCGAGGACCTGGGTAAAGAGGTCTACATGGCCGTGCACGAAGACCTGGGCGCGCCGGTGTGCCGCATCCTGGTGCCGGGCTATTCCGAGGTCTACCCGGTGGAAGATCTGGTGTGGGACAACACCAACAAGGCGCTGGACTACCGCGAGGACATTCTCAATCTGCACGTCCTCGACGACGCCCAGCTGGCCGATCTGGTGGAGCACCTGGAAGAGAGCCAGATCGACGACTACACCGACATCATTACGCTGATCGGCGTCGAGTTCGACGAGAACACCGTCTGGGGCCAGCTCACCGTGCTGGAGCTGAAACTGCTGATCAACCTGGCCCTGGGCCAGCACGAGGAAGCCCTGGAGCGCGTGGAAGCCTTCCTGCAGTTCAACGACAACACCGTCGAGCGCAACCTGTTCTACCGCGCCGTCAGCGCGGTGCTGGAGATCCTTCTGGACGACGAGCTGGAGCTGGACGACTACCTGCGCAACCTGCGCCGGATGTACGGCGACGACACCCTGGACGCGGTGGTCGGCTCGGTGGACGGCAGCGTCCGCTTCCACGGCCTAACGCCCACCAACACACAGCTAGACGGCCTGGAAAAACACCAGCGCCTGATCGAAAGCTACAAGAAGCTACACGCCGCCCGTGCGGCCCGCGCCAGAGGAGCGTGAGTAGCGCAGGTCATTGTCGATAGTTAAGCTGCTGCTTAGAAAATTGAAAAGAGTAGGCTGCAATGGAACTGTCAAATGAATTCTTCGGATCTCTAATAGGTGCGGTCGTCGGATCCGCATTGGCAGCTTTTGGGTTCATATATAAAAAGTCGTCTGATCAGAAAGAGGACATGCGCCAGTTAATTTTTTTCCTTTTGGAAATGTATGGTTTCCTCAAAGTGGTAGAGGTTTTCACGCCTCGAAGATATTTAGAGGCATGCGAGAAGGTCATGGTTCGGCTAGGGTATGAGGAGACAAAGAACAAGGAAGACCTATATAAAATTATGGAGCCTCTTGTTAAGCCGCAAATCGAAGAGGCGATGAAGGACTTGAGTAAGTGGGATGAGGATGGATATATCAAGAACCTCAACTCCGTCGCCCGCTATAACCCTGTTGTTGCTTATAGGTTAAAGGCAAACTCTCTTTTAAAATTTATAGTCCCGCAGATGAGGAAGTACTACGAGCGCTATTTAGAGTCTCTGGACCGGAATGGTTTGCCCAGAGAAGAGGTTGAAAAGAGTATGCCTCACTTTGAAAGTGGAACTCTTCAATATATTAGGTCGGAGCTCAAAGAGGATATTCTGAATTTGGCTCGCTCAGTAAGCTATCTTGAGTTTATTAAAATCAAGAAAGCTCTCCGTTCCTATGAGAGTCGTGATCCGGAGGCAGCTATTGAGCCGTTTTTCCGTAAGGTTCTCAGCGACATGGAGCCTCACGGGAAGTGATTTTTTAGAGTAGGCCAGCGATGCTATGTCAGGTTTATGGCTCGGTTAGGTAGATTCCGAGAGCTGTCCCTGGGGCATCATACGCTTATGCAGAATGCGCACGATCTGCACGGCGCCGCCTTCCGTCTGGTAGAAAATCAGATGGCTGCCGTGGGGTTGTTGCCGGTAGCCGGCGCGAACGTCCTCGCAGGGCCGCCCCAGCTCCGGCTGTTCGGCGAGCCGATGAAACGCTTGGTCGAAGGCGCGCACATAGTCATTACGTTGCTCGCGCCCCCAGCGACGTTCCGTGTAGCGTGCGATGGCGCGTAAATCCGCTTTGGCCTTCCTGGAAAGCGTAAAGGTGGGCATCAGGTGTCGTCTTCCCGGTCCAGTTCCTCAATAAAGCTGTCGTAATCGTAGTCGGCGACGCCGCTGTTTTCGCCGTCCTGGAGCATTTTCCGGAGGGTGCCGAGGCGGGTCTCCGCGTCCTCGAGCAGGCGCAGCCCCGCTCGCACCACCTCGCTGGTGGAGCTATAGCGTCCGCTGTTCAGTTGCTCCGCGACGAAGGTGTCGAAATGCTCGCCGAGGCTGATACTGGTGTTCTTTGGCATGGCGCACCTCGAAAGTACCAATAATTGGTACTATTCTGCCCCCGGAGCCCAACCCTGTGCAAGATGGCGAATGCTCGACGAAGTCGGGGCAGGCGCGGCGCCCTGATAACGGTAGGATGAGGATCAAACTGGAGGAAAGACTATGGCAGCGCCCCTGATCCCGATTCTCAAAGCCGTCGCGCCCTACGTGGCCCAGATCGCCACGATCGCGATCCCCGCGTTCACGTCCCGTGGCGCCGAAGCCGGCCAGGCCGACCCGGTGGTGGCCAAGCAGATCCAGGAACTGCAGGAAGCCGCCACCCACAACGCGGAAGCCGTGCAGGTGCTGGCGGACAAACTGCAGCAGGCCCTGGACGGCATGGAAATGGCGGCCAGGGAGTCGGAGGCCCGCTTCGCCAAATATAGGCTCGCCCTTGCCGCCGCGCTGGTGGTCTCCGGCGCGTCCCTGGCGCTGAGCGCGTTCCTGTTGTTCAGCTAGGCCCCGTTAACCCGGACAGGAGAGAACCGTGGATTCCACAACCGAGCATCGCGGCGCTTGCCTCTGCGGCGCGGTCAGCGTTATCGCAAAGCCCAAAAACGATAAGGTGGTGCTCTGTCACTGCAAGATGTGCCGGCAATGGGGCGGCGGCCCCATGTTCGCCGCCGAGTGCGAGCAGGCCGTGACCTTCGAGGGTGAAGAGCACATTGCCAGGTTCCAGTCGTCGTCGTTCGCCGAACGGGGTTTCTGCAAGCACTGCGGTACCCATCTCTTCTTTCGTTATATCGAAGAGAATCACTATGCACTGCCGGTGGGGCTGCTGGACGACAGTGACGCCTGGACGCTTTCTGGACAGATTTTCATCGACCGGAAACCGTCGTTCTTTTCGTTCGCGGAAGAAACGGAGAATCTCACCGAGGACGAAGTCCTTAACCCCTAGGCGCGCCTTCTGAACGCCGAATGATGAAACGCGTTAGCGGTGTGTCGCGCGGTACGCGGACGGCGTCATCGACGCCTGTTTGCGGAACGCCCGGGTGAAATTGGCGGCGTCGCTATAGCCGAGCAGTTCGGCGATGCGGGCGATGTCCAGCCCGGGCTCGTCGAGCAGCTTGATGGCGTCCCGGAGCCGAATCTTCTCCACCAGGGAGGAGTAGGCGGTGCCTTCGGCATGCAGCTTGCGCCGTAAGGTGCGCGCGGTCATGCCGAATCTGTCGGCGATCACGTCCAGGGTCGGATAGCCGCCCGCCTGATACCCCAGCGCCTGCTGCACCCGGGCGCTCACGTCCTGATCTCTTTTCAAAAGACGCGCTTCGTTTTCACATTGCCGCACCGCCTGCCGGTAACCGGTGGCGCTGGCCAGCGGCAGCGGCGTTTTCAGCAGGGCGGCGGGGAAGCGGCACTGAACCAGTGGCATGTCAAAACGCAGGGTGCCGATCATCTCGAAGGCTTCATGCTCGCCGCGCGGCGGCGGGTGGTCGAGCCACACCTGGGTGTCGCGGCCCACGCCGGGCACCAGCAGGGAGGCGCCGCGGAACAGGGCGAAGACGATGGAATCCAGGGTCAGGTCGCGCATCGGGCCGGTGAGGTAATCCTCGGCGAAAAACGTCAGAACGCAGAGCTCATCCTCGCTGACCAGGTTGAGTTTGACGCCGCGCACCACCAGCCCCCAGTAGCGCTCCAGCAGCGCCAGGGCAGTGCCCACGTCCGGGCTGGCGAGCAGCGCGCTGCCCAGGCTGCCGAAGCTGGTGGGCGGCATGCGCCAGCCCACATCAAAGCCCATCAGGTCGTCGCCGCCGTGCCGGTAAATGGCGTCCAGCAAGCGGCGCAGCTTTTCCATGGTGATGCCGGCGGAAAACGAGGACGCGAATTCCTGCGTCAGCCCCGCCTGTTCGAGAATCGCATCGCGGGGGAGTTGCCGGTCGGCCACGTAGGACAACCAGCTGGCGGGGACGGCACCGGGCACGAAGACAGTGTCCGGCCAGTGGCTCTCTGTTGTTTTCATGGCGCTCGCTTCCCGGCGGTATGGAGGCAGTCTAGTTCTTGGTGGCCGAAAATGACAAGCAAAGGGTCCGGCTTGCCCCTCACGCCGCCGGCGGGTGGGCGCCTAGACTTTCCGGCACGCTAACGCAGCCATGCAGGAGACTCATCATGACCCGTCAAAGCGCCGTTACCCCTATAGCTGGCAAAGGCCCCGCCAAGGCAAAACGACTGCGCGGCGAGGACGTGGGCGTGCCGGTGCGCCGCATGGACCTGGCCTACGACGATCAGTTGCCGCTGGCCTGGTTTGACGGCAATGAACTGATCAGCATGTTCCTGGCCGGCTTCTCCGCGTCGCTGCCCGAAGGGGAGAGCCATTTCATTCACAGCGTGCGGCTGTTTCAGGACCGCATCACCGATCCCGTGCTGCGGGCGCAGATTCGCGCCTTTATCGGCCAGGAGGGGCACCACTCCAAAGAGCACGACACCTTCAACGACGCCATGCGCAAGCGGGGTGTCGACATCGACACGGTGGAAAAGCGCATGGCCGCCTCCGTGAAGCGCTGGAAAAAGCGTTCCGCCAAGTATCAGCTGGCGCACACCGTGTGCGCCGAGCACTTCACCGCGCTGCTGGCGGACGTGCTTTTGAGCAAGCATCCCGAGATGCTCGACAAGATGTCGCCCCAGGCGCGCACCATCTGGGCCTGGCACGCCATTGAGGAAGCCGAGCACAAAGCGGTAGCCTTCGACGTCTACGAGCAAACCGTGGGCGACCGGAAATACCTGCAACGGGTGATGGTGTGGGTCACCGCCGAGTTCATGGCGAAGAACACCCGCAGCGCCTGGACACTGTTCCGGGGCACCGGGCAGTTGCGAAACCTGAAAAAATGGCGGGAGTTGTTCGCGCTGCTGCGCATCCTGGGCGGCGACACCTGGAAGGACTACAAGGATTTCTACCGGGACGACTTCCACCCCTGGCAGCACGACAATCGCGATGCCGTTGAAGCGGCCAGGAAGCAATACCTCGAGGGCAAATGATGGGCGGCTTCAGCGGCAACGTCATCGCCATCACGGGGGCGGCATCCGGCATCGGGCGGGCCACGGCGGTGAAGCTCGCCGGCGCACACGCCACCCTGTCGCTGTGCGACGTCAGTCGGGAGGGGCTGCGTGACACCGAGCGGCTCTGCCGGGACGCGGGCGCCGCCGTTCGTTCCACGGCCGTGGATGTGTCGGACCCTGAGGCGGTGAACGCCTGGGCCGCGGACACCCATCAGGCTTTCGGTAAGGTGAATGCCATTATTAATAACGCCGGTGTGTCGTTATCCGGGGCGGTGGCCGATCTGTCCCTGGAGGATTTCGAATGGATCATGGGGATCAACTTCTGGGGCGTGGTCCATGGCACCCGGGCGTTCCTGCCGTACCTGCGGGCCAGCGGTGACGGCCATATCGTCAATATTTCCAGCCTGTTCGGCATCATCGCCATGCCCGGCGCCAGCGCCTATAACGCTTCCAAGTTCGCGGTGCGCGGGTTCACCGAATCCCTCAGTGAAGAGCTGCGCCTGGACAACGCGCCCGTGCGCGTCACCTGTGTGCATCCCGGCGGCATCGATACCAATATCGTCGCGGGGGGCCGGGTGACGCCCAGTGAAAGCCTTGGTTTCGAGACCGTCGAGCAGGCGGCCCGTGACTTCAAAAGGCTGGCGCGCACCTCGCCCGAGGCGGCGGCCGAACAGATCGTACGCGCCATGGCGCGGCGTCGCCGCCGCCAGCTGATCGGCGTGGACGCCTGGCTGCTGGAGAAAATGCAGCGCATAGCGCCAGTCGCCTATCAGAATCTGATGGTGGCCTTCGCGCGCAAAAGTCGGCGGCAATAACCCTCCCCGGAGCACAGGGGAGGGCGCCGCTGGGGGTTACGCCCGCGCCGGTTCCGGCGGCAGGGTGCCGCCCGGGAACGCCAGGCGCAGGTTCTTCAGCCAGGTGGTGCCGAACTGCCGCCATAGGGGCGCGGAGTTGTACGGCAGGCCGTAGCGGTCGGCCAGCGCTTTCACGCGCGGTGCCACTTCCGGATAACGGTTGCTGCACATATCCGGGAACAGATGATGCTCAATCTGGTGGCTCAGGTTGCCGGACATCACATGGAACAGCGGGCCGCCGGTGATGTTGGCGGAGCCGAGCAGCTGGCGGATGTACCACTGGCCGCGGGATTCGCCTTCCACCTGTTCCTCGGTGAAGTTGTAGACGTCGGCGGGGAAGTGCCCGCAGAAAATAATCACGAACGCCCAGATGTTACGGATGATATTGGCGACGAAGTTGGCGCCGGCCACCAGCAGGAACACGGTGAGCGGGGATTCCGGCACGAAGAAGGAGATCGGGATCGACACCAGCGCGGCCAGGCCCGGCCACATGATGTAGTCCTTGCGCGCCTGGCCCCAGATCTTGCGGCCGATGTGTTTCATCAGCGGCAGGATTTCCTTGGGTTTTTTCTTGCCTTCGCCCACGTCGATGATCGCCTGCTCGTGCAGGGCCACGCCTTCCTCGAACAGCAGCATCAGCGTTACGAAGTAGAACGGCTGCAGCAGGTAGGCCGGCTTCCAGGGCTGCAGCGGCGTCACGCGCATGATGCCGTAGCCCACATCCAGGTCTTTCTCCAGCACGTTGGTCCAGGTGTGGTGCACTACGTTGTGCGAGTGCATCCAGCGGTCGGACGGGCTCATGGTGTCCCACTCCCAGGTGTTGGACTGGATCTCCGGATCCTTCATCCAGTCCCACTGGGCGTGCAGCACGTTGTGGGCGATTTCCATGTTCTCAAGGATCTTCGCCAGGCCCAGCAGGATCACACCCAGCGCCATCACGATCAGCGTGGTGCCCCAGCCGGCCAGCGCGTGCGGCCAGGCGGGCAGCAGGAACAGGCTGGCGTAGATGGTGAGCCGGCCGAACAGCGCCATGCTGCGCTGAATGCGGATCAGCCGCAGAATATAGAGCCGGTCTTTCTCGCCCCGGGATTCCAGGGTCTCGTAATAGATGGCGTCCATCTCGCGGCCGAATTCGTCGATTTGTTCTTCCGTGAGATCCACGGGTAAACCCTGTCGCTTACTCATCATGACCTCCTAGATGTCCAGTTCGCAGTCGCCGGCGGTGGCGCACACACAGACTTGCACGATGGCACCGGGCTCGTTGATGTATTCGCCGCTGCGCAGGTCGCGCACGCAGCCGGATTTCAAGGTGGTGTTGCAGGTGTGGCAGATGCCCATGCGGCAGCCGTGGGGCGGGTTGAGCCCGGCGTCCTCGGCGATGCGCAGCAGGTTGGTCTGGCCGTCCGCGTCCACGTCCAGCTCGCTCTGCGCGAAGCGCACGTTGCCGCCCACCGCGTCGTCGGGGATCGGCGCCAGCTCAGCGCGGAACCGTTCGATGTGCAGGCGGTTGGAAAGGCCGGCCTCTTCCCAGACTTCTTCCAGGGCGGCCAGCAGCCCCGGCGGCCCGCAGGCGTAGCAGTCCCGTTCGCGCCAGTCCGGGCAGACCTGCTCCAGCTTTTCGCGACTGAAGTAGGCGGCGTTGTCGTCTTCCTTCTGCGTGTGCACTTCGTGCAGGTGGTAGTGGCGGTGCTGCGCGTTCAACTTGCGCAGCTCCTTGCCGAAAATGGTGTCGAACTCGTGCGGCGCGTAATGAATGTGCACCGTGTCCGGCAGGCGCTGCTGCTCGATCAGGCTGTGCAGCATGCTTCTGGCCGGCGTGATACCGCTGCCCGCGGTGATGAACAGCGGCTGAATCGGCGAGGCGTCCGGCAGGTAGAAATCGCCCTGGGGCAGGCCCACCGGAATAAAGTCGCCCACCTTCAGGTTGCGCACGATGTGGTGCGACAAGCGGCCGCCGTCGATTTTCTTCACGGTGATGGTGAAGCGGCCGTCGTCCCGCTCCGGCGGCGACGAGATCGTGTAGGTGCGGGTGTAGTGCCGGCCATCCACCGGGATGCCCACCCGGATGTGCTGGCCGGGGCGGTGCAGCCGCCAATTGGGGCCGGGCTGCAGCGTGATGGTGCGGCAGTCCTTGGTCTCGTCCCACACGTCCACCACCCGCGCGTGCATACGGTGGGTGGTCCACAGCGGGTTCACCAGCTCCACGTAATGGGAGGTACGCAGCGGGAAGGCGAACATGTCGGTGATCGCCGCCAGCCTGTTCAGCCAGCCTTTCCGTGGTTTCGGGTCCTGCGCCTGGGTCATGGCCTGGGCTCCTGTATTCACTCGTTATTATGCTGTTTGTGTACAGGTGTTCACGTTACCTCAGGTTGGCGTGGTTTGGGAAGAGGGCAATTTTGTGCAAATGTTGAGCGGTTCCCCCTACAGCCGATAACAGCACGGTTTTGCCGGCGATGCCAGGAAAGGGCGGGCTGCCTATAAGGACGTGGCCCAGGCCGCGATGTAGAGCCCCAGGCCGAACACCGCGTGAGTAAGCAGGCTTTGCAGGCGCGCAGCGTTGGGCCTGGGGGTTCTCGAGGCGGCGATGCCGGCGCCCATGCCGGGCTGCATCAGAAAGAACGGCGCGGCCGCCGTGCCGATGCCCACCGCCAGGGCCGGGCCGAGGGTGGGGCGTGCCACCCATTCGGCGCCGCCTAACCCGATCAACAGCCCGGCGAAGACGATGCCGATGCCGTAATGCGCGCTCCAGCCGATCAGGCGCTCGCCCGGCATCTTCGGCGCGTCGGCGATGTTGTCGTGCCGGAAGCGGCCGTGCCGCATGTGCGCGATCCAGCGGCCGACCAGGCCGTAGTCGAGCCCCTTGCCGCCGAACACTCTTTGGCGCAGCCAGCCCCACAGATCCATGATGGCGGTGGCTCCCACGCCGATAAAAAATATAATCGCTAATAGAGTCATGGCGTCTTCCAGTCGGTGTCTTCGTTGGGCGATGAAGACAGCTTGCTACTTAAAGTCGACTTGAGGTCAAGGGCTATGGATATTTCCGAAGTGGTGCGCCGTTCCGGCCTGCCGGCGTCCACATTGCGTTTCTATGAACAGAAGGGGTTGATCGCCTCCGTGGGGCGGCGTGGCCTGCACCGGGTGTTCGCCGCCGGCGTGCTGGAGCAGCTTTCGTTGATTGCGCTGGGCCGCGCGGCCGGCTTCTCCCTGAATGAAATCGCCGCCATGTTCGGTGCCGACGGGCGTCCCAGGATCGAACGGCAACAGCTGCTGGAAAAAGCCGACGAGTTGGATCAATCGATCAAACAGCTGACCGCCATGCGCGACGGGCTGCGCCACGCGGCGGCCTGTTCCGCGCCCAGCCATCTGGAGTGCCCCAAGTTCCGTCGTTTGATGGGGCTGGCGGGTGCCGGGGTGATCGGCGAGCGACGAAACGGAGCCTCTGGGAAAAAGTAGACGCCCGAATGTCGAAGCCGGGACAGGGGGTTCGACCAGTTCCCGACGCCCGTTGCAGGGCCCCTTTCGATTGCCAGACAGGAACCGAACCATGTCCCGAATGATTTTCGTCAATCTGCCCGTCGCCGATCTCGCCGCGTCCATGGCGTTCTATCAGGCGCTGGGGTTCGAGAATAACCCGCAGTTCACCGACGACACCGCCGCCTGCATGGTGTGGAGTGACAGCATTTTTGTAATGCTGCTCACCCATGAGAAGTGGCGCACCTTCACCGACCGGCCGATCCCGCCGGCCACCGCCAGTGAAGTGTTGCTGGCCCTCAGCTGCGATGACCGCGACATGGTGGATCGGCTCAATGAAAAAGCGGACGCGAGCGGCGGCACGGCGGACATCAATGCGATCCAGGATCTGGGTTTCATGTATAACCGCAGCCTGGCGGACCTGGACGGCCACGTCTGGGAAATGTTCTGGATGGACCCGACAGCGGTGCCGGCGGACGATGCCGGAAGCTAGGGCTAACCCGCTCAAGGAAGGGAGCCGTCATCCGGGTATCGGCACCAGGACCGCGTCACCGGCCGCAAACGGTTCCCCGTTCTCGTCGTTCCAGTCACCGAGCTCGGCGCTGGCGAACACCTGCCGTTTACCGGCTTTCACCACCCGCCCGGTGACCCGGAACGCACCGGCAACCGCCGGGCGCAGGCAGCGCACCGAAAACTGCGAGGCGGTGACGTTGCCGGCCACCGTGGCGGCGGCGAAGCCGCAGGCGGTGTCGATCAGGCCGCCGATCAGCGCGGCGTGCAGGTGGCCGCTGTATTGCGCGAAGTCATCGCGCCAGTCCAGCCGCAGAATGACCCGGCCGGCCTCGGCGTGCTCCACGTGCAAATTCAGCCATTGGTTGAACGGTGCCAGGGCGGAGACCTGGCGTATTCGATTCAGTAGTGCGGTGTGGTCGCTCATGGGACGTCTCCAGATCAACGTTGGACTTTGAACACGCCGGTGGCGCGGGCGCAGGGCTGGCCATCGGCGAGCACGGTGGCGCCGGCGAAGCTGAGGCTGCGGCCCGTGCGGGTGACGTCGGCGCGGAATTCCAGCCACTGGCCGACGCGGGCGCTGCCCAGGAAGTCCAGGTTCAGATTTACGGTCACCAGGCCCTTGAGCGGCGGCAGGGTGCTGTCCTCCAGATGCGGCAGGCAGCTCAGGCCCATGGCGTTGTCGCACAGGGCGGATAACAGGCCGCCGTGGACGAAGCCGCGGCTGTTGGCGTGGGCCTCCCGCGCGTGCACGCCCAGGCTGATGCCGTTGTCGTGGGGGCGGTGATAGATCGGTTCCCAGGGGGCGGTGAAGCCGCTCTTGCGGGCGTGGGGCTGGAAGCCTTCGGGGATGCGGGTCATGGCGATGCTCCGTGATAATAATATAGACCAGTCTATATAATCTGGCACCCCGGTCAATTCCGGCGTGGGTCATGAGTGACCGTTCAGGCGGTGTTTCAGAGAGTGTCGATCAGTGCCGCGATCTGCTCGCAGGCGTCGTGGATCGGCGCCGGGTCGCGGGCCACGCGGGCCTGAATCAGGGCGCCTTCCAGCGCGGAGATGGCCAACGACGCGAGGCGTTGGGCCCGGGCGCCGTCCGCGCTGTCAGGGTCGATCAGGGTGGCGAGCGTCCGGCGCCAGGCGGCGTAAGCCTCCCGGGCGGCTGCCGTGATCGGCTCGGACTGGGGCGTCACCTCCAGCACGGTGGTGGCCAGCGGGCAGCCGTCCCGGTAGTCGGAGTCCGCCAGCCAGCCGGCCAGGAGCGCCCCGTAGGCGCGCAGCGCGGCGGCGGGCGTGCGGTGGTCCCGCTGCAGGGTCTGCAGGGTCTCGGTAACCCGGTCACCGGCGTAGCGGACGGCTTCCGCGCCCAGCGCCTCCTTGCCGCCGGGGAAATAGTGGTAGAACGAGCCCTTGGGTGCCGCGGCGAGGCCCAGGATGTCATTGATGCCGGTGGCCGCGTAGCCGCGCTGGCGGAACAGCTCGGCGGCGGCGCGCACCAGGCGGTCGCGGTGTTTGGGGCGGGCTCCCATGGAAGGCGGCTCCGGATTGGACATTCAGTGGACCAGTCTAGATGGAAATTCCCGGCGCTGCATGACCCTTCTTTCACGCGGACACTACCCTTAGTAACAAAAGCTATCAGGGTATTTGTCAGGCTGTATTGGCAGGGTGGGGGTGGAAGGTAATACAAGTAAGGTAGTAATGGCGGCCTAACGGCAACCCCGAGCGATGACGGCGCGACTCAGCGCGATGATAAAGCAAGGAGAACGATCATGTCCGAGAGCAAATGTCCCTTCCATAACAACAATGTCGCGGGCGGCGGCGTCACCAACCGGGATTGGTGGCCCAATCAGCTGCGGCTGGACATCCTGCATCAGCATTCGTCCATGTCCAATCCGATGGACGAGGACTTTGATTACGCGGAAGCCTTCAAAAGCCTGGATCTGGCGGCGCTGAAAAAAGACCTTACTGATCTGATGACCGACACCCAGGACTGGTGGCCGGCGGACTTCGGCCATTACGGCCCGATGTTTATCCGCATGGCCTGGCACAGCGCCGGCACCTACCGCATCGGCGACGGCCGCGGTGGCGCCGGCACCGGCACCCAGCGGTTCGCGCCGCTCAACAGCTGGCCGGACAACGTCAACCTGGACAAGGCCCGCCGCCTGCTGTGGCCGATCAAGAAAAAGTACGGCAATAAAATTTCCTGGGCCGATCTGATCGTACTCACCGGCAACGTGGCGCTGGAATCCATGGGCTTTAAGACCTTCGGTTTCGCCGGCGGCCGCGAGGACCTCTACGAACCCGAGGACGACATCTACTGGGGCGTGGAAGATTCCTGGCTGGACGACAAGCGTTACTCCGGCGACCGCGAGCTGGAAAACCCTCTGGCGGCGGTGCAGATGGGTTTGATCTACGTGAACCCGGAAGGGCCCAACGGCGAGCCGGATCCGCTGAAAGCGGCCCGCGATATCCGCGAAACCTTCGGCCGCATGGCGATGAACGACGAAGAGACCGTGGCGCTGATCGCCGGTGGCCACACCTTCGGTAAAACCCACGGCGCCGGCGACCCGGAACTGGTGGGCCCGGAGCCGGAAGCGGCGCCGATTGAAATGATGGGCCTGGGCTGGAAGAGCAGCCACGGCTCCGGCTTCGGCGACGACACCATCGGTGGCGGCCCGGAAGTGACCTGGACGCAGAAGCCCACCCAGTGGTCCAACCTGTTCTTCGACAACCTGTTCAAGCACGAATGGGAACTGGAAAAGAGCCCGGCCGGTGCCCAGCAGTGGGTGGCGAAGGACGCGGAAGCGGACATTCCCTACGCCCAGGACAAAACCAAGAAGCGTAAGCCGACCATGCTGACCACCGACCTGTCGCTGCGTTTCGATCCGGAGTACGGCAAGATTTCCCGTCGCTTCTATGAAAACCCGGAAGAGTTCGCCGACGCCTTTGCCCGCGCCTGGTACAAGCTCACCCACCGGGACATGGGCCCGATTGAACGTTACCTGGGCCCGGAAGTGCCCCAGGAAGAACTGATCTGGCAGGACCCGGTGCCCAAGGTCGATCATCCGCTGATCGACGACAAGGACATCGCCAGCCTCAAGGGCAAGATCGTGGATTCCGGCCTCAGCATTCCCGACATGGTGAAAGTGGCCTGGGCGTCCGCCTCCACCTACCGCGGTTCCGACATGCGCGGTGGCGCCAACGGGGCCCGTCTGCGTCTGGAGCCGCAGAAAAACTGGGAAGTGAACGAGCCGCAGCAGCTGGACAAGATTCTGAAGACCCTGGAGGGCATTCAGAGCGAGTTCAACAACGCCCAGTCCGGTGGCAAGAAAGTATCGCTGGCGGATCTGATCGTGCTGGCCGGTTGCGCCGGCGTGGAGAAAGCGGCCGCCAACGGTGGCCACGACGTCACCGTGCCGTTCACCCCGGGCCGTACGGACGCCTCGCTGGAGCAGACCGACGTGGATTCCTTTGAATACCTGGAACCCTTCGTGGACGGCTTCCGCAACTACCGCAAGGAAAAGTATTCCCTGCCCGCGGAACATCTGCTCATCGACCGCGCTCAGCTGCTCACCCTCACCGCGCCGGAAATGACCGTGCTGGTGGGCGGCATGCGTGCCATGAACGCCAACTTCGACGGTTCCAAACACGGTGTCTTCACCGACCGCCCGGAAGCGCTCAGCAATGACTTCTTCAAGGTGGTGGTGGACATGGGTATCGCCTGGGCGCCGCAGTCCGAGGACGATGACTACCTGTTCGAAGGCCGTGACCGCAGCAGCGGCGAGCTGAAGTGGACCGGCACCCGTCTGGATCTGGTGTTCGGCGCCAACTCCCAGCTGCGCGCGCTTTCCGAAGTCTACGGCGCGGACGACGCGGAGAAGAAGTTCGTCAAGGACTTCGTCGCCGCCTGGGACAAGGTAATGAACCTGGGCCGCTTCGACCTGGACTGATCGAAGCGCTGTTACACCGCAACCTGAGGGGCACGCCTGGCGTGCCCCTTTTGTTTTTGTAAGGAAGGTATCAGGCTGGAACCGCCTTACAATCAATGGGTCTATTCAGAAAAGGTTCCATTCAGCCAGAGGGGGAAGGTATGCCGATACAGGATTCCAACGACCGCTACGGCACGGTGAGCCGGGTATTGCACTGGGGCATGGCGTTGCTTCTGGTGTGGCAGTTTCTCAGCGCCGGCGCCCACGCGCTGCTGTCCGACACCGCCGTGGAAGAATTTTTCTGGGGCACCCACAAGCCGCTGGGTTTCCTGCTGTTTGTTCTGATCATCCTGCGTGCCCTGTGGGCGCTGATCAATCTGTCCCGGCGCCCGCCGTCAGTGAGCCTTGCCGCCAAATTGGGGCACCTGGCGTTCTACGCGCTGCTGTTGGGCATTCCGGCCTTCGCCCTGCTGCGCCAGTACGGCGGCGGCAAGCCGTTCGAGCCGTTCGGCATTCCGCTGATGGGCGGCCTCGGCGGCGAGGAAATCGAGTGGATGCAGGTGCCCGCCAATCTGTTCCATGGCTGGGCCGGCTGGTTGCTGCTGCTGATGATCGTGGGGCACGTTGTCATGGTGGTGCGCCATCGCAAGGCGGCGGATCAGACCGATGTGCTGCCGCGTATGTGGGGGTGATGGACGATGAGCTTGGATTATGCGGCGATGCCGCGCGTGGCGCTGGACGAAGCGCGGCAGGGGCTTGAGGAAGGCGGCATCCCGATTGGCGCCGCCCTGTTCCGTGCCGACGGCACCCTGCTGGGCGCCGGCCATAACCGCCGCGTGCAGGAGAACGACCCGTCCGTGCACGCGGAAACCGACGCCTTTCGCAAAGCGGGCAGACAGCCCAACTACCGGGATACGATCATGGTCACCACCCTGGCGCCGTGCTGGTACTGCAGCGGCCTGGTGCGCCAGTTCAAAATCGGAACCGTGGTGGTGGGTGAGTCGAGGACGTTCGCGGGCGGCGTGCAATGGCTGCGTGACAACGGGGTCACGGTGATCGATCTGGATGATCCGGAAGGCGCGGCGTTAATGGAAAATTTTATCCGCGACCATCCGGCTCTTTGGAACGAAGATATCGGTGAAGCCTAGCGGCGGCCTCTACCGGTACTTGCGGTTGAGCTTGCGCATGCCACCGATCCAGCGATCGTAGTTTTCGGTTTTGTTGCGCATGTATTGCAGCACTTCCTTGTGCGGCAGCACCAGGAAGGTTTCCTGCTCAATCGCTTCCAGGCAGGCCTGGGCCACCGGCTCCGGGTCCATCATGCCGTCCACGCTGGCCACGTGGTCTTCCTTGCCTTTGGTCATGTTGGTGCGCACCGCCTGCGGGCACAGCACCGATACCTTGATGCCGTCGTCGCCGTAGGTGAGCGCGATCCATTCCGCCAGGCCCACGGCGGCGTGCTTGGTGACCGCGTAGGGCGCCGAGCCGATCTGTGACAGCAGGCCGGCGGCGGAAGCGGTATTGAGAAAATAACCGCCGCCCCGTTCGATCATCTTCGGCGCCAGATGTCGGGCGGCATAGATGTGCGCCATCACGTTGATGTCCCAGATTTTCTGCCACTGCTCGTTGGCCACTTCCGGGCCACCGGGCACGGAAATGCCGGCGTTGGAGCAGAAAAGATCAATCGGGCCCACGTCTTTTTCGGTGTCGTCGATCAGCGTTTTGATGTCGTTCTCGTTGGAGACATCCACCTTGCGGCCAATGCCGTCCACCATCTTCGCGGTCGCTTCAGCGCCATCGCCGTCCAGATCCACGCACACGATTTTCTTCGCGCCGGCTTCGGCAAACGCTTGCGCCAAGGCCCGGCCGATACCACCGGCCGCGCCGGTTACAACCACGATCTTATCTTTGAGTTCCATGTCATTCTCCTTTGTCGCTCGGAGCTCTTGTAGGAGTAGGCCTTGTGGGAGCGGGCCCCGCCCGCGAAAGGCAAGCCGCGCTTGCCGGCGGGATACCAGAGGCCTCAAAAAGCGGAACATCAAAGGCGTCTCTGGCATCCTGCCGGCCGGTTACACCGGCCTTTCGCGGGCAGGGCCCGCTCCTACAATTTCAGCTCCACATAAAGGAGCCGCCGCAGACGGTCAGCGCCTGGCCGGTCATGTAGCGGCTGGCGTCGGAGCCGAGGAACACGGCCAGGCCTTCGAAGTCGTCCGCTTCGCCCAGGCGGCGCAGCGGAATCTGCGAATTGGCGCGTTTCACCGCTTCCGGGTTGTCCCACAGCGCCTTGGCGAAATCGGTGCGCACCAGGCCCGGGCAGATGGCGTTGGCGCGGATGCCCTGGGGGCCGTATTCCAGCGCCAGGTTGCGCACCAGGCCGATCAGCGCCAGCTTGGAGGTGCCGTACACGCCCAGGGTGTCGGACGGTTTAAAGGCGCCGACGCTGGCGGTGAACATCATCGAGCCGTTGCCTTTCTCGATCATGTCCGGCGCCACCAGGCGTGCCAGCCACAGGTTGGCCTGCACGTTCACCTGCATGGTTTTTTCGTAGGCGTCATCGGGAATCTCGGAGATCGGCCCGTAGTGCACATTGACGCCGGCGTTGCCCACCAGAATGTCCACCGGTCCGGCGAGCTGGTGGGTTTTTTCCACCAGCGTTTCCAGTTCCTGTTTGCGGCCGGCGTTGGCGGCCACCCCGTGCACGCGCTCCGCGCCCACCGCCTGGTTGATTTCGGCGGCGGTCTCGTCGAGGGTCTCCTGGGTGCGCGCGGAGATCACCACGGTGGCACCGTGGGCGGCCAGGGCATGCGCCATGGCCTTGCCCATGCCCTTGGAGGCGCCGGTCATCAGCGCCACCTTGCCGGTCAGATCGAACAGCTTGGTCTCCACCATGGCGTTACGCTCCGGTCTGGTTGTAGCGGTTCACTTCGTTGCGGGCGACCACGTTGTGGTGCACCTCGTCCGGGCCGTCGGCCAGGCGCAGGGTGCGCTGCTGCATGTACATTTCGGACAGCGGCGACCACTGGCTGACACCGGTGGCGCCGTGGATCTGGATCGCCTGGTCGATGATCTGGCAGCACTTCTCCGGCACCATCGCTTTCGCCATGGACACCCAGATGCGCGCTTCCTTGTTGCCCATCACATCCATCGCCTTGGCGGCTTTCAGGACGATCATGCGCATCGCTTCAATCTCGATGCGGGCACGGGACACGGTCTCCATGTTCTTGCCCAGGTTGATGATCTGCTTGCCGAACGCTTCGCGGTTCATGCCGCGCTCGAGAATCAGGTCCAGGGCTTTCTCGGCGGAGCCGATGGAGCGCATGCAGTGGTGGATACGGCCCGGGCCCAGGCGCAGCTGGGAAATCTCGAAGCCGCGGCCTTCGCCCCACAGAATGTTTTCCTTGGGCACGCGCACATTATCCAGCTTGATGTGCATGTGGCCGTGCGGCGCGTGGTCGTGGCCGAACACCCGCATCGGGCCCAGCACCTGCACACCGGGGGTGTCCATGCTGACGGAAGGTGGGGGCGTCCGGGCTGGTTTTGACCATGCAGATCATGATCTTGCAGCGCGGGTCGCCGGCGCCGGAGATATAGTATTTCTCGCCGTTGATCACCCAGTCGTCGCCGTCCAGCACGGCGCTGGTTTCAATGTTGCGGGCGTCGGAGGAGGCCACCTGGGGTTCGGTCATGCCGAAGCAGGAACGGATCTCGCCGGCCAGCAGCGGCTTCAGCCACTTCTCTTTCTGCTCGGGGGTGCCGACGCGCTCCAGTACTTCCATGTTGCCGGTGTCCGGCGCCGAGCAGTTCAGGGTCTGGGACGCCAGCGGGTTCTTGCCCAGCTCGAAGGCGATGTAGGCGTAGTCCAGGTTGGAAAGACCTTCGCCGGTTTCCGCGTTGGGCAGGAAGAAGTTCCACAGGCCGGCTTCGCGGGCCTTGTTCTTGGCGGTTTCCAGCAGTTCCAGCTGGCCGGGGGCGTAGCTGAAACGCTCGGCGCGGCCTTCGCCCAGACGGTGGAATTCCTCGGTGATCGGGTCCACGTTCTCGCGGATGTGCTTGGCCAGGGCGTCCAGCAGCGGGCGCGCGTCTTCGGACATGGCCAGGTTGTTGAGATCGGTATCGTTACCCATGGGTGTTTACTCCTCGTTGATGGGGGCGCCCGCCTCGGTGTCGGCGGCCAGGCATTGTGCGCGCAAAGCGCGGCGGTCGGTTTTGTCGGTGCCGCCCCGGGGCAGCGGATCGCTGCGCAGCCAGAGGCGGTCGGGAATCTTGAACGCGGCCAGGTGGTCCGCCAGGAAGGCTTGCAGCCCGGCCTCGTCCACGCGGGCGCCGGGCTTGAGCTGCACGCCGGCGCCGACGATCTCGCCCAGGCGTTCGTCGGGAATCGGGAAGACGCCGGCTTCGGCCACGTCCGGGTGGCGGTGCAGGGCGCCTTCCACTTCCAGGCAGGCGATGTTCTCGCCGCCGCGGATGATGATGCTCTTCTTGCGGTCGACGATGTAGATCAGGCCTTCCTCATCAATGCGCGCCAGGTCGCCGGTGTACAGCCAGCCGTCGCGGACGGTGTCGGCGGTGGCCTCCGGCTGGTTCAGGTAGCAGCGCATATTGGCGGCGCTTTTCACGGTCAGCTCGCCGATCTCGCCGGTGGGCACCTCAACGCCGTCGCCATCGACGATGCGCATCTCCTGCAGCGGCGGTGTCGGCCGGCCGGCGGCTTCCGGGTGGGCCACATAGTCCGGCCCGCCGATCAGAATGCCCAGGGCGTTGGTTTCGGTCATGCCCCAGCCGGAGGCGATGGCAGCGGCGGGGAAGGCTTCGGCGAGCTGACCCACCTGGGCGGCGGGCCGCTTGGCGCCGCCGCCGCCGATCGCTTCCAGGGTGTCCAGGCTTTCGCCCAGGGCGCGGGCGGTATCCATCAATTCGGCGGACTGGGTGGGCACGCCGGTGAAGCGGGTGATGCGCTCGCGCTTGATCAGGCGCACCGCCTCTTGTGGGTCCCACTTGTACATCAGGGTCAGGGTGGCGCCGCTGGCCAGGCCCTGCAGGAAATTCGACTGTAAGGCGGTGACGTGGAACAGCGGCGTCACCACCAGAAACGAGGGTGGCTGAACTTGATCCGGCTCCGGCAGGGGCGGCGGCGGGTCCGCCACCAGCGGTGCCATCAGCCGCGCCATGATCCAGGAGTACACCGCCGAGATCGCGCCGCGATGGGTGAGCACCACGCCCTTGGGGTTGCCGGTGGAACCGGAGGAGTACAGCACGGCGAAGTCGTCGTCCGGGGCGATGGTCACATCCGGCCAGCGGTCGTCGCGGGCGCCGTCGCGCAGTTGTTCATAGCGCGGCCGGCCGGGCAGGGCTTCGGCGTCGCGCACCGCGATCAGCGTCAGGCCGTTGTCGGCGGCCAGCTTCTCGATGCGCTGGTGGCGGGGGCCGTCGGCGAACACCACCCGGGCGCCGCAGTCCGTCAGGCCGTAGGCCAGCTCCTGCTCCGACCACCAGGCGTTCATCGGCACCGCCACCGCGCCCAGCGCGGCCACCGCCAGAATCAGGATCGGCAGCTCCGGGTAGTTGCGCATGGCGATCGCCACCGGGTCGCCCTGGCGCACGCCCAGGTCGTCGGCCAGGGCGTTGGCGACGCGCCGCACCTCCCGGCACAGCTCGGCGTGGCGCCAGCGTTCGTCCTGGTAGACCAGGGTGTCGCGGTCCCCATAGGCGGGGGCGGCGTCTTCCAGCAGCACGCGCAGGTGTGCCGGGGCGTTGGCGAATACCGGATAGCGGACTCCGCCGATCACCGCCTCGGTGAGCGCGAAGCGGGGATCGCTGGCGGCGATATGCGCCTGGGCGTCTTCGGGCGTCAATTGTTCTCCTTATGCACGGCGAGCGCCGTGGGCTGGCTGACACTTGTCAGGAATCAAGCTAAGGCGGATGGTGGCGGCAAGTCAAGCGCCGTTGACCGGTGGGTCACACCGGAATCAGGAATAATGGAATGCTATTTCGCTGGGTAAGCGTCTGAATTAATTGGACTTTTCGCCCAGCTGGTCGACCATGGCGCGGACCGCCGCGGCCACCGTCTTGAGGATCACGGTGTCGTCGATGTCGCGGTTCAGCCAGTCGCGCATGGGCGCGAACGCGGCCAGGAAGACGATCATGTTGGCCACCACTTCGGCGCGCGGGTCGTCCTCGGGCAGACCGGTGCGTTCGCGCAGCTGGTCGGCTAAGGCATTGAGCACCGTCTCGTCGCGGGCGCGCATGGTCTTGCGGTCCTCGTCGCGGAGGTGGGGGATGGAGCGGTAGATCAGCAGGGTGCCCTGGCGCTTCTTGGTCCAGACGTCCTGGAAGAACGCCGCCACCTGATCCTCGAACGGCACGTCCGGGTCGCGCTCCAGACGCTCCGCCAGGGTCGGCACGTCCTGGGCGAACCACAGTTTGTTGAGCAGCCGGCGCAGGATGTCGTTCTTGTTGGCGATGTAATCGTAGATGCTCGCCTGGTTCACGCCGGAGCGCGCGCAGATGTCGCGGATGGTGGTGGCGTCGAAGCCCTTTTCCAGAAACAAGGACAGGGCCGCGTCGCAGATCTGGTTGCGGCGCGTCTCGGTGAGCGCGCTGTCCTGCACGCCGTCCACCGTGGCTTCCACCAGTTGCTGCTCGCTGTCGAGGGCGGTTTTATCGTTGTGTTCAGGTTCCGCCGGCAAGCGTCTTCTCCACAATCAGGGTCGGTCCGGGAAGGTCGCTCGGACGTTAGCACAGTTGTTTCAGGGGCGGAAGAAAGCGGCCGGCGGCGTGCTCCGAGGAGCGCCAGGATCGGGCAAGAATTGGCGGGTTATGGAGCACCCCGCGGCTATCTTGCCGCCGTCTTGAGCGTTATCTTGTCATTCTTTGCCCCTGAACCCGGGTATTACTTCGTTTGTCTGATCGAGAGAGTAGTTATGAGCGACGACACCTACACGCCTCCGAAAGTCTGGAAATGGGACGCGGAAAGCGGCGGCAAATTCGCCAGCATCAACCGGCCCATCGCCGGCCCCACCCACGACAAAGACCTGCCGGTGGGCAAGCATCCTCTGCAGCTGTATTCCCTGGCCACGCCCAACGGCGTCAAGGTGACGGTGCTGCTGGAAGAGCTTCTGGAAAAGGGCTTCGAAGGCGCGGAGTACGACGCCTGGTTGATCCGCATCACCGAGGGCGAGCAGTTCGGCAGCGGGTTCGTGGACATCAACCCCAACTCCAAGATCCCGGCCCTGGTGGATCAGAGCCAGGACCCGTCGGTGCGCGTGTTCGAGTCCGGCGCCATCCTGCTCTACCTGGCGGAAAAGTTCGGCGCCTTCCTGCCCACTGATCCGGCCAAGCGCACCGAATGCCTGAACTGGCTGTTCTGGCAGATGGGCGCGGTGCCGTTCCTGGGCGGCGGCTTCGGCCACTTCTACGCCTACGCGCCGGAGAAATACGAGTACCCGATCAACCGTTACACCATGGAAGTGAAGCGCCAGCTGGACGTGCTCGACCGCCGCCTGGCGGACAACCGCTTCCTGTCCGGCGACGACTACACCATCGCCGACATGGCGGTCTGGCCCTGGTACGGCGCCCTGGTCACCAACAAGGTGTACGAGGCCGCCGAATTCCTGGAAGCGCACACCTACAAGAACGTGCTGCGCTGGGAAGCGGAGATCGCCGAGCGTCCCGCCGTGCAGCGCGGCCGCATGGTCAACCGCGCCTGGGGCGAGCCCAGCGAACAGCTGCGCGAGCGCCACGACGCCAGCGACTTCCAGCTGCGCACCCAGGACAAGCTGGAAGAGTCATAGCCGCGACACTGGTGTGAGCGGGCCCTTGTGGTGGCGGCCTTTGTGGGAGCGGGCCCCGCCCGCGAAAGGGAGCGAAGCTCCCGGCCAAGGTTGCCCCGCTGGATTCCAGAGGCTTTTTAACAGCGCCATAAACGGCGTCTCTGGGATCCTGCCGGCAAGCGTTGCTTGCCTTTCGCGGGCTGGGCCCGCTCGCACAAGGTGGTCCCTTTCGCAGCGGGTCCCGCTCCAAATGACTTGCCAAAAACCCGTGCTTACGAAGATCGTTTTGTGGCGGGGATTTTCTCCAACACCATCAGGTCATCCAGGTAGGTGACCAGATGCTCCAGGTATTCCGGCGACACTTCCTGCAGCGCGGCCAGCGCACGGGCCACCTGCCGGTGCGCGTTGAGCGGGCCGGCGTCGCCGGGTACGTGGGTGATGGCGTGCTGGATGCGCGCGGCCAACTGCTGTCGGGCCTGGGCCTCGCGGATCGGCGCAAGGGCTTTCAGCTCCATGGGCGCTTCGCCATCGCCACGCAGTCGGGTCAGCAACGTGGCCAGCGGGGATTCGTACCGCGGCGTAGCGGGATCGCCCTGGCTTTCATCGTCGTCGGCGTCCGTGCGGGCCCGGTAGTCCGCGAGCGCCTGTTCCAGTTTTTCCTGATGCTTTTGCGACGGCGCGCGCCGGCTTTCGGCCAGGCGCGTGGCGAAGCTCTCCAGATAGGCGAAACGCACCGGGTCGCGGTGGTGGGCGCCGGCCTGGCGCAGGGCTTCCAGTTGCGCCAGCACCTCACTCATCGCGTTGCCCGGTCTGTTCCGGCTCGCCGGCGGTGGCGTCGGCGCGCGGCACGGTGGTGATCTCCACGCGCCGGTTTTTGGCGCGGGCGGCGTCGTCCACGTTGGCGGTCACCGGCTGGTTGTCGCCGAAGGCGGCGGCGAAAATGCGCGCCTCCGGCAGGCCCTGATCGATCAGGGTGCGGGTCACCGTGAGCGCGCGCTGGGCGGACAGCCCCCAGTTGTCCGCGTAGCGCGGGTTGCCCTGCTGGATCGGCAGGTCGTCGGTGAAGCCGCTCACCATCAGCAGCTCGTCGTGTTGCGCCAGGTAGGTTTGCAGCGGTTCCACCAGGCTCTCCAGTAGCGCGCGGCCCTCCGGCTGCAGGCGGTCCGCGTTGAGCGCGAACAGCACGCTGCCGTTAATACCGATGCGGCCGTTCTGGAACGAAATGCGGCCGCTGGCGAGCGGGTCGGCGAGCGCCTCTTCCAACGCCTGGCGTCGTTGCTGCTCGGCCTGCAGTTTGGCGCGTTCCTGCTCCAGCGACTGGCTCAGTTCCAGCTGAATGCCGATCACCCACACCAGCAGCAGCACGAAGATGCCCACCAGCGCCGCCATCAGGTCCGAGAAGATCGCCCACACCGGGGTGGACTGAGCGCCGTCCTGGCCGTCGTGAAGCTCGTCCATCAGCGCGCCTCGTTGGCTTTGAGGGCGGCCAGGGCGTCGATCACTTCCTTTTGCGAACTCAGGCTCAGGTCGATCACCTCGCGGGCCTGCTCCACGTAGTAGGCGAGCTGCTCGTCGCTGCGCGCGGCGGACTGCTCCAGGGACGTCTCGATGCGTCGGAGGTTATCCAGCAGCTTGCCGTTGGACTCGCTGAACAGGTTCACCGCGGTGCCGAAGGCGTCGCCCAGGCTGGCCACTTCGTGGGCCCCGCCGGCGATGTCGGCGGCGGCGTCGTCCAGGCGGGCGGTCTGCGCGTCCACCTGGCCGGCGAAGGTGTCGCTGACCTCCTTGAGCACGCCGCCGGCGTCGCGGATCAGCGTTTCCACCGCGTCGCGCTGCACGCCGGCCGCCTGCTGCTGGGCGGTGAGCAGGGCGTCCAGCTCGCCCATGATGCGGCGGCGTTCTTCCAGCAGTTCGTTGTCCCGTTCGCTGCTTTGCGCCATTTCCTCGCGCAGGCGGCTGATCACTTCGGCGGCCGCCTTGGGCGTCTCCGAGGCGGTTTCGATCAGCCGCGTCATCGGCGCTTCCAGGGCGGTGCCCAGCTCGGTGAGGTGGCGGGTGACGGTGGCTTCCAGGTCGGCCAGGCGCTGCGTGGCCGCCTCACCGCGCGCCGCCTCCTGATCCCGCAGGGCGTTGAGTTGCTCGCCGGTGCGGGCGAGCAAGGTGTCCAGGCCTTCCCGTTGTCCTTCCACCAGGCCGCTGGCGGTTTGCTGGAAGCGCTCATCGTGGCCGCGCAGGGTGTCGCCGAGGTCGCTGACCAGGCGGGCGAGGGTCTGCTGTTGTTGCTCGAGGCCTTCCCGCCAGCCCTCGGCGGTGGCGTCGCCGGCTTGTTGGAAGCGCTCGGTGATGGCGGCCAGCCGTTGCTGGTTGTCGGCCCGGGCCTGCTGCTGGTCGTCGCGGATTTGCGTCAGCAGGGCGTCGCCGTGGGCCTGGAAGCGGTCGTTGTGCTCCTGCAGGGCGGCGGCCACCTTGTCGGTGAGGCTTTGCGCGGTCTGTTGGTGCTCGGCCAGGCCCTCGCGCCAGTGGCGCGCCGCTTGCTCGGTGGTGGTGTCGAAGCGCTCGGCGATCCGGCTGAGCTGGCTTTCGGTGAGCGTGTTGAGGCGCTGGTGGCTCTGCGCCGCCTGGTCGTTGAGGCGTTCCAGAGCCTCGGCGATCACCGGGCGGACGCTTTCCGCCGCCAGCCGGCTGCTGTCCGCCAGGCTGCGGCTCAGGCTGTCGCCGACCGAGGCCGCCAGTTGGCGGTAATGCTCGGCGGTCTGCTCGTGGAACTGCTTCTGGTTGTCGGTGAGCGCGCTGTTGAGCTGATCGCCCATCTGTTCCAGGCGCCGGGTAAGGGCCTGCAGGCTGTCGACCACGGCGGGGAAGGCGTCGGACTGTGATTGCAGCGCGCGGAATGCCTCGTGCTGCTGGTGTTTCAGGGAGAAGGCGCGCAAATCGCGGCGCAGCATGGCGTCCAGATCGCGGCCCACCAGGGTGCGTTCGCGGCGGCTCAGGGTGGCGCCCAGACCCAGCATCGCGGAGGCGGCGACACCCGCGATGGAGGTGCCGAAGGCCAGGCTGAGCCCGGCGATGGGCGCCGCCAGGGCGCTCTGCACGGCGGCCAGGTTGTTGCCGCCTTCCAGGGCGCTGACCGCGCCCTGCAGGGTGACGATCATGCCGATAAAGGTGCCCAGCAGGCCCAGCATCACCAGCAGGCCGGACAGGTAGGGCGTCAGCATGGGCCCGGGCAGCGGCGTGCTTTCCCCGTCCACGCGCCGGCGCACGGCGCCGCGCAGGGCGGCGGGCAGCTCGGCCAGCCAGCGCTCCAGGGCGTCGCCGTCACCGGGCGGGCTGTCCAGTTGCCGGGCCAGTTGCGCGCTGTCGGCGCGGAAGCGGCGCAGCTCCAGGAAGCCGAAGGCGTACACGAAGGCGATCAGCAGGGTGGCGGTGAGGGCCACCAGGTTGGTGCCCAGAAAGCCGATGCCCACCCAAGCCACGGTGGCCGCGCCGAGCAGGCATACCAGTGCGAATAAAAAGCGTGTCATTGAGGTCCTTGTGGGTCGTTGTGCGCGCTTTCCAGCGCCATGAGCAAGCCCTGCACCGGCTCCAGGCGGGTGTCCAGCTCCGCCAGCAACAGGGTTTTCATCTCCTGGCAGAAGCGGTGCAGCCAGGCGCCTTCCTTCATCCAGTCCCGGGGATCGTCGCCGGGCGTATCGCTGAGCAGGCTGTGCTGGCGGTCCGGCCAGAGCGCCAGGAAGCGCTTTTCCAGCACGCCGGGCACGGCACCGAAGCCCTTGCGGGCGTAGCCGGTAAGGGTGTTGTCGAGCACCGCGTCGATCCGCGCTAGCCGCGCCAGGGCCGGGCCGTGGTCGGTGAGGGCGCCACGGGCTTTCAGCCGCAGCGGCGGCACGGCGGCGGCCATCTGCCGCTGCTTGCTCTGATAGAAGCGCCGGTAGGGCTCGAAATCCGGCGGCTCGGCCGGGCTCGGGCCGGCTTCCGGCGCCGGCAGGCCGTTGCGGGTGCCGATGCGCTCGGCGGTGACGCTGGCTTCGATGGCGTCCCGCTGGCTTTGGCGCAGTTTCTCCAGCTCCGCGCGCAGCCGCTCGGCGGCTTTGCCGTCGGCGCCGAAATGGCCGTCCCGGGACGCCACGTTGGCGGCGTCCAGCGCCACGGTGTCGGACAGGTCGAACAGCCGCGCCAGCCGTTCGCCGAAGCACGGCAGCGGCGCGCCGGCCGCGCGCACGCCCAGGCCCGCCAGCTGCCGCCGCAGCGGGCCGGTGTTGTTCACGCTGTTGGGCCTGCCGTTGCTCATCGCCGCGCCCTGGTTGGACATCCATGGAGAATAGAGGGCCCGACGCGCCCTGGCGCCGGGAAGCCGCACATTCTAATCAGGAACGGCCGGCGATGATAATGGCGGCATGTAGCCGCCCGACCGGCGCCCTGGAAAGGGCGCGGCGGGGCGGACGGGGCAGGGGGCGCGGGTCAGGCGCGGCGGAAGGCTTCCGGGATGGTCAGCTCGTAGGTGGCGCCGGTGGGCAGCAGCAGCGCGGAGGGGCCGCGCTGGGAACTGAAGTAGAGCCGCGAGCCGTCCGGGGTGAAGGCGGGGCCGGTGAGTTCGCTGCCGCCGCCGGGGATTTGCAGCAGGATTCTGGCGGGCTGGTTGGGCACCATCACCATCAGACGCATCAGGTCGCCGTCTTCCGCCACCACCACATCGCCGGCCGGGCCGACGACGATATTGTCCACGTCATTGAACGGCGCTTCGCCGCTGCCGATCAGCTGTTCGTTGTCGAACACCACTTCGATCTGGTCGTTGTCGATGTCCAGGGCGTAGACCCGGTTGTCGCCTTTGCAGGCCAGGAACACCACCGCGCGTAGCGGGTTGGCGCTGCCCGCGATGTCGGGCCGCTGGCCCTCCGGCAGGGTCTGCACCCACAGGCCTTCGCCGCCTTTGAAGCGGGTGCCCGGGGCGCCCTGGCCGGTGGCCGCCTCGATCTCGGCGCGCACCGTTTCCTGGGCGCGGTGCGGGTCCTGCACTGGCACCCAGCGCACCTTGTGCAGGCGGCGGGCCTGGTCCAGGTCTTCCTGGTAGGCGCCGTTGGCGAAGCCGTCCACTTCCAGCACCTCCAGCACGCCGTTATCCAGGTCCAGGCCCGGTTCCCCGGTGATCGAGGTGACCACGCCGGCGGACCGGAAGCGGTACAGACGGCCGTTGCCGTCGTCCTCGGACAGGTAGAGGGTGCGGGTGTCCCAGTCCGCCACGGCGGCTTCGTGGTTGAAAATACCCAGCGCCGGATGCGCCCGCGCCAGGGACGCGGGCCCCAGCGGGTGGCACTCATAGACCTGGCCGTCGGTGGTCTCCTCGCAGGACAACCAGGTGCCCCAGGGCGTGGCGCCGCCGGCGCAGTTGCGGCGGGTGTTGCGCAGGATGCGGTAGGCGTCGATGACGGTGCCGTCGCGGTCGAACCGCAACGCGCCCACGCCGCCGCCGGGGGCGATTTCACTGTTGGAGACATAGACCCAGCCGCCGTCCTCCCGCACCGGGAACACCGCGCCGCCGTCCGGGAAGATGTGCCAGTTGTCGCGCAGCAAGCCGGTGAGGTTGGGCAGACCGGAGATCGGATCTTCCAGGTGCCGGGCCACGCGGCGGATCGAAAACCCTTCGGGAATCAGAATGCCGTCCACGTCGCTTTCCACCAGCTCGCCGATACCGGCCAGCGGCCCCGCTTCCAGGGGCAGCATGGTGGCCGGCGGTACCGGCGGCTCGGGAGCGGGCGGCTCCGGCTCCGACGGGCTGGGGGTCGGTGACGGGGTGCCCGCCGGGCTGCCCGAGGACGAGGAACCGCCGCCGCAGGCGGTGATCACTGCGGCGCCGGCGCCGTAGAACATGGCCTGGATCAGTTTGCGTCGGGTCAGGGTTACGGAGTTCATAAGCCGGTCCGGAGTCGATAACGGCGGACAGGCTGGCCGCCGATGATGACAATCCGGTGATGCCGCCGGCGCGCGTGGTGGTCGGTAACAAAAATCGAACCGAACGGTTACCGACGGCGGTCAGTCCACCGCCAGACCGGCGGGGAAGCGGCGGATCTTCTGCGCCAGGTAGAGGCCCACCAGCAGCGCCAGGCAGGTGAAGGCCACCGCCAGGCGGAAGCCGCCGGTGGCTTCGATCAACCAGCCGGCGATGGCCGGACCCAGGAACTGGCCGCCGGCGAAGAACACCGTCACGTAGCTGAAGGCGATGGGGATATGGCGCGGCGCCACCTGGTCGGTGCTGGCGGCCTGCACCATGGTGAACACGCCGTTCACCGCGCAGCCCATGAGCAGAAAGTGGGCGAAGAACATGGCCAGGCTCTGGTCGATCAGCGGCAGCCCCATGGCCACGGTGACCACCGTCATCGCCAGGGTCAGGGTGTTGCCCCGGCCCCACACATCGGACAGCGAGCCCCATAGAGGCCCGGCGGCCACCGACAGCAGGCCGGACATGGCCATCAGCCAGCCGGCGGTGGCCTCCTCGAACCCGGACTCCACCACGTAGCTGACCATGAAGATGGCCTGGATGATGTAGACCATGCCGATAATGCCGTAGAGGGTGGCCATGAGGATCACGCGCGGGTTGCGGTAGATGCGCCATTTGTCCGCCGGCGCCGGGCGGTCCGGATGGTCGTGGGCCACCGGCGCCGGGTCGCGCACCGCCGCCAGGACCAGCGCCACCGCCACCGCCGCCAGGGCGGCGAACAGGCCCCAGGCCAGGCGCCAGCCGTGCTCACCGAACTGGTCGGACAGCCAGGGCACCAGCAGCCCGGTGACGAAGATGCCGGCGCCCACGCCGCCGGCCATGCAGCCGATCACCATGCCGCGTTTTTCCGGGTACCAGGTGGCCAGCAGCGACACCATGGGCGCGAAGCAGAAGGCGGTGCCCAGCCCCAGCAGCGCCATCAGGCCGACGACCACCGGGTAGGCGCTGGCCAGCGCCAGGCCGGCGAAGCCGACGGTGAGAATCAGCAGGCCGGTGGCCACCGCGTTGCGCGCGCCCCAGCGGCTGGCGGCGATGCCGCCCAGCAACACGAACAGCAGATAGCCCAGCGCGGTGACGGTGCCCAGGGTGCCGGCTTGCCGGTAGCTCAGGCCCAGATCATCGCGCATCGGCGGCAAGATCAGGCCGTACGCCAGCCGGGCGAACACGATCGCCACCAGCGCCACCAGAATACCGCCCGCCACCATGATCACGATGTTGGGGCGGTTGGGCGCAGAGGCGGTGGCGGACATAGGCGGCGGATCCATGGTCTGGGACGTTCGGGGCGGGCGCTACTGTAGCGCACGGCGCCCGTCACACCCAGTGTTTCGTTCCCCGCAAGCGCGCCGTCTGGGTTAGGCTTGGGCGTTTGCATCGGGACCAGAAAGGGGAGTATCGGAAGTGGATCAGTCATTGTTTGTCCGCCAGGGCGAGACCTACGTACCCACCGCCAGCGCCGGCGGACCCTGGAGCCCCAGCCATCTGCACGGCGGCTCGCCCACCGGGCTGCTGGCGCTGTTGATGGAGCAGGCCACCGCGGACAGCGGGCTGCGGCTCAGCCGCCTCACGGTGGATCTGTTGAGGCCGGTGCCGGCGGCGCCGCTGACGGCGGAGCTGGCGGTGGTGCGCGCCGGGCGGCGCCTGCGGGTGTTGCAGGCGTCGCTGCTCGCTGACGGCGTCGAGGTGTGCCGGGCCAGCGGCCTGTTCCTGGAGCAGGCCGGCGCCCAGGTGCCCGACTTCGGCCGGTTTGAAACCGGCGGCCTGGAACCGCGCGGCGACCGCCCGGTGATGACCCTCGCCGAGGTGGGCGGCGACGGCAAGGGCGGCGGCTGGACGCCCCGGGGGCTGCATACCACCGCCCGCATCTGCGTGCTCGACGGGGTCGGTGGCCAGGGCCAGGGCCGGGTGTGGATGTCGCTGCCGGTGCCGGTGGTGGCCGGGGAGCCCTGCTCACCGCTGGTGCGCGCGGCGACCTTGTCCGATTTCGGCAACGGCATCGCCCAGCTGCGGCTGGCGCCGGAGGTGGGCAGCATCAATTCGGATCTCAGCCTCTACCTGCACCGAGACCCCCGTGGCGACTGGCTGGGGCTCGACGCCCGCGCCCGCATGCAGGACAACGGCACCGGCCTGGTGGACACCACTCTGTATGATGAGGACGGCCCGGTGGGGCGGGTGCTGCAGGCCACCCTGGCGATGCCGCTTTATGCCGGCGGATGATTGACGTTACATTAGGGTGAAAGGCCACCAGGAGGACGCCATGGCGACCGGCTGGGCCCCGGAAGGGGCCGTTCAGGATCAGATCGACAGCACCGTGGATTCGGCGGTGCAACACGCCCGCAGCCGTCTGCCCGCCGGCGAGAGCCTGACGCATTGCGAAGAGTGCGAGGCACCGATCCCCGAAGCGCGCCGTCAGGCGCTGCCCGGCGTGCGGCTGTGCACGCTGTGCCAGGGCGAGCGCGACGAGGCCCGGTCCGAGGGCTACAACCGGCGCGGCAGTAAAGACAGCCAGCTTCGTTGAGGCGAAGGGCGTTGAGTCAGCGTCCCAGAAATTCGGACAGCAGCCGCAGCGACGAAACGTTGTCGCACACCAGTTTGATGCACACCAGCAGCGGCACCGCGATCAGGATGCCGACCACGCCCCACATCCAGCCCCACAGCAGGATCGACAGGAACACCGCCACCGGGCTCAGGGCCAGGCGGTGGCCGGCCACCGTCGGGGTAATGAACTGACCCTCCAGCACGTTCAACACCATCACCAGAAACGGCGGCAACAGCACCTGGGTGAGGCCGTCGAAATTCAGGCTGCTGATGAACAGCAGGATCACGCCACTGACGATCGGCCCGATATAGGGCGCGAAATTGAGCATGCCCACCATCACCCCGAAGAGGATCGGGTTGGGCATGTCCAGCAGATAAAGAATTAACGCCGCGCCGGCGCCCAGGCAGGTGTTGATGATGGTGATGGTGCCCAGGTACACCGATACGCTGGTCTGGATCTGGCGCACGGTTTCCACCGCCGCCCGCTTATGTTCGAACTGGGGAATCACCCGCACCAGCTTGCGCAGAAAGGTGTCGCCGGACGCCAGCATGAAATAGAGAAGAATCACGCTCAGGGTGATGCCGTACAGCGCCGACCAGGTGCCGGAGAGAATCCACTTCACCGGGCTCCAGGTGGGGGCTTCTTCCTTCTGTTGGTTTTCATCACCGGGGGTGATGTCCTCGATCTGGGCGTTGGCCAGCTTGAGCTGCTGCATGGGCTCGCTGAACTGGTGGAATTCCTGTTCCAGCTGACGCAGATCGCGGGGCGCTTTTTGCAGCCATTCCATGGCCGGCTCCGAGAGACCGTACAGCGCGCCGAAGCCCAGGCCGAGCACGCCGATCACCACCGCCGCCGCGCTCACCGGCGGCGGGATTTTCAGCACCCGCAGCGCGCGCACCACCGGGGTGAAAATCAGGCTGGTGAGAAACGCCACCATCAGCGGCATAAAAAGAGTGGCCGCGGCGTATAGGGTGTACATCACCAGCAGCAGAAAAATACCGGTGAGCATGGCGGAACGCACATTCACCGACTCGAAGTTGGCTTT
>Ga0208180_1000331_pt1 | contig 42822 bp, 28 predicted proteins | sample MalvireepMed_s16_FD_184241 | JGI IMG/M metagenome (GOLD analysis project Ga0208180, IMG submission 184241) | Marine viral communities from the Global Malaspina Expedition - Malaspina viral metaG DeepMed_s16 (SPAdes) (version 2) | ecosystem: Environmental > Aquatic > Marine > Oceanic | place...
TTTTTATATTAAATCGCTGTACATGTTTGGTTTTCATATAAATATTCTGCTATTTTTATACAGAATTTTAATTATACAAAATATGGCTTCAGGGATTTTTGCAATTCTAGACGATATTGCTACGCTTATGGATGATGTAGCTGCAATGAGCAAAGTAGCTGCAAAAAAAACAGCTGGAATTTTAGGAGACGATTTAGCTGTTAATGCCGAAAAAGCCTCTGGTTTTGCTTCATCTAGAGAAATTCCTGTATTATGGGCAATTTCTAAAGGATCTTTAATTAATAAATTGATTATTCTCCCGGTTGCTTTTCTTTTAAGTGCTTTTTTACCATGGGCTATTAATATTATTTTAATAATAGGAGGGATATACTTAGCCTTTGAGGGTGCCGAAAAAATATATCATTTTTTTGTACCACACCATAATTCTAAAGCTGAAGAATTAAAAGAAGTGCAAACAAAAGAAGAAATTTTAGCAATCGAAAAAGAACGTATTAAATCGGCCATTATAACCGATTTTATTCTTTCTGTGGAAATTGTAATTATAGCGCTCGGAACCGTTGTTGGTCAAGAAATATGGAATCAAATTATTGTAGTTAGTATTATTGCGCTTATTGCAACTGTAGGAGTTTACGGAATTGTAGCGCTCATTGTAAGAATGGATGAAGCAGGCTATAAACTAATTGCTAAAAGTAAAAGTGAGAAAAGTTTTTTGCATAAAATTGGTCAGTTATTAGTAAATGCCTTACCTAAAGTTATTCAGGCTTTAAGTGTTATTGGAACTATTGCTTTGTTGTTGGTTGCGGGAGGAATTTTTAATCATATTGAATTTATGCATCATCTATTTCCATGGATGCCAAGTATGTTAAAAGATTTTCTTGCTGGTTTGGTTGTAGGGTTTATTGCATTTTTTGTGTTTCAAGTTGTTCTTAAAATCTATCATAGAATTGCTAAATAAGCTGGCTATATTTATTTTATTAACTTCTTTTAAGTAGCGTGTAATCAATTCATTTTTTGATTACACATAAAATTTATACCAAAATTGTTCTTTTAGCTATTTTCCTTTTTAACTTCCTATCCATAACTTCGTAACTCAATCCAAATAAAGTATCTTTGCCAAAAATTTAAATGATGAGTACAAAAGTACGTGTGCGTTTTGCGCCTAGTCCAACAGGTCCACTACATATTGGTGGAGTTAGAACTGCTTTATTTAACTATTTATTTGCAAAAAAACATGGAGGAGATTTTCTTTTACGTATTGAAGATACCGACCAAAATAGATATGTAGAAGGTGCTGAAGAATATATTGTAGCTGCTTTAAAATGGTTGAATATTCCTTATGATCAAGGACCCAGTTCTTCCGAAGAAATACAAAAAAAATACGGTCCTTTTCGTCAAAGTGAACGTAAGGATTTATACAAAAACTATGCTGATACATTAATTAATAATGGTTGGGCATATTATGCTTTTGATACAGCCGAGGAATTAGATGAGCACCGCAAAGACCATGAAGAAAAAGGGAAAACCTTTATTTATAATTGGCACAATCGTTTAAAATTAAAAAATTCTTTATCGCTTTCTACTGATGAAGTTCAGAAAAAGATAAATGCTGGAGAAGATTATGTTATTCGTTTTAAATCTCCTCAAGATGAAAAACTTCATTTAAAAGATATTATCCGCGGAGCTATTGAAATTGACACTAATATTTTAGATGATAAGGTGTTGTTTAAAAGCGATGGAATGCCAACCTATCATTTAGCAAATATTGTAGACGACCATTTAATGGAAATTACCCATGTTATTCGTGGTGAAGAATGGCTTCCTTCAATGGCATTACATGTGCTGCTTTATCGTGCTTTTGAATGGCAAGCTCCTGAATTTGCACATTTACCACTTATTTTAAAACCAACAGGAAAAGGAAAATTAAGTAAACGGGATGGTGATAAATTAGGATTCCCTGTTTTTCCTTTAGAATGGAAAGATCCTACAACAGGAGATGTTTCACGTGGATACAAAGAAGATGGATATTTTAATGATGCAGTGATTAATTTCTTAGCGTTTTTAGGATGGAATCCAGGGACTGAACAAGAGATTTTTAATTTAGATGAATTAATAAATGCCTTCGAATTAGAAAAAGTACATAAAGCTGGAGCTCGTTTTGATCCTGATAAAACCAAATGGTATAATCACCAATATCTTCAACAAAAAGAAGATAAGGAATTGGCTGCACGTTATATGCCAATGCTGGTAGCTCAAGGAATTAATGTGGAAGTGGATTATGTAGAAAAAGTAGTTTCACTTATAAAAGAGCGTGCTAGTTTTGTTTCTGAATTTTGGGAACTGAGTAGCTTTTTCTTTACTGCTCCATCTACTTATGACGCTAAAGCTAGTAAAAAGCAATGGAAAGAAAATACTAATGAGTATATAAATGAACTTGTTCCTGTGATTAATGAAATAGGCGAATTTTCTTCTAAAAATATAGAGGCAGTAGTAAAACAATGGATTTCCGACAAAGAACTTGGCTTCGGACAAGTAATGCCACCCTTACGTTTAGCCTTGGTTGGAGAAATGAAAGGACCTCATGTTTTTGATATTATAGAACTTATTGGAAAAGAAGAAACCGTAAACCGACTCCAAAAAGCTGTTGAAGTTTTAGGATAATTACTTCTTTTTTAACCATACTAAACCCCGAAGTTGTATAACAACTTCGGGGTTTGTTTTTTCATTAATGTGTATCCTTTATTAGATATCAATTATTTTCTAATATTTTATTTACAATTCTTTAATTATTCGTAATTTACCAACGTCAATCATTTACAAATATTTATAATTATGATTTTTCTAATACCTATTTTTTTCTTCGGAATTATTATTCTTTTTAGTTCCTTTTTCGTTGTAAAACAACAAACAGCCGTAACCATTGAGCGTTTTGGTAAATTTCATAGCATTCGAAACTCCGGACTTCATTTAAAAATTCCATTAGTAGATAAAATTGCTGGGCGTTTAAGTTTAAAAATTCAGCAGTTAGATGTTATTGTAGAAACCAAAACTTTGGATGATGTTTTTGTAAAGCTAAAAATATCAGTTCAGTTTTTAGTGCTGAAAAATAAAATTTATGAAGCGTTTTATCAATTAGAATATCCGCACGAACAAATAACATCTTATGTTTTTGATGTAGTACGCGCAGAAGTTCCTAAGATGAAATTGGATGATGTTTTTGTTAAGAAAGACGATATTGCTATTGCTGTAAAAGAAGAATTACAAGATGCAATGCTAGATTATGGTTATGACATTATTAAAACGCTTGTAACGGACATTGATCCTGATGCGCAAGTAAAAGCAGCTATGAACCGAATTAATGCGTCAGAGCGCGAGAAAATTGCTGCTCAGTTTGAAGGAGATGCCGCTAGAATACTTATTGTTGAAAAAGCGAAGGCTGAGGCTGAAAGCAAAAGGCTACAAGGACAAGGTATTGCAGATCAACGAAGAGAAATAGCACGTGGTCTTGAAGAGTCTGTTGAAGTTTTAAATAAAGTTGGAATTAACTCTCAAGAAGCTTCTGCTTTAATTGTGGTTACTCAACATTATGATACGCTTCAATCTATAGGTGAAGAAACTAATAGTAATTTAATTTTACTTCCAAATTCTCCACAAGCGGGGAGTGATATGCTAAACAATATGGTAGCCTCGTTTACTGCAAGTAATCAAATTGGAGAAGCTATGAAACGCCAGCGAGAGGAGCAAGATAGAAAGAATAATAAGTAGACTAAAGCATGATGTTCAATAAAATAATTTACATTTTTTTAAGCATTTTAGCTATTGGAAATATTGCTTACAGTTTTTTTGGTGAAATGGAATCGCCTACTTTTATTGGTCAAGAAATTAATATTTGGTTATACAGACTTATATGGGTTGGGTTTGCAGTCTTGTTTACAACAAAATTTTTTCAGCTTAAAAACAGGAAGAATTAAAGCAGAGTTTACAAGAGTCTATTAAAATATAAAAAGCGTTGTTGGAATTCAATTCCAACAACGCTTTTTTCTTCCAGTGACTACATTTTCTATGCATGGAAGTTATTTTTTAGCCAAATATTTTTTTTACAACTTTTAAGGCTAGGGCTCTTTTTAAGATAAATCCTGCAGTTCTACCAACTACATTTAGAAATCCAAGGTCTTCTTTTAAGCCTTCAAAATTCAGCTTTATCTCTTCCTTGGAAATATCTTTTTGTAACCGTAATACTTTTAGGTCTTTATCTATTTCTTCAAATGAAGTATAAACTTTCATATGTTTACTTTTATTGTTTTAATGCCTCATAGCTAGGTCTAATTCTTCAAGGCTCATTTATATAATATTAATCGCCATCAAAAAAATCTTTCGAAGCTTTTACCAATACTTTTCTCTCGATTGTTTTTCTGAAGCCATAATAAATTATGAGGGCAATTATAATATAGAATGCTCCAAGAATTAAAAATCCGAGCCCTAAATTATCTAACCAAGCTCCTATAAATAAGGCTATTGCAAATGTTAGTAATAACATAGCTCCAAAAAGAACAGCTCCAATGATTATAAACATAATCATTGAAGTAGTTCCTTTAGTTATCTTTTTAAAAGCGCTAAGTCTGTAGTAATCGTAATTATGCTCAATATATTCTTGAGCACTTTTATGAAGATTTTCAGCGTTTTCAGAAATATTGTTTAAAGACATATATGGAGTCTATTTAGTTGCTTTTGCTACTTTCGATTCAATTTTATTTACAATCCCGTCTTTTTGAAGTTTAGCATTTTTTTCTCTTAACTCTTCTAATTTAGCTTCTAAAGCTACTAAAATATCATCGGCTTTGTAACTCATAGAAGATAAAGTGTCTTCAAGTTTAGATTCAAAATCTACTCTAGCTTTATCCGCTTTAGTGCTTAATTGAGACGTTGTTTTTTTTAATTGCTTTTCTAACTCTTTCTGAGTTTTTTTAGCATTTTTCTGAATTTTTTTTCTAGTAACATCTCCTTTTTCTGGAGCATATAAAATACCTATTCCTGCTCCAATTGCTGCTCCTGTTAATAATGCTAATAATGTATTTCCTGTGTTGCTTGACATAGTTTTATTTTTTTTGAATTAATATATGTTGTGTGTTAATTGATAGTACCTAAGATACATAAAATGAGAGAATTTTACGAATAAAACGTCGTAATTAGCCTATTATTAACACTCTATGTTAAAGAAATAAAAAAAGCACTTTGAGAAAAGTGCTTTTAAATATAGAATTTATTATTCTTTTATGATTTATCAATCTTGGCCCAACTGTCTCGAAGTCCTACAGTTTTATTAAATACTAATTTTTCGTTGGTAGAATCTGGGTCAACATTAAAATACCCAATGCGTTGGAATTGAAAATGGTCGCCTATTTTGGCTTCTTCCACACTTGGTTCTACATATCCTTTTATAACTCTTAAAGAATCTGGGTTTACAAACTCTAAGAAATCTTTTCCTTCATGTCTGTCTGGTTCTGCTTCTGTAAACAAACGGTCGTATTCTCTAACTTCTACTTCTTTAGCATCTTTAATAGAAACCCAGTGTAGTGTACCTTTTACTTTACGCATACTTTCTTCGGTGCCACTACCACTTTTACTTAGTGGGTCGTAAGTACAATGAACTTCAATTATATTACCATCTTCATCCTTAATTGCTTTTTCAGCTTTAATGATGTAGGCATTTTTTAATCGAACTTCCCCTCCTAATTTCAAGCGGAAGAATTTTCTGTTAGCTTCTTCTCTAAAATCTTCCTTTTCTATATATATTTCTCTTGAAAAAGGTACTTTTCTGTAGGTAAGAACTTCATCCTCAGGATTATTTTCAGAGTCTACATACTCATCGGTATTTTCAGGATAATTGGTTATAACTACTTTTAAAGGGTCTAAAACTGCCATTATTCGTGGCGCTTTTTTATTTAGATCTTCACGAGCGTGGAATTCTAATAAAGAAACATCAATTAAGTTTTCTCTTTTTGCAATTCCAATTGTTTTGACAAAATTCTTAATAGATTCAGGAGTATAACCTCTTCTTCTAAGGCCAGAAATTGTTGGCATTCTTGGATCATCCCATCCATTTACAATACCTTCTTCTACCAATCTAAGCAGTTTACGCTTGCTTACTATAGTGTGACTCAAATTTCGTCTCGCAAATTCGCGTTGTTTAGGCTGCACTTGGTTAGGATTGCTAACTTGCTCTAAAAACCAATTGTACAATTCTCGGTGCATAGCAAATTCTAGTGTACAAAATGAATGAGAAACTTGTTCAATATAATCACTCTCGCCATGTGTCCAATCGTACATTGGATAAATACACCAATCGGTATTAGTTCTGTGGTGAGCCTTATGAAGAATACGATACATTATAGGGTCTCGCATAAGCATATTAGAAGAACTCATATCTATTTTAGCACGTAATACGTGGGTTCCAGATTCAAATTCTCCATTTTTCATGCGTTGAAAAAGGTCAAGATTTTCTTCTACTGAACGATTTCTGTATGGACTATCTGTTCCTGGGGTAGTAGGAGTTCCTTTTTGAGCTGCAATTTCTTCTGAAGTCTGACTGTCAACATAGGCTTTTCCGTTTTTGATAAACTCTACAGCCCAATCAAATAGTTGTTGGAAATAATCTGACGCATAGCGCACTTCACTCCATTTATAACCTAGCCATTCTACATCTCGCTTAATGGCATCCACATATTCTTGCTCTTCTTTAGCTGGATTTGTATCGTCAAATCTAAGATTTACAGGAGCATCGTATTTTTCGCCAAGTCCAAAATTTAAACAAATAGAACTTGCATGACCAATATGCAAATAACCGTTTGGTTCTGGAGGAAAACGAAAACGTAGTTTTTCCTTATCGAAGCCTTCTTTTAAATCGTCTTCAATAATATGTTCGATAAAATTTAATGATTTTTCTTCTTCTGCCATTTTATAAAAACTTATGCCCGCAAAATTACGTAATTTTTAGAGTGAATTAGAATGTTATTCTCTATTTAAATGTTCGAACTTCGTTCTAAATGATAATTTTTCGGTTAAAGAATCATTTTCTTCTATCAAGAAGATAGTTTTTGTGTGGAAAATCATTTCCTTTTTTCGATTTTCACCTCCTTCATTTTTGAGTTATTAACAAATTTGAGCTTAATTTTCCTTCAAACCCTAAAAGTATCAAAATGTTTAAAAAACACCGTGTTTATTGTTTTTATGCCATAAACCGATTAGTATGTTTTGATCTGAAATTGTGAATAACTTTATGAAAAGCATAGTTGGCATATAAAAAACCTCATTTCACCACAAAAGCAAAAAAGTGTTGAAAAAATCTTATAACTTTGGTTTTCTATTATAGAAAGTTGTTACTTTGTGATTGCCCAAATTAAAACATGAACGAATGAATAGAACTTTACCCAAAAAATCTATTCGTCTTTGTCTACTTTCGCTCCTTCTAGGGGCTTCTAGTATGCAAGCACAAGATTTAAAAAAGCCTGTTTTAGGTTTTTCAGATGCGTGTGCTTCCAAAGGCTTCAATAGTTTTTCCGCACAATTTAAGTGGGATCCTACGCCTATCGTAGCATCCAACAATGAGTTTATTCTAGAGCTTTCCAATGCCAACGGCAGTTTTTCTACCCCAACTACACTAGCAACCTTAACAGATAAAAATACAGTATTCGACTTTACTATTGAATTTGAAATGCCCGAGACTGTGCATGGCGAAAATTACAAAGTACGTGTTCGTAGCACGAATCCAGCTAAAACAAGTCCTTCAAGCGATCCTTTTGGTGCTTATTACCTTACAGTTCAAGAACCTCTAGTGGTTAATAATTTTGAAGAAGCTTCCGTCTGTGAAGCTACCACCGTTTATTTAGAGGTGGATAATTATCCTAACCAAGAAGCATACAATTGGTACAAAGACATGGCCTTGATTCCCGGAGAAAACGGCCCTTCAATTGAAGTTTCTGAGCCAGGAATTTATTTTGCTGAAATAGATTATGGGAGCTATTGTTCTACTTCTACCGCTTCAAATTTAGTTGAAGTTTATATTGAAAATTCTCTCGGAGTAGAATTAATAGGAGCCAAGAAAGTATCGCTTTGCGAAGATCAAACCTATACACTAACAACAGATTTAGCCGATGAAACCATGACGTATGCTTGGTATAAAGATGGCGAATTATTGGTTAGAAATAATAGTAATACGCTGGAAGTTAAGGGTAATGACCCTGGTTTTGCAGGCGATTATTATGTGCAAATTGAAAGACCGGGTGGATGTAACGAAAAAACATCTACTGTACAGATAGAAGCAGGCGGTTTTGAATTATCACTTGAAAGTCCGAATGGAACTTTAGTGCTTCCTCAACAATCTATTAAATTAACAGCAAATACTACAGCTGTATCGCCGAGTTTTGAATGGTATAGAAATGGAACTTTATTAGCTAATGAGATTTCTAAGGAATTAGTAGTTTCTGTAGCTGGAGATTATTACGTTAAAGTTACTCAAAGCAATGGTTGTACTGCCAGTAGAACTACAAATGCAATTTCTGTTACAGAGCCATCTGCCTATACGGCTTCCATCAATGCAGCTAATTATTCAGATTGTAGTAATAGTTCTGCTGTTTTAAATCTGGATAAAATTGAAACTACAAATTCAGACGGAACTCCCTATGTACTTCCTCAATCTGCTTTAACAAATGCTAAATACCAATGGGTATATAATCAAAAAGACTTGGCAGGAGAAACGTCAGAAAGTATAACTATTGCTAAGGCTTCCTTGAATGGAGCGTATGCTTTAAAGGTTTCCTTAGAAGGAGGGAAAGAAATTATATCCAATGTATTTAATGTAAAATTAGGATTGTCTGAAACACCAGTGCTTTCTGGAACAGGAACAGTTACTTGTGAAAATGGCAATATGATTGAAATAGCATCTTCAGTAAAAAATAGCGAATACCAATACAAATGGTTTAGAAATAATGTTGAACTTACAGAAACTAAACCAACATTTACTACAAACCTTTCAGGAACTTATAAAATGGAAGTATCCGCTTACGGATGTTCTGTAGCTTCAAATGAATTTGTGATAAACGATTTTGATACTTCTGTAGTAACATTGGATGCTTCAGGAACAATTGCAATTCCAGAGGGAGATTCTAAAGTAGTTACAGCCTCTGGAGGAGATTCTTACCAATGGTTTAATACTAAAAATGAATTGATAAGTAATGGACCTTCTGTAAGTTTATCTGAAGAAGGAGAATACATTGTTTTAGTTGCGGTAGGAGATTGCCAGCTTTCTAAAACCATAAAAGTTACCCATGTATTGAGTTATGTGGTGCCTAATGTTATAACACCAAACGGAGATGGCTTTAATGATCTTTGGATTATTCCAAATTCGTATGCGTATCAAAAAGATATTACCATTAATATCTATGAGCAGTCTGGTGCAACAATATATTCAACAAACGATTATCAAAACAATTGGCCAGAGTCATCCAGTATAACATATTCTGGGAGTAGACCTCCAATTTATTATTACAGAATTACTAAGGGAAAAGAAACGTTAAAGCAAGGAACTATAACAGTTATTAAATAAAAAATGAAGCTCAGGTTATTATACATCCTACTTATATTAAGCACCTGCCTTTTTGCGCAGGAGGATGCACCTGTGGCTTCTATTGACATTCCTGCTCAAAACTCATTAAAGTTTAATCGTTTTTTAATCAATCCTACTTTTTCAACGGTTAACGAAGATTATTCTTATTTCAATCTTTATCATAGAAATCAATGGGTAAACTTTGAAGATAATTATCAAACGTATTTAGGAAGTTATTCAGGAAGAATAAGTGATCGTTCAGGATTAGGATTAAGCGTTTATCACCAACGTTTTGGAACCATCTCCAATTTTGGAGTTATGGCGAATTACGCATATGGAATCCGACTATCAGAAAAAAGTAACCTTACTTTTGGTTTCAACTTGTCTTATTACAATAGCGGTGTTGATAAAAGCAATATTAATCCGTCGCAACCAGACGACCCAACTATTGCAGATTTACAAGATGGCTCTTTGCTTTCTTTTCAGCCAGGGATAAATCTTTCTATTGGAAGCTTTGATGTTGGTATTTATGCCGAGAATGCATTTGATTATAACTTAAGAACCAATGAGTCTTTAACCGATTTTAACGATAAAACTTTTACAGGTCATTTAATGTATACCAATCGGTTTAAAAATGGTGTTGGTATTATGGAAGATGCCAAGCTAACTGCATTAACAAGAGTTAGAAGAGTAGGAGAAGAAGATTTAAATCTATCAGGAAGTTTAATATTAGACTTACCAAAATTAGGATGGATACAAACAGGTTATGATGACTATTATGGAATTGCAGCTGGGTTAGGATTTAATATCACCAAAAGACTGTCGTTAGGCTATACAATGGAAAAAGGGGTAAGCGGACAAGTATCTAATTTTGGGCTAACCCACGAAATAAACTTTGCGTATTCTTTCCAACCAACCTTAAGCGAGAATAGGGTTTTTGAAGATTTAGAAGAAGATGAAGAACTACTTTTAGTAGAAAACGAAACCCCACAAGATACAATTACCGATAAAGATGCAGAGATTGCTAGACTACGTAAGTTAGTTGCTGAAAATAACATGATTATTGATGAAATGATGTTTAAGCAAGACTCTATGGAAGAAGCACGAAAAAATGATGTAAATAAGCGCTTTGCATATATTATTAAATATGTAAATGACAATAAAGGAAAAGGGAATGAGCAAGAAGTAAAAGCACGTGCCGTTGCCATGATGAAAGAAATTGATGAAGAAGCTTATGAGAAAGCTCAAATAAAATACACTAATGATTATAACAATATAGGAACGTCAAATAAACGATCTTACGCTAAGAATACACAATCTAAAGACAGTGAGGTTTCCCCAAAACCTGTTGGTAGCACTAACGTAAGCTCTGATAAACGAATAACTGCATCAGCAACAACAACAAACCTAGCAAATGTAGATGATGGAGCTTACGTTATTGCCAACGTATTTAAAAAGGACGAATACCTTAATAAATTTTTAGAGGAGTTAAAAAGTAAAGGAATTGATGCTGATTACTTTGAAAAGAACGGTTTAAAATATGTTTATATAGAAAGATATGCTACTGTAAAAGAAGCGCAACAGGCACAACAAGATAATTTTAATGGAACTTATTCTGATGCGGTTTGGGTTTTAAATATTGACAACAATAAAAACGGAATCCCATCATCTAATACAAATAAAGCCTATGCTTCCAACAGCCGGAATAAAGCTGATAAAGTTCGAAAGTATAATTCAGAAATAAACACTGAAATTGATTATTTAGAAAATGGATTGAGTCAATGTACTGATAGGTATGTTACTAGAATTTTTCAGTCGGATGAGTTAGGTTATTCTGATGAGATGGTAGTAGAAAAACCATCCAAAGTTAAACCACAAAGCAAAGGATATTATATTATAGCGAATGTATTTTCAGAAGAAAAAAATGCAAGGAACTATGTTGATAAATTAAAACAAGAAGGTTACGATGCCAATATTTTTATTAACCCTAAAAATAATTATAAATATGTGTACTTAAACAAATATGATAATTGGCAGAACGCCATGAAATCATACCGAGCCAGTATTAATTATAAAAATGATATTTGGATCATGCCTATGAAAAGTACATAGCATATTATATAAAAACATACATAAAATAAATTAATAGTAACAAGTCCCCAAAGCTTAACACTATGAAAAAAAACTACTTTACGCTAAATACGTACATTCTGTTCGCATGCATATTCTTTGCATGTGTTTCCTCTTTATCAGCACAGGTAAAAAATGATTTTGATGTTAGATTTCAAAATAACATAAGGGGAGAACTTACCTTTATTGCTAACAATATAGTAAATAGGGATACTAATAATAGAGACCCAGAAGTTCCTTATAATGCTACAGGAAGTAGTTCTAGCTATAATGATGATCTTAATATGCAATACATCGATATTGATAATGATGGTTCTACATTTAGTTCAAGTAGTGCTGTACTTTCTGTGCCCGATCCAAATTGTAGCCGTATTGTTTATGCTGGGTTATATTGGTCGGCAGTGTATACTGAGAGTGACAGGAGCGATTTTAATCAGGTAAAATTTAAAATACCAGGGAGCGCATACCAAAATCTTACAGCCGATGAGGTGCTATTTGACGGTTATAATGACTCTGATTTTGGTGATTATGGACCGTACGCTTGTTATAAAGATGTTACTTCTATAATTAATACTATGGCAAATCCTGATGGAGAATATGTTGTAGCTAATGTTAGGGCGAGTTCTGGTAGTTCAATTAGAGGAGGTATTTCAGCAGGGTGGACTATGGTTGTTGTGTACGAGAATCCAACATTACCTGGAAAGTATATCACAACATTTGATGGCTATGCAGGTGTAAAAAGCGGAGAAAGCGTTGATATTCCCTATAATGGTTTTATAACGCTTCCGCCACCATTCCCAGTATATGCTAAAATGACCGTTGCTACTTTAGAAGGAGATAATCGAATTACTGGAGACCAACTTTCCATTAAGGCTAATAGAAACGCTACTTTCACAACTCTAGGTAACAACACTAATCCAAGTAATAATTTCTTCAATAGTAATATAACCATTGAAGATAATCTTGTTACAACAAGAACACCAAACAGTACTAATACACTAGGTTGGGATGTTGATTTATTCACCATAAACAATCCTAATAATTCTGTTATACCAAATGACGAGACTGGAGCAGTCCTTCGTGCTAGTTCAACAGGAGATAAATATGATATCTTTTTTAGTTCTTTTTCTGTTGAAGTAATAGAACCGGATATGCAATTGGCAAAAGGAGTTTTTGATACTGATGGAAAAGATATACAAGGGCAAGAAGTAGCTTTAGGACAAGAAATTCAATATTCACTAAGTTTTGATAACATTGGAAATGATGATGGAACCAATTTTACTATTAAAGACATTCTTCCGGTTAATGTTGATTTTATAAATGCCGAATTGCCACCTACTATCGGGGGCCAACAAATTACATACACACATGATATTACAACGAACGAATTAATATTTACCATTCCCGATATTTATGTGGAAGTTCCACGAGATGATTATACCATTAAGATAAATGTTCGGGTGCAAGAGGATTGTGATAAATTACGGGATGCATGTTCCAATATAATTCAAAATCAAGCGTATGCAACATACCAAGGTGTATTAAATGATAATGAAATATCAGACGATCCTAGTGTATCGGGTTTTGATACTTGTAATTTTGGAATACCTGGATCTACAAATTTTCTACCAAACTTAGATGAGTGTAATTTCGAAAGAGAAATTGCTATTTGTGGAGATTCTATTGAATTAATTGCTGGAGCAAACTATGATACGTATCAATGGTTTTTTCAGAATCCAGACGGAACTTACAGGGCATTAACAGGAGTTGTTAATGGAGCTTTAGGACAAACGTATACAGCTACTAATTATGGAACTTATAAGGTTGAAAAGAAAATAACCGAACCATGTAAAGATTATGATGAGTTTATTACAGTTGTACCAAGAAGTAATGATTTAACAAGTCCGTTTGCTTCTGTGGCCGATCAAGTAGTTACATGTCCGAATGATGGGACTTTATTGCCAAAATTTTTCTTATGCGGAACTAATGATGACCGAATGCTTAATGTAAGTTTTCCGGATGCAGTGGCTTTAGTTTGGCAAAAGTTAGATGACAACTGCTCTGCAGCCTCTATTGAAGACGATTGCCCTTCAAAGGATAATTCGTGTACTTGGAATGATGTTGGAACAGGGGATCAATACGAACTTTCAGGTCCAGGAGAATATCGTTTAGAAGTTCGTTATCAAAACAATTGCTTTAACCGTTTTTACTTTAAAGCTTACGAAAATTCGGTAGACCCTACTATTACAAAAGAGGATATTATTTGTGACACAAAAGGTAGAATAGATATTTCGGGTATAGGTAAAGGTTATGAATATGCTATAGCTTTATCATCTAATGTTTTTGATCCAAACACGGCTACATGGCAAGACGAAACTTCTTTTGAAGTAGAAATTGCAGGTACTTACAATGTATACATTCGTCAGGCAAATATTGATTTAGAAGATGGAGACAGAGAGCCATGTTTGTTCAAATTTGAAAATGTAGTTATTACCAAAAGAGAATTTGCTGTAGATGTAACTGTAAACAACCCTACTTGTAGTAATGCCAAAGGATCGTTCGATATTAATGTAAGTGGCGCAAGAGCATGGTACACCTACGTGATAAAAGATGAGGCAGGAGCTGTTGTTGATGATGAAAATCAATCGGATGATAATTTTCATCAATTTGCAGAGCTTGATCCTGGGACTTATTCTATCGAAGTTACAACAGAAGATGGCTGTACTTTTTCTGAACCTTATACAATTATAGCTCCAGAGAATATGGAGCTTAACGCTGTTGTTTCTCAAAATGTTAGTTGTAGAGAAGGAAATATTTTATTGAATGCAACAGGAGGAAAAACACCATATAATTACGCTATTTGGAGTTATATTGATGAAAATGGAAACGGAGGAGATTTATATGCTTCTGTAGATGACATCCCCGCAGATGCTTACCAAACAAGAAATATTTTTGATATATTTCTTGGAGAACAAGGACAATATGAGTTTATAGTTTTAGATAGAAATAATTGTTATGTCATTTCAAATAGAGTAACCATTATTGTAGAACCTGATGTAGAATTTTCTGTCGACCATACAGACGAAATATGCTTTGGTTCAAATGACGGAACAATAACAGTAAATTTAATTAATGCTAATGGTTATAAAGTATTATATAGCATAGATGGGGAAGAATTTGATGCAAATCCAAACTTTAATAATTTAGAGCCTGGAGAATATAATGTAATTGTAAGAGGGAGTAAAGGTAATAGAACTTGTGATTTTGATACTATAATAACTATAGAAGAGGGAGTTCAAATTTCAGCTGATGCAAATCTAACAAACGATTATACTTGTTTAGAAAATGGACAAATTACTTTTGGTAATGCAACTGGTGGTTCAGGAATTTTTGAGTATTCTATTGATGGTGTAAATTGGCAGGACAGTCCTGTTTTTAATAATCTAACAGCTGGAACTTTTACTCCTAGCTATAGAGATAAGAATAATCCAGATTGTGTTCAAGAAACTAATGAAATTACAATAGATCCTTTAACTCCTCCTACAGATATTAGTTTTAATACAACTGTTCCTCAATGTCCGGCACAAACGTCTAATGTTACACTTTCTGTTGTTGGTGGAGCGGGTTTAATTAATTATGAAATTATTGCACCTGCATCTTCTGTTACTGTTAATGGAACCAATAACATATTTAATGGTTTAGCAGCAGGTAATACATATACCTTTAAAGTAACAGACGAAAAAGGCTGTACTTATAATGAAAACCTAACTATTCCTCTATCAACTCCAATAGGAGTAGTAGGGCAGTTAATTAGTAATGTAAGTTGTGTTAATGGATCAGATGGAGAAATAAGATATACTGTAAGCGGATTCATTACTAATTATAATTATACCGTTGTAGATGCATCAAATACAGAAGTACAATCTTCGGCTACACCACAAACAAATTCAATAATAGATATTACTGGATTAGAAGCAGGAGTTTATACAATTACTGTAACAGACCCTCAAACAGATTGTACAGATACCGATACTGTTACCATAGAAGAACCAACTTCACAATTAGTATTGGGCACTCCAGATATAACACATGAGAGTTGTTCTCCATCTGGTGCAGTTTTAGGATCCGTAACTATAACTGCATCTGGAGGATGGGGAAGTTATACATATAACCTTTTAGATAGTTCAAATACTTCAATAACTAGTAATACTTCAGGATCCTTTACAGGACTTTCTTTTGGAAGTTATACTATTGAAGTACAAGATGCTAATGGATGTAATGTAGCAACAAGTAATTTTAATATTGATGCAGCTATTCCACCAGTACTTTCTATTTCTGCAAATGATGTTTGTTATGACGCCACAACAGGATTAACATTAACAGCTTCTGTAATTTCTGGTGGTTCTGGGATTTTAAGTTATACATTAAATGGAGGGAGAACCAATACAACAGGAAGCTTTGATAAGTTAGGTCCCGGAACTTATACAGTTACAGTAACTGATGAAAAGAATTGTACCGATACAGAAACCATTACGGTTAATCCGGAGTTGGATGTAATAGCTTCAGCAAATCCGATTTCAGCTTGTGGGACATCAACAGATGTAACCATTACAGCAACGGGAGGTGATGGAAATTATGTATATGCTATTGTTCCTGATGGCATCACACCAAATTCTTTTTCAACAACCAACCCCGTAAATATTACCACAGCTGGAGATTACGATGTATATGTAAGAGATCATGCTGGAGGAACTGGATATTGTGAAGCCAAATACGATATTACCATTACTGCCGACCCTGAGCTTAAGGTAACAGCTTCAAATACAGAAATTTTATGTAATGGAACAACATCTACGTTAACCATAACTGCAGGAGGAGGTTCTGGAAATTATACTGGATATTCTATTGATAATGGCTCAACGTTTCAACCATCAAATGTATTTAATAATCTTATCTCTGGAAACTATAATATTGTTGTAAAGGACTCCCAAGGATGTGAAGTAGATTTATTTTATACGATAAACCAGCCGCAAGAGTTAACAGCTTCAGCAAATGTGGCAGCTTTAGTAGAATGCAATCCGAGTGTTGGTGCCGATGTTAGAATTACCAATGCACAAGGAGGAACAATTCCATATGAATATAGTTTTGATGGTGGATCAAGTTATGGGGCATCTGCGACTCAAAATTTAATGCCGGGAACATACGAATTATATATAAAAGATGCTAGCGGATGTATTTTTGGACCTATGCCAATTACGGTAGAAGAAGGACCAGAAGAGCCTGAATTAGATGCCCTAGTTGATTATAATTGCGATGGTACAGGAAGCATAACTGTTAACGCTTCACCTTCAACGTATGATTATACTTATCAGTTGAATGGAGGAACTGAACAAGTATCTAACGAATTTGAAGGGGTAGCTCCTGGAACTCACGATATAACGGTTAATTATATTAGTAATTTACCTGCTACTCCAAGTGTTTTATTGGTGGAAGATTTTGGATCGGGTCCGAACACAAGCATCCCAAGTATTGATTCTTCAGTTTACTGTTATGAAGATCAAATAGCTGGAGGAAATTGCGGATCTCAGGAAGATATAAACGATACTAGAATTAACGATGGTGAATATTCGGTAACTCAAAAAATAGCACAAGACTTTGGAGATTGGGTTGATGTTATAGATCACACAGGAAATACGAACGGTAGATTCTTAGCTATTAATATTGGGGGTGTTGCCGGAATGGGTGGTGTTATTTACAGAAAGCCAATAAAAGATTTCCTTCCCAACCAAGATGTACAAGTTTCTATATGGGGACAAAATTTAATGGAATCTTTTACAGGTTCTAGTAAAGGAGACCCTAATATTGTAATTCAATTAGTAGATCCAAGTAATGATGCTGTTATTGCTCAAGACTTAACAGGTATTATTCCTAAGTCAGAACAATGGGAGCAATTTATTATAGATTTAAATCCGAATGGTCATACTGAGTTAGATTTGGTGGTTAGAACCAATTCAACAGTAGAAGATGGAAATGATTTAACTATAGATGATATTTTAGTAACTCAAATACCAGAAAAATGTCCTTTAAGTAAAGATATTAAGGTTATTGTTGAAGACGGTCACAAGTTTACAGCAGAAGTTATAGGTACAACTAGTGTAAGCTGTAATGGAGATAACAATAGTGAAGTTACCATTTCAGTAACCAATTTCGGTGCTAGTGGATATGAATATAGCTTGGATAATTTTGCTACTTCCGCATTAGGAACATCAACCAGTGCTACAGAAACAATTTCTGTAGGATTAGGAGCAGGAACGTATACATTATCCGTTCGGGATATTGATAATCAAAGTGCTACCCCTTCTCTTGCGTGTAGTAAAGATTTACTTTTTATCATTACAGAACCAGATCCAGTAGTGGTTACTGCACAAATAACTTCAGAAATAACATGTAATGTAGCAACAGCTACCATAACTGCAACAACAGCCACTGGAGGAACACCTGGATATACATACCAGTTGGAGGATACAGCAGGAATCTCTATTGCAGGATATGAGTTTGCTGCTAATGGGACGAATAGAGTTTTTAGCAATTTACCAATAGGAGATTATATAGTACGTGTAAAAGATAGTAATAATTGTGAGGGAGTATCAACCGCAGTATCAGTAACCGCTCCAAACCCTATTACTTTTACTGCCATTCCAACAACTTGTTACGCTGGCGATAACAATGCTACAATTGAAATTGAGGTAACAAATGGAAATGGAAACTATCAAGTAAGTATCAATGGAGGAATCTTTAAGGGTTTTAATATTGATGCCACACATCATACTATTTCTGGACTTGTACCAGGAGATTATGATATTACAATTAAAGACGGATTTGGATGTAGTCTTACATTAGATGATGTTACTATAACGGAAAAATTAGATGCAGTAGTTGTCCCAACAGATATAGCTTGTAACGATGGATCTATTGAAGTAACAGCATCGGGGGGAGACGGAAGTTATGAGTATGCCTTTATGGATGATGGAGTTATACCAACAAATGCAGACTATATAAGCACAAATATTTTAACGATTACTTCTGGTAATGCAGGTTTATACGATGTTTATGTAAAAGATGGAAGCGGTGTATGTAATTACATGGAAACTGTTGAGGTGAAAGAAGTTACTTCAATAAGTACAGCTGTTACAGCTACACAACCTAAATGTCATGACGACAAGGGTTCTTTAGAATTAACTATTTCTGGAGGCGTAGGCCCTTTTGATATTGTTGTAAATGATGGAGTTACAAATGTAGCTACTGTAGATAATTTTACAGGGAATAGCAGAACTTTTTACAATCTTCCTCCTGCAAACTATACCATTACAGTAACCGATAATTATGGTTGTCCTGCTCCAGCTACTGCAGCAATTATAGCTCCAGATGAACTAACGGCAACTATTGATCCAATTTTACCAGCTAGTTGTGTGAGTGCTGTTGATACAGATTATGGGTTTGAATTTGAAAATTATACAACTACTATAGGTACTGTTGAGTTTAGTGCAGATGGAGGAATAACTTGGCAATCTTCACCTCAATTTACAGGTACAGATTATTTATCAGGGGAGATAGTATATCCATCTATTAGGACTGTAGATGGATCTGGAAATACTATTTGTCAAAAAGATTTTCCTAGATATATTATTCCTTATCCTTTAGATGATCTTAATATTACTATTGATGCTATTATTGTTAATTGTAATGAGATATTGGTAGATGTTCAAGGAACACAAGGAGCTCCTCCTTATGAATATACTTATACAGAGGATCCAAGTACTTTTAATCCAGCAACAGCTTCTTGGACTACACCAACTTCTGGAAATCATGTGTTTAATTCTTTAACACCAACAAACCCGCTAATACCAGGTAGAACCTATGTGTTTTATGTAAGAGATAATGTGGGTTGTGTACGTCAAAGCAGTAAAAATGTAAATGATATAGTAACACTCCCAATGGAGATTACAAGTACCTACGAGCCGGCTTGCTCAGGCAGTAATGATGCTGAAATTACATTTACAGTTACCGATACAGATGGAACAGTAGAAAATAGGATGCGTTGGGAATTATTTGATATTGATGGAAATGTTGTAACAACAAGTGGGGGAATAGTTCCTTTTACTTCTCCACAAGACATTACAGTAACTGGTTTGCCTCCTCACCAAGAATATTATATAACTGTTACTCAGGTTGATGATAGCGATAATGACAGTTGTGTTGGTGCTACTGAAAACATTCTTATTGAAGAACAAGACCCAATCTCAGGAAATCCTAATAACATAAGAGATATTACCTGTGAAACAGCAGGGTTAATAGAAGTTCCTGATATTACAGGTGGCGGTGGAGAATACACCTATATTCTTACAAGTACTAATTTTGATACGAATGGAGATGGTGTTAGTGATACTGCCGATGAAATTAGAACTACTAACAACCCAATGGAAGTTTCTATTGATGATGTTTTAGATCCATCAGTTGTTTCGATAACTATAAGTATATCTGTTGTAGACCAATTTGGATGTGAAGATTATATAGGAGATGTTACACTTAACATTTCTCAACCCCCATCTATTACAGACATAGTAACAGATAATTGTGACGGAAGTTCTACTATCACTATTATAGCAACTGGAGGATCAGGAGATTATTATTATTCTATCGATAATGGAATAACTTTTGGTCAGTTAAACGATAATGAGTTTACAAACCTTGCAGTAGGTAGTTATGATATTTTAGTAAAAGATACCAATGGCTGTATTACAACTGGAACTTCAGCAGTAAACATTTATGAACCGTTAACTGTTAAAGCGGATGTAAATGAAAAATTAGATTGCCAAATAGGGGATGAAGATGCTGAACTCATTTTTGAAGTAAACGGAGGCTCTTCAGGTTCTGCCCTTTCAAATATTACCTATACAATTACAGGACCAGCCGGATTTAGTAACCCTGCTACAAATGTTACCATGGTTACAAACCCTACAATTTTTACACAAGCAAATGTTCCTGGAACATATACAATTGCAGTAACAGATGCTGCAAATGGAGGGTGTACAGTTTCTGTAAATGTAGATGTACCAGTTAAATTAGAGCCAGTTCCTGCAATAGAAAATAAAACGGATGTAGATTGTTTTAATGCCGACAATGGAACGATTACTGTTTCGGCAGTAGACAATGGTATCGGGCCCTTTACGTTTGTTATTACGGAATTAAATGGATCTTCAATTACCAATATTCAACCAGATAATGCTGCGCCTTCATATCAAGCTACATTTAGTGGTTTAGCAGGTACAGTTGCTGGAAATGAATATACTATTGAGGTAATAGGAAATTCTAATAATCAATGTTCTTCCACCATTACAGAAACTATTTATCAGCCTGAAGTACTTGAAGACTTAACATTAAATGTTACTGAGTTTGCTTGTACCACAGGAAATTCCTTGAATAAAGCAACAGTTACGGCGAGTGGAGTTAATGGAGGTACAGGAGATTATACCTATGAGTTTATTTACGATAATGGAACACCAGGAGATCCAGCCGATGACAGAACTCAAAAGGGAGATGAAGTATCTTTCAATGTTACAAATATTGCTGGGGGTAGTGTTGTTGTAAATGTTTATGACGAACATGGATGTTCTATTTCAGATACTGAAACAATTTTACCATATAACCGATTAGATAATATCGTGGCAATACCAACTAATCCAACTTGTAGAGGTGGAGATGGAGAGATTAAAGTAGACGCTACCTTATCTCTTGGAATAGGTTCGGATATATTAATTTATACACTTTATGATACTGCTGGCAATGAGTTGGATACACGTACTGCGAGTTCAGACACACATACTTTTACAGGACTAGATATTGGAAATTATCAAATAAAAGTTGTTAATGATAATACAGGTTGTGAATTAAACACTACAGCTGAACTTACCGATCCAAATACTTTTGAAATCGACTTAAATGTTACTTCTAGTGTAGTTTGTTTTGGTTCTGCAACAGGAGAAATAGAAATAGAATTGGTAGATCCAACCTATATAGGAGACGTTTTCGTATATATTTATAATACTAATGGCACTCCAAATGATAGGACTGATGATGGAACTCCTATAAAATCGGATACTGGTATAGCAAATACAATAATTACATTAGATCAGTTTGATGCAGGAGTTTATTTAGCTGAAGTAGTTCAAGATAACGCTCCTTATTGTACTCAAACTACAATATTTACCATTGCTACACCATCGGTTGATATAACTGCTACGGCAAGTGCAACAGCGCAAACGTGTAGTTTAAATGATGGCATCATAGAAATCACTAATGTATCTGGTGGTTGGGGTGGCTATAAATATTATGTAGACACAACGCCAATCGCAGATGAAAATGATATTACTAATTATTCTGATAGCCCTCGTTTTCAAGGCTTGGCTACAGGTACATATGAAATATGGGTAATCGATCAAAAAGGTTGTTCAGTTCAATTACCTTCTGAAGGAATTATTAATCCAACACCAATTATTGGAGATATTAATGCTTCAACTCAAAATTGTGAAGGATTGAGTGGAGAAATTACAGTAGATAATGTTACTGGAGGTTCAGGAGGACTTTATACATTCCAATTGATTAAAGATGGAGTTGATTTTGGGGCTCCTCAAACAGGAATGACAACAGTTTTTACAGGCTTAGGTGCAGGAGATTACGAAGTTAGAATTTCTGATAACTGGGATTGTTCTGTGGTTTTATTAACTCCAATTACTTTATATGAAGAAATAGCACTAAATTATACTATAGATAGTAGTATATCATGTGATGCCTCTAATAATAATCTTGGAGGACAAGTTACAATCAATGCAATTGGAGGAAATGGTACATACACATTTGAAGTTGAATATCCTGATGGAACTACAGCAAACAACGGAAGTATAGCTACCTTTACAGGTCTAGATCAAGTTGGAACCTATATATTTACAGTTACAGATGGTGTGGGTTGTGATGAACAAATAGATTTAGAGCTTGAAGCCCCTATAATTCCGGAATTAATAATATCTAAGAAAACAAATGTTTCTTGTGAAGGATTAAGTGATGGAACTATTAAAGCAACTGTAAACTCTTCTACATCTGTAAACCCTCCTTATACATATGTATTAACGGGTCCAAATACGGCTACGAATACAAGTGGATTATTTACAGGATTGCCAGTTGGAAACTATACAATTACGGTAAGTTCAGTTTTAGGATGCTTTGATGAAGAGATTGTAGAAATTACTGAGCCATCCGCTTTAGATTTTATGGCCGTGGTTACTACAGAATTTTCATGTAACCCAGATAATACTATTGCAGTAGGGCAAATTACAGTCAATGTAGACCCTATTACAGGAACAGCACCTTATTTATATAGTATAGATGGGACAAATTATCAAAACAGTAATGTTTTTGATGTAGTTGATACTGGAAACGATGAAACCTATACATTATATGTTAAAGATGCAAATGGGTGTTTTGATACTTACCCAGTAACAATAAATACACTTCCTAAAATTACAGCGGTAGGAGTTACACCAGTAAGAGCCATTACATGTGCTAATACTGAAGAAGTTGCCGTTACAATAGATGGAGGTTCTGGAGATTTTTCAGTTGAATTACTACCTGTAGGGCCGACAAAACCATTAATTGGACAAACAATAAACTTTGATTTGCCAACACCAGGAGATTATGTCTTCCAAGTAACAGATAATGTAACAGGATGCTTCTTTATTACAGCTCCATATACAGTAAATCCTTATAATACTATCAAAGCTACGGCTAATGCGAGTTCATCGGTAAGCTGTATTGGTTCCGCAACAGGAGAAATTACTATTAACGTAAGCGATTATATTGGAGATTATACTTATGAAGTGTTTGCTAGTAATGGAACATCTATTGGGGTGACAGGATCAGGGATAGCTTCAACGCCAATAGCTATAAGTGGAATTCCAGCAGGGAATTATTATGTTGAAGTTATTGCTCTAGATTCTCCTTACTGTCCAGCTACATCTAATACAGTAAATATAAAGTCCCCTACAAAAGGACTAGATCTAAACGCTGTGGTTACAGAAGATTTGAGTTGTATTACAAATCAAGCTGAGATTGTTGCTACTGCAACCGGAGGATGGGGAAGCTATCAATATGCCTTAGTTTTACAGGGAGCTACTCCTTCAACTGGAGATTATAGCGTAAATAATATTTTCACGAATGTTTCAGCAGGAATTTATGAAGTATACGTAAAAGATGCTGAAGGTTGTGAAGAGATAGAAACAGTTACGCTAACGCAACCTACTCCTATTAATGCAACAGCTACTGCAACTTCTATTGATGTGCTTTGTGAGGGAGATAAAACAGGAAGTATAACGGTTACAGGAGTTACTGGTGGTAGACCTGATTTTGATGCTACGGTTGAGTATTTGTATATCTTAAATAGACTTGACCAGAGTGGAGGAGTTATTTCTAGCTCTGCACCACAATTGTCAAATGTATTTAATAATCTGGGAGCAGGAGATTATAGTGTAACAGTTACCGATAATCACGATTGTGATTTTGTCACTCTTCCAGTTTCAGTTACAGAACCAACGGAGGTATTTGCTTCATTACGTTTAGTAGCAGGTAATACGTGTACAACAGGAGCTACGTTAGAATTAACTGTAACAGGTGGCACAGGTTCGGGTTATGAATACAGTACCTCAGCAAATAGTGGTTGGATGAGTATGAGTGGCAATAGCATTCAAATTGATGTCCCAGAACCCATTACAACAACAGAAATGCATCAATATTATGTAAGAGATTCTAATGGTTGTATTTCAAATATTTCAAATAGTGTAACAATATCTCCAATACGTCCTCTAGAAATTACACCTACTGTAGTTGCAGATGTAAGTTGTTATGACGAAGCAACAGGCTATATTAAAGTTGATGTAACCGGTGGTTTAGGAGATTATTTATATACGTTGTTCGATGTTTCAGGAAATGTAGTGGTAAGACCACAGCAATCAGGAAATACATTCTCAGATTTACCTGCTGGGGTTTATTTTGTTGAGGTTGAAAGTGGCGATTGTATAGCGCAAGAGCGTATTCAGATTGAAGAAGGGGAGGAACTAACCTCTAAAGAACCTGTAATTTTCAATCCTATATGTTCAGACGATTTAGGTAGCATAGAATTAGAGCTTCAAGGAGGTTCTGGAGTATATCAATATGCAATATCTCCAAATCTAGATCAATTCCAAAACAAAAATGTTTTTGAAGACTTAGAGCCAGGAACGTATACCATTATTGCTCAGGATTCTAAAGGTTGTAACCCATTTGTTTATAAAAAGGAGATTGTTGCACCAAGTCCAGTTGCTGCTAAGGCCAATATTTTGGAGAAAGAGTTTTGTGCTGGAGACAAAACAGCAAGCTTTGAAATTAATATTGAAGGGGGTACGCCTCCTTATTATACCGCTTTAAATACGCAAGAAGACGATAAGTTTATAGAAAACAAAACAATGTTTGACGGTTTAGAGGGGGGAGAAACTTATGTTGTTTTTGTTAAAGACGCCAATGGATGTTCTACAAATGTTATTGTAACATTGGATAAATCGGTTGATCTTTCTCCAAGAGCAGAGATGAGTCAGAATTGTTTTGACAATAGTGCGGTTAATGAGGTTACAATTATGTTGGCTCAAGATAATTTAGAAGATGTTATTTACACTTTGGATGGAGGAGTAGATCAGTTTGAAAATAGATTCTCAAACCTTGCCCCAGGAAAACATACGGTTACTGTTTCTTACTTTGGATGTGAGAAAACTGTGGATTTCACAGTAGATCCAATAGTTCCTTTAAACCTTTCGGTAGGAGAAAGTAATATTAACGAGTTTACCATTTTACCTACTGGTGGAGCTGCTCCGTATGAGTATTTTATTGATGGGGTTTCTAATGGAAACGATTCCAAATATGTTATTAGAGAAAGTGGTGTTTATGAAGTTAAAGTTATAGATGCTAATGGGTGTGAAGTTGTTGCGCAGATTGAGATGGAATTTATAGATATAGATGTTCCAAATGTATTCACTCCAGATGGCGATAATAATAACGATACTTGGACTCCTAAAAACACGCTCTTATATCCTAAAATAGTTACCAAAATCTATGATCGCTACGGAAGGGTGGTTGCAGAACTTCGTGTTGGAGACGAATGGGATGGACGTTATAACGGTGCCTTATTACCAACAGGAGATTACTGGTATGTTATTAAGCTGAATGGTGCAGAGGACGATAGAGAGTTTGTTGGACATTTTACACTTTATAGATAAAGAAAAATTGATAAGACTCAAACAGAATTATTTTTTGTTTGAGTCTCATCATGATAAAAATTTTAAAATAAAATGAAAAAGTATCTTTTTATAATTGCAATAACGGTAGGCTTTTCTGTTAAAGCTCAGGAATTAACACTTCCTACATTTACACAATATTTAGCAGACAACGAATTTGTAATTTCCCCTACCTATGCCGGAATTGGAGATTATGTAAAAATACGAGGGAATGCCTTAACGCAATGGGTGGGTATTAATGATGCGCCAGATACCCAAACCCTTGTGGGAGATGTTCGTGTGGGCGATAAATCTGGGGTTGGTGCTTTGTTTTATAATGATAGAAATGGAAATACACAGCAAATGGGAGCGAGACTCTCTTTTGCTCACCACCTTACTTTAGACGAGTCTGAAGATCGTTTTTTGTCCTTTGGAATCTCCTATAATATTAATCAGTTTCGTTTAGATATTAATAATTTTGATGCGGATGGAGATGGTATTCCAGACAATACAGATCCTAGCATTACCGATAATCGTTCTACTACAAATCATAATTTTGATGTGGGAGTTTTATTAAGGAGTGGAGGTTTTTTTGCAAGTTTAAATGCTTCGAATATCTTAAATAAAGATTTAAATGTCTTTGCTATAAACGAACCTAATAGACTCAGAAATTATTATGTGTATTCTGGATATCGATTTAAAAAGAATATACGTTCTAATTTTGAATGGGAACCATCAGTGTTTTTTCAACTTTATGAAAGTGACGGAAGATCGAGTACCGATATCAACATGAAAGTTAGGTATTGGGACTTTGAGGATTATTATTGGGCAGGAATTAGCTACCGTTTCTTAAACGATCAATTTATGGATCCATTAAATGTTGGTCCTATGATTGGGATGAAAAAGGGAAGTTTTTACTTTGCTTATTCCTACCAAGTTATTCTCAACGAGATACAAGCGTACAGCACAGGAACCCACATGATTACCATTGGGGTAGATATTTTCCAAGGATTGGGTCCTTGCCGTTGTACAATGCGGTAGTTATGCTAGCAGGTAATAAAAGTGTTTAGTAAGGGTACTAAAACAGCTATTTCTTAGCTTTATTTAGTTCGGAGACTATACTTCTTACATTTTTAACAAGTAGTGGAAAGGCAGGTTCTGTCATTCCGTGTCCGTAACCATCCATTTCGTATAGGGTAGTATTTTTGTGTCCCGCAACTTTCATCATTCGCATTAAATAAGCATTTTCTTCATAGCGCCCTAGCATTTCCATTTCTCTATCGCCAGTAATTAATAATAATGGAGGAGCATCTGCTCGAACATGATATAAAGGAGCCAAACTATCAACTATAGGTTGTGTTCCTGGAATGCCACGTTCTTTTCTGATGGTAAAATGAGTAATTGCGTGTCCGCTAAATGGAATGAGTCCTGCAATAGCATTAGCATCTACATTAAATTTTTCCAAATACGATTTGTCTAAACCAATCATACTTGCTAAATAACCGCCTGCTGAATGTCCAGAAACAAATATGAGGGAAGAATTCCCTTTATAACCCTCAATATTTTTAAAAACCCATGCCACAGCAGCAGCTGCATCTTCAATGTATTTAGGCGATTTTACTTTTGGGTTTAAACGATAATTAACCCCAACAACTGCTATTCCTTTATTTTTTAGAGCTTCAGGTATTTCTTTAGCTCCACCTGTAAGTCCGCCACCATGAAACCAAACTACTGTTGGGTAGTTTTCTATGTTTGTAGGATAGTATAAATCTAGCACACAGCGTTCGTTAATATAGGCATCCGAAGCATTTGTAGCGGCATCATAGTATTGAATATTGCTTTTAGTGGTATAGGTTGTCTCTTGTGCTAAAAGAGAAGTAATATTCAGTAGTAAAAAAAGAGAAACAACTATTTTTTTCATTGTGGTTGATTTTTAATCCCTCATAGAGGGTTTTATTTCCCAGAGCCTGTCCTGAGTTTACCGAAGGGCTCTAAGTCTAAATGGATTAAATTATTTTCTTTTCAATACCTCGTAGCTTGCCTCGAGGTAGTTGATTTTGTATTTTAATCAATAATCTCGATGTAGAGCCCTTTGGAAAGCTTAGAATTAAGTCCATGAGGTATTGATTAGGGTTTTAAAACCTCTTCTATTTTATTAATAATATGCTGAGGTAATATAGTTCTCATAACCTCTTTATAATCTTCTGGGGCTTTATTTCCATAGATAGAGGTTGGAATAAGCGGGTACTTTTCTTTATCAGAAAGTAAGGCATATTCCTTAGGTTGTTTGTAAGGATAAAATCCAGCGTATGGGTGCGTAACGCCCCAAAGTGTAATTACTTTTACCCCATACATTGCTGCTAAGTGTCCGTTGCCACTATCCATAGAGAGCATTAAATCTAAGTGAGCAATGAGTTGTAATTCTTCTTCAAACGTAATTTTTTTGAAAGTAAAAACGGTATTTGGATAGGCTGTGCTTAACCTTTCTAATTCAGATTCATCTTTAGGCCCTCCAAATAGAATAATTTTAAAAAAGTTGGTTTTTGAGAGGTACTCAATAACCTGTTCCATTAAGTCTATCGGATACATTTTTGTATCAAAAAAAGCAAAAGGGGCAATACCAACCCATTTTTTGGAGTCTCTTCCTAGTAAATCATAAATTTTGGAGGGTAAATCGGGGTTTTTAGGAACAATATCTTTTGAAAGGTCTACTTGGCAGCCTAAAGCTCTAAAAACAGCTGCATAACGCTCTATGGTAGTTTTAAGAGGTTTAAATTCTTTCCCCGCAACTAAATTCCTCTTTTCAGTTCTTCCTTTATCAATAGTTTTTGAAGAAACATTTTTCAGTTTAAAAAGAGATTTAATTACAGTGCTTCGAAGAGAGCCGTGTAAATCGGCAATTTCAGTATAATTATTTTCTTTTATTTCTGAATAAAATTTTAGTAAGCCTTTAAAACCTTTATGTTTTCCACGAATGTGAGCAGTTACCACATCCACACCTTTTACCGTTTCAAAAACAGGTTTTAAAAATGCCTTGGTAGCAACGGTAATTTTGATGTTTTTATTTTGCTGAAGCACACACCTAAGTACGGGCACAGCAATAGCGGCATCACCAATGTCCGAAAAACGGATTACTAATATATGTTTTGTAGGATTCATTTTACTCGATAATCGAGGTTTTTATGTTTCATAGCCTGCCCTGAGTTAACGAAGGACTTAGGTAAAATATTTTTCAGTTTTTCTAATCCCTCTGGTTTGCTTCCAGATAGTTTACTAGGATCTTATTTCCAATAATTGGCTACCCATTTTGCAGGGCGTACGTATCGATACCATTTCCCACGACCTCCTTTGATTGCTTTATGCGGATTTATTTCCCCATGAAAAATAATAATTTTTGCGCCTTCAGGGATTTCTGGAACTTTCCAAAATGCAAACGGAATCCTAGAAACACAATCATATTTATAACTTGGGCACCATTCGGTTGGCCAATAATTTAATAATCCTTTTTCATGAACTGCCCACGAAAGGTATTCTTGCTCATTTCGATGGTCTTTTCTTATAGTATCGAAATTTTCAACAAAATAATCGTAAACATAACCATGTTTGCCAATTTCAAACCGATAAACCGATGAGTTTCCTGTAATTCGCCATTGTTTGTTATAATCTTTAATAATCATAAAGGCGTTATCATCTTCAAAAAAACAATCGATATTATCTACAATAACTACATCTAAATCTAAAAATAAAGCGGTTCCTTGTAATCCATAAAGGTCTTCTTTTAGCGTAGTTAGCTTTTTCCACATCCGCTCAGGAAGGTTGGAGTTTATTTTAACTTCTGGAATGGGAAAACATTTAATATCTTCATCAATTCCAGTTTCATCATCTGTAAAACAAACCATGGTAAAAGGGAGCGTTAAATTGCGCTTTACCATACTGTGCAAACGGTTTACATAGGTAGCATCGTAAAGTGTACCCCACTTCATGCAAAAAATATGAATGTCTTTTTTATTACTCATCTTTAGTTTATTTCTTGTAAAGTACAGGGTTTAAGTTTTCGTCGTTGTACATTTTCATCTGTTTGTACACTTTCATATATTTTTTCCCTGTTTCTATATCATTTAAAAGCTGATCAATAGCCAATGAAAGGTCTTTTTTTTGTTCTAGGAGAATTGTTAGCTTTTCTTGACATTGTTTTTTATGATTTTCTGAAGCATCGGCACGCGTAACTTCTTCTTTCATATGATAAATTTTCAATGCCAAAATTGAAAGTCGGTCAATAGCCCAAGCAGGACTTTCCGAATTGATGGTAGCATCGGGTTGTACAGAAACGTCTTTATATTTCTGAAGAAAATAACTATCAATATATTCTACCGTATCGGTCCGATCTTGATTTGATGCATCTATTTTTCGTTTCAATACCAAGGCTTCTTTCTCATTAATATTTGGATCACGAATAATATCTTCGTAGTGCCACTGTACGGTATCAATCCAATTTTTGCGGTATAAAAGATGGGATATATCATCTTTTGGATACGGATTTTCAAAGGGTTGATTTACCGTATCTTTTATATGATAGGTAAGAATACTCTCTTCAAAAATTTTAAAAGCAAGTTCGCTAAACATTCAATTTTTACTTTAAACCACAAATATACTTATTTAAAGACGGATGAATTTAGAGAATGTGTAAATTTGAGAGAAGAATTAAAAGAATTGTTTTGATGAAGGTCCATAATTTAAGTGAAACAAACTCTGTTGTTAATCATTTTTTAGCTGAAATAAGAAATGTCAACATTCAAAATGATAGGATGCGTTTTAGAAGAAACATTGAGCGTATTGGAGAAATTTTAGCTTATGAAATGAGTAAAAGTTTACATTTTTCTTCGGAAGAAATACAGACTCCATTGTCAGAAATTAAAGCAAACTTGATTGATGACAAGGTAGTTGTTTGTTCTATTTTGCGTGCAGGGGTTCCGTTGCACAACGGAATTTTAAATTATTTTGATTGGGTAGATTCTTCATTTATATCTGCATATCGTTATCATATTTCAGAAACAGAATTTGAAATTAATGTGGAGTACCTTGCTTCACAAAACTTAGATAATAAAGTGCTTATTCTGGCCGACCCAATGCTGGCAACTGGACAATCATTATTGGCAACTTTTGAAGCACTCACAAAGGTGGGCTTACCTAAAGAAGTGCACATAATTTCTGTTATTGCTGCACAGCCAGGCATAGATTTTTTAAAAGATAAACTTCCACAGGAAACTCAGCTTTGGATTGGCGCTATTGATGAGAAGTTAAATGATAAGGGTTATATTGTTCCAGGCCTTGGCGACGCTGGAGATCTAGCCTATGGAGAAAAGCTACAAAAATAAAATTATAAAAGGCAAGATTATAAAAGACCACAAAAAGATCTCTTTTATCCATAGTTTTTTAATATTCTCCACATTTTTTGCAATAATTATGGAGAGTGGAAAAATGGAAAATATAACTTCAGAAGTGTTTGCACTTTCCGAAATTATAGCCACTAAAATTGCTAAGATGAGCATGAGAAAAATTAAAATCCCAGGAACTCTAGTAACAAAAGACTTGCTTTGCTTCCTTAAAAAAAATGCTATAGTGCTCCAAATCCCCATTACACAAATAAATAGTAGCGGAATGATATAACGGATGTCTTCATATTTTTCTATGGTAAATTCTGGCGCAAAATAAACTAAGGAATAGAATTTTTCTAGATGATTTGTTAGGTAATAAAAAGTGAATGCCAACACAAGAACTACCGATAATGCTACAAATGGAATAAGTAAATTTCGATAATCATTTTTTTTATAAAGAAAAATTCCAGCAAAAACTAATAGAATAAATAGTAGCGACCAGCTATAAAAAAAAGTGGCGACAAATACCCAAAGAGAGGCATCAAAAATTTTAATTTCTATATCTCTATTTGAACGAATACTAACCAATCTTCTAAAAGACATTAAAATAAACACATTGGATATAAGAAGATTTGTTTGGTTAAATATCTTTGTAAACAAACAGAATATCAGAACAAAGAAAAATAAAGTAAAAGAATTACTCTTTGTCAAAAAGTTTTTTCTGTTAATAAAATCAATTAAAAATAAAGAGGTTATTATGATGATAAGTGACTGAAACAGTTTGATTAAAACCTCTAACGTAAACGGCACTTCTAAATACAAAAAAAAGCCTCCAATAAGAAATAAGGAGATAAAAACACAAAGAATTATGAAGTTTATAGGATTAGTTCTTTCAAAAATGCTTGATATCATGTCAGGTTTTTGTATTTTTGCGCTGTAAATTTAATATATCTTTTACTGATGAGTGACTTTTTCTATGGTATTCAGGATTTATTTGAGAACGTTTTGTTCATTCCTTTAGATGCTTTACGCTTTTTAAACAGTTGGTGGTTGTCAAACATAATCAATTGTATTTTTATAACTATTGGTTTCATTGCTTTCTTTTATTGGATGAAACAAATGAAAATATATAGTGAAGAAGAAAAGGATACTTACAAGACTATTCAATAAGAATTAATAATACCTTATTTTTCGATATAAAAAAATCCTATCAAATTTAATTTGATAGGATTTTTTAGTGTTTATATGTTTGCTATTATTTTTTATGTTGTTCAGCAGCATACTCTTTCAAGAATTTATTTAATTCTAATAAAGATAAGCCAAGTAAAACAAGTCCTAATAAAGTAATAGGAAGTAAAAACATATATCTTTTAAAGATGCTTTTGGCCTCTACACCCCTTCTTGGGAAGTCTGAAATAACATTTACAATTTCAGATTTATTAGCTCTTTCTTCGTTTAATTGAACCAAGTCTTGTTTTATTAAATCAACTTGTTTAATTAAAGCAAGTTCTTTATTTTGTTCTGTATTTCCACCTTCACCTAAACTAATACTGGTTCCTTGCATAGGTTTATCAGCTTCTTTCTCCATAACTCTTTTATACAAGCCTTGTAAAGAGTCTATTTCAACAAGCTGTCTCTTTAAGATACTATCTTGCATGGTTAAGTTAAGTTCTCGAATATTCTTTTGAACCTTGAAATAATCATTTCTAGAGATAGATTGAATAATTGGCCTTTGGATTTTTTTAGCAACTCTACTATCCGTAGCTTTTACAATAACAGTATGGAAACGAGCATCAAAAGAATTAAAGTTTTCTAGATACTTCTCCATATCAATAGCTTTCTGCGTGGTGGTATCTAAGCTTCTTACAAATTCGTCAAATAATTTTACTTTTTGATTTTCATCAGAATAAGATTCTGCTTCAATCTCTTTAATACTAGCAGCCTCATGGACATCAATTTCAAAAGCCTCAGCCAATGCTACAGAGTCTTCAGCTTCTGCTAATTCATTATAAAAATTTATATTATTATAAAGCTGTTGTACACTTTGGAAGTTTGGTTCTAAAACCATAGTAGAAACGTAAACAGGCTCTTTTCTATAATCTAAATAGCCTCCAATTACTACTCCAATTACACCTGCAATTATAAATTTAATAATGTGTAGTTGGATAAAAAGCAAGAAGGCAATTATGATTCCAAAAATGCCTTTAATAATGTTTCCGATAAAATTGAAGAATTTGCGAAATCCATCTCCAATCATTTTGAAAAGTTGTCCTAAATCTATTTCCTCGGAATTGTTGTTCTGGTTAGGTTGAACATTCTCGCTCATGCTAGTTAGTTGTTTTTAAAAATTTGTTCTAAAATCTTTTTCGTTATTAAATAAGTAGGCTTTACACCCGTAATTCCTAATCCACCAGATGCTAAGGTACTTCCCGTTTCTAAAGGATTATCTGAAGCGTAATAAGCGTAACGCACTTTTACATCTTCAGAAATGCTCTTTCTAATTTTAGAAGCAGATTGTATAGCTTTTTGATAATGTGCTCCTTCCATTTCTAAACCAATTACATTCCAAGTACTATCGTAAAAGAACTTTAAAATATCCTTATTCTGAAGCGAAGTTCCTAGAACACTAATCATAGTTCCTTCAAACACTTGTAAACCATTTCCTTCAAAATCTTTGGCACATAATTCGTTTTTAAAAGGATAATTATCTGCCGTTCCCTCAAAAATATGCGCGCTAGGAATCATTAAATCTCCTTTTCCTCCTTCTAAAATCCCAGCTTTTCCCATTATAGATACCGAATCTATATTTAAAAATTCTTTATCTTCTCCTTTAGCTTTATAGGGTTTTAAAAGCTCATCAATGGTTTCATAAGCTTGCTCTCCAAAAGCATAATCCATTACAAAAAGAACAGGCATCTGATCTTTTTCAATGTTGCTGTCAAAAGTAAAATTTATTTTGTCAAAATCAATCTTTGAGGTGTCAAAAATTTGAACATCTATATTGGTGCCAGATGTATCGTCAATACTAATCATACCATTCTTTTCGGCAAAAGCTTTTACTTTCCCTCTTAGAAAAGAACTTTCTGGCTGACTCAACATCTCGTAAACGTCATAATCGTTTTTCTGACTACTAAATTCTTTCTTTAAAACTGCCGAGGCGAATAAAGAATTCATCACACTGTGCATGTTGGCACTTATAATATGAATAGGGCGGTGTAGGATATTATTTTTTTTAAGAATTTTTTTTATGTTGTTGGCCCAAATTTCTCCGTGAATATGGTGACCTAAACGTTCTCTTAATACAGGACTGAAAGTGATGGTTCTTTTATTACCATCTATTAATTCTTCCAGAGCAATTTTTCCCATCCAATACACAATTTCTAAAAATCTTTCGGGGCTGTCTTTGATGGAGAATAATTTATGAGCTGCTAAGCATTCTTCAAAAGTTCTTCCTAAAATACTTGCTGCATGGCTAAGTGCTATTTCTCTTTCAGGCTGTGTAAGTTTATTTTTTAAAACTGCTTCTTCTAACTTCTGCCAATCTCTAATAGTTTGCCCAGATTCTTCTATAAAAACATTATCGGCAATTTTATGAGATTCAATAAATAGAAATGTAAGATGTGTTAAAATATCGTAGATGTCTGAGCGCCCTCTTGTAATCTCAATATTCATTTGGTCGTTGTCAATGCGGTAGCAATTTCTCCTCCTTTTCGGTGGAATAATTACCTTAAAACTAGAATTTTTGTATCCCTCTTCCGAAGTTAAATTTATATATCTGCATTGTTCTATCCCAATAGGAAGCCTATCAAGAATATAAACCAACCCATTAAGTTCTACTTTTTCTTCTGCAACAGAACCGTAGATTTCTGGACGTAATTGTAATAAAGATTCTCGTAATGTTTCTCCAGACACTCCCATTGGTTTGTAAAAACCACGATTAAATAGGTGTCTCATAGCGATATACATTCGCTCTATTGCTCCTGAAGATTCTTGAGCTCTTGTTCTAGATTTTATTTTACTCATAAGATATTTTACTGAGCAAAAATACAAGTTCTTTTTGAAATTACTTATTTTTTGTGCAGATAAGCTTCATTTTATGAAGTATAATGCTTATGAAAGCGAAAATTAACTCTCTCAATTCCTTATAAAGAGTTTTTTGTTTAAAGTCTGCCTTTATTTTATTGAAAGCTTAACATCAATTAAATATGATTTTTTGAAGCAAGAAATTAAGTCATTAGAATGATAATTTTTTATCTTTTTATAAATTCTTCTAAAGCATCAGCAATTTTTCTGTCGTTGGCAAGGCGTTGTATTTTATTTTGCCCCCCAAGTTTTCCTTTAGATTTCATAAAATTGGTAAAAGCGCCAGAATCAAGACTTGTAATTTTTAATTGCTGAAGTACTTTTCCTTGAATTAAATCAAAATAATAGCTGTTTTGCTGTTGTAGTGTTTCGTCTATTTTTTTTGCAAAACCCTCCATATCGGATGGTTTTTCTTCAAATTCAATAAACCATTCATGGTAAGGTAATTCGTTGTTTTCTGGATTAATCTGTGGTGCAACCGTAAACTCATTTATAGAAGCTCCAAATGCTTGAATAGCTTCTCGCATGGACTGTTCTACTTCTTTTGCAATAACATGTTCCCCAAAGGCAGATATAAAATGTTTTATTCTCCCAGAAACAATAACTCTGTATGGTTTTAATGAAGTAAATTGTATGGTATCTCCAACATTATAACTCCATAAACCAGCGTTTGTAGAAATTATCATAACATAATTTACATGGAGTTCAACCTCTTTAATAGTTAGTCTTATTGCAGCTTCCGAATTAAAGTCGTCTGCTTTTATAAACTCGTAGAAAATCCCAGAATTTAGTAATAATAGCATTCCTTTTTCACGCTGAGAATCTTGATAAGCAAAAAAACCTTCACTAGCAGGGAAGAGTTCAATGCTGTCTACTTTTCTTCCTATTAAAGCTTCAAACTTTGCTCTATAAGGCTCAAAATTTACACCACCATAAATAAAGAGATTGAAGTTTTTAAATACATCTCCTACTTTTTTTGAGGTTTTCTGCTGAATTCTCTCAAAGTACATTTGCACCCACGAAGGAATTCCACTAATTACCGTCATATTTTCTGGGAGCGTCTCTTCTACAATAGCATCTACTTTGGTTTCCCAATCTTCAATTTTATTTGTTTCCCAGCTAGGGAGTCTATTTTTCTGAAGATACCCAGGTACGTAATGTGCTACAATTCCAGATAATCGTCCGAGTTTAATTCCGTTTTTCTCGTCTAATACTGGACTTCCTTGTAAGAAAATCATTTTACCATCTACAAAATCAGCGTTTCCTGTTTCATAAATGTAATTTAGAATAGCATTTCTTGCTGCTTCAATATGATGCGGCATGGAATCTTTAGTAATAGGAATGTATTTAGCTCCAGAGGTGGTTCCAGATGTTTTTGCAAAATAAGCAGGCTTTTCTGGCCATAAAATGTTTTCTTCGCCTTTTACAACACGCTCAATATAGGGTTTTAATTCTTCGTAATCTCTAACAGGAACTCGCTTAGCAAAATCAGAAAAGGATTCAATTTTCTCAAAATTATGATCTTTACCAAATTGTGTGTTTTTTGCTCCTTCAATTAACGCTTTGAAAACTTTTTGTTGTGTTTCCACAGGAGAATTAATCCACTTTTGGTTTTTATAGTGTATATATTTGGCAAATATTTTGGCAGCAAATGCTTTTAGTGACATATAGTTTTATTCAAAATCGATATAATCGGTTGGGTTAACAGGGTACCCTTCGCTCCATAATTCAAAATGTAGATGAGGTCCAGTGGTAAGTTCTCCTGTATTTCCTATAATAGCAATAACTTCACCAGCTTTAACTTGATCGCCTTGACTTACACTTAAAGACGAATTGTGTTTATAAACCGAAATTAAACCAGAACCATGTTCTATTATACATACATAACCCGTTTCTGCGGTCCATTCTGCAAAAATAACCATTCCATCGGCAACCGATTTTATGGGGGTGTTTTTTGGAGCTAGAATATCTATTGCGTAATGTTTTTCTTTGGCATTGTATTGTTGAGATAGCGTCCCGTTTACTGGAGGAAATAGCACATAATCTGAAGTAGCAGAAGCCGATTCAAATAAATTGTATTTATCTTCATTAGCAACACGTTCTCTTAGGAGCGAATCTTGTTTGTTTGGTAATAGGCTTATTTGAGACGTATCTCTTCTAACTTCCTCTAATAAAGAGTCTTTATGAATTTCTTGAGTGTTAATCTCTCCTTTTAATACTTTTTGAATTTTATCGTAATATAATTCGTTTGCTCTAAGTTGTGCGGTTAAAGAATCTGCTTTATACGTAAGATCCATAGCGGTTCTTTTTAAAGAGGTAGAAGAATAACCTGGGATGTATTCTCGTAAAGGAGTAAAAGCAATTAAAATTGTTGTAAAAGCAATGATGAAAACAGAAAATAGTGTCCCCAATACAAAAACATTTAACCTGTTTAATTTAAATGAAAGCTTTTCTTCAAAAGTATCTTCATTTAAAATAACAAGTCTATACTTGTGGAGCAGTTTTTTTTTAATCTGCTTTCTTTTCTTTCTTTTTTTATTCATCATCACTAGCAAATATAAATATTAGGACGTTACAAAGCTTTCTGTTTACAGATATTTGTTTTTTTTTAACGTGAAAAACCTCTTTACTATAAGTCGCAAAGTGGTAAAAGTGACGATTTTAAGAAAAAATATGATTTATTGTATACATTTCTTATTACATTTGTTTTCTAAAATTTATTAAAATGATATCATTAAACATTTTTCTAGGGATGATTGGCCCATGGCAAATAGCAATAGTAGTTATTTTAGTACTGTTATTGTTTGGAGGTAAGAAAATACCTGAATTAATGCGTGGACTAGGAAGCGGTATCAAAGAGTTTAAAGATGCCTCAAAAGAAGACGAAGAGCCTACAGTTGATCAGAAAAAAGAGAATATCTAATATTCTTTTTAAAATAAGATTAATCAAAAAGCCCATTTGTATCAATACAAATGGGCTTTTTGATGTTATAAAGTTATCTTTTATTCTGATTTTATTGCAAGATCCTTTTTAGGACTTGTAAATTTTAGTGTTTTTAATACAGCTTCCAGTTCAAACATATAATCTCTTTTATTGGTTGAAGGAGCAAAAGTAAAACCTTCTAAAACTAATAAGCGATTATTAGGTTTGTCTGTAACAATGTAATTTATAAAAGGTCCTGCCATAGCAAAGTTCTTAACTTCCCACATTCCTTTGGTTTCAATTGCTTTTCTTCCAGCAATTTCAGCATCAAACACATAAGGGGCATACGCTTTTTCAGTAATCATATACATACCTTCTCTTCTCCCTGGAATATATTTCTCTCCTATAGAATCTCTCATTTTAATAATGGCGTCTACACGGGTAGAATCGTCTGGAATACTATTTAAAGGCATTTCATATACCAAAATATTCATGGTTCCTTTACGGATTTGACGTTCTATCCAAAAGAAATTTCCTTCTTGCTTTGCTATTTTATAAATGGAAGGCATGGTTAAAGAAACTCCTAATTCTTCTGAAAGCGCAGTTTCTCTGTTCAAGGAACGGGTAAATCGTTCCTGACTTTCAAGAATATCATTCTTTTTAAAAGCATTTATAATTTGGGGAGCAGTTTCTGCTATTTTCTGAATGATTTCATCCTCTGTTGGAGCTTTAATAATCCCTACTTTTTGTGGCTTTGCATATAAATCTGTTCTTAGTCCAGCTACTTCCGCAGTATCTTTTTTTACTACTAAAACATTACGACTATTTCTAGTTGCTCCTGAAAAAACTTCAAACGGTATTTGATGTATAGTGAATAGAGGTTCTACCACAGGAAGTCCTAAAACTTCATCTGCATAATATTTCCGAATAGAATCGCCAACGCGACCATTCCACATATCGTTATCAATTACTATTGACAATGTATTGATGGCGCCAACAGAATTTGGAAGAAATTTTTCTTTTTTATCTTCTTTACATGAAAGAATCAATAAAAAGACCATAATTCCCATTAAAATTTTTTTCATCATTTTAGGTTTTAGTGTAATTAAACTTAATGAACACAACTTAACTTTTTAGTTTAAACACAAAGAGTTAAGATGAGTTCAATGTAAATACATCCTAATCTAGTGGATTAACATTTACAAAGAACCAGTTTTGTTCCTGGTTTTAATTTACTCCCACTAATATCGTTCCATTCTTGAATATTTTTAATAGAAATTCCAGGAAATTTATTTGCAATGCTCCAAAGTGAATCGCCATTTCGAACAATATATTCCTTGGAAGCGCTTGTTTTACTGGTTTTATTGCTAGTTGTAGCGATGGGTTTTTTAGGGTAAATAATTAGGCGTTGCCCAATACGAATATTGTTATTTCTTAATCCATTCCATCTTTTTAATTCGCTTACACGTACCCCATACTTTTCAGCAATTTTACCCAAAACATCACCACTTTTTACACGATACCTAATTTGATCGCTTGTTTCTACCAATTCTGGAAGGGGTTTTTCTCGTAATTTAAGCTCTTTATCCACACGTGCGTATATAGAATCTTCATTTGCTACAAATCTTCCGATAGCTTCTCTAGGGAGTCTTAAACTATAATTTTTATCATCTATAAGTGGAATAATATCGAGTTTATAGGATGGATTAAAGAATTGAACTTGCTCTCGGTCTATTTGTAGATACTCCGATATTTGATCAAATGTAATAAGTCTTTTTATTCTTATCGTATCTGTTTCAAAATAAGCAGCTCTCGTTTTATAATCTTCAAAACCATGTTCTTTAGCATATTCCATAATATACATAGTTGCTAAAAATGCTGGTACATATCCTGCAGTTTCTCTAGGTAGATACGTACGCAGATTCCAATAATTAGTAGAGCCCCCGCTTCTTCTAATTGCTTTATTTACATTTCCTGGGCCTGAGTTATAGGCGGCCAATGCTAAATCCCAGTCGCCAAACATTTCATAAAGCTTACCCAAATATTTACAAGCGGCATCTGTAGAGCGTATGGGGTCGCTACGTTCGTCAACATAACTGCTTACTTCTAACCCATATGCCTTCCCTGTTGGGTACATAAATTGCCAAATTCCTGTTGCGCCAACCCTAGATTTTGCTTTCGGATTTAAAGCAGACTCAATAACTGCTAAATATTTCATTTCTAGCGGGATATCATGGTTGTCTAAAGACTGCTCAAATAGAGGAAAATAAAACTGACTCCTAGCCATTACTCTTGTTAGAAAACCACGTTTATTCTTTAAAAACATTTTAATAACGCTTTCTAAAGACGGGTTGTACTCAACATTAAAAGGAGTTTTTTGGTTTAATTTAGCCAAACGAACTTTTAAGGTATCTGTAGGGAGGTCAATATAATCAACGGGTTCAAATTCTAAATTGGTAATATCTGTGTAGATAGTATCATACAAACCAGCATTTAGAAATTCATTCATCCAAATACTATCTATTTTTTTTGCCTCCGGATGGTCTGCATACCCATAGGGAATTATTTTTTCTTCAGCAATAACATATCGCTTTCCGTCTATTAGCACTGAATCTGTATCCTTAAGAATTTCTTGGTCAACAAGATTTAGGGAATCGCTAGAAATTTCTATTCCTTGTATATTCTTATGGAGATTACTTAAAGGTTGTTGGGCGAAGGCGGGGGAGCCAAAAGCGCTGAATAACAGTGCGGTAATAACTTGCTTCATCAATCAATATGGGTTTTCATTTAAACGAACAATTTGTAAAAATCGTATTTTTTTCATTTATAAACATATCAAATTTGTTAAAAAAATAAAGCCCTTCAATTTTGAAGAGCTTTAAGTATAATTTTTTAAAAGAAATACTAATCTAGTATCGCAGCAATACCAGGAAGTGTTTTTCCTTCTAAGCTTTCAAGCATTGCACCACCACCAGTAGAAACGTAGCTTACTTTATCTTCAAAACCAAATTGTTTAACAGCCGCAACAGAATCTCCACCTCCTACAAGAGAGAAAGCGCCATTTTTAGTAGCCTCTTCTATAGAACTTCCGATAGCGATAGTTCCTTTTGAGAAAGTTTCCATTTCAAAAACTCCAACAGGACCATTCCATAAAATGGTTTTAGATTGAAGGATTACTTTCTTAAAATTCTCTAATGTTTCTGGACCAGCATCTAAACCTTGCCACCCGTCTGGAATTTCATTTACTGGAGAGAATTTTGTTTCTGCATCGTTACTAAAATCATCAGCAGCAATTACATCTACAGGTAAATGAACTTGCACTCCTTTTGCTTCTGCTTCTTTTAATATATTAAGCGCTAGCTCTTGTTTGTCGTCTTCACAAATAGAATCGCCAATTTTTCCTCCTTGTGCTTTTACAAACGTATATGTCATTCCACCACCAATAATTAAGTGGTCTACTTTATCCAAAATATTTTCAATGATAGTAATTTTAGAGGATACTTTAGAGCCTCCAAGAATAGCTGTTACAGGCTTTTCTCCAGTTTCCATTACTTTGGTAATAGATTCTATTTCTTTAGCCATTAAATATCCAAAACATTTGTTTTCTCCAAAGTACTTCGCAACTACTGTTGTAGAAGCGTGGGCACGGTGTGCTGTACCAAAAGCATCGTTTACATAAATATCTCCAAGCTTAGAAAGTCCTTCTGCAAAAGTATCGTCTCCCTTTTCTTCTTCTTCATGAAAACGTAAGTTTTCTAGTAATAAAACTTCTCCTGGTTGTAAGGCAGCTACAGCTTCTTCTGCAACTCTACCTACACATTTGTCGATAAATTTGACTTGAACTCCAATGATTTCAGAAGCTTTATTAGCGAGATGTTTTAAAGACATATCATCTCTAACTTCTCCTTTTGGTCTTCCTAGGTGACTCATTAAAACTGCACTTCCTCCGTCTTCTAAAATCTTAATTATTGTTGGTTTTGCTGCTTCGATACGGTTTGTATCTGTAATATTAAACTCAGCATCCAAAGGCACATTAAAATCTACACGGATTAAAGCTTTTTTATTTTCAAAATTAAAGTCGTCTATCGTTTTCATCTTACTTAATGGGTTTATTAAAGCGCTAATTTAATTATTTATAGTTACCTAAGAAAACACAATAAGTTATATAAAGTTAAATCGATATTAAATTCGTTAGAATGTTGTTTCTTAAAAACCTTGAATTATTCTTTTAATGCCTCATTGAGGGGTTAATTCCCTTACATTTTATGTCGAAAAAGATTAAATTATTTTCTTTTGATTAGTTTGTGGTCTTTGTCTACCCAACTGCGCTTGGATGGTTGCCGAGGTAGTAGATTAGCTTGT
>Ga0208180_1000334_pt1 | contig 42574 bp, 36 predicted proteins | sample MalvireepMed_s16_FD_184241 | JGI IMG/M metagenome (GOLD analysis project Ga0208180, IMG submission 184241) | Marine viral communities from the Global Malaspina Expedition - Malaspina viral metaG DeepMed_s16 (SPAdes) (version 2) | ecosystem: Environmental > Aquatic > Marine > Oceanic | place...
CTAGGCACTGACGCGAACAGAAATAGTGGTTGATACCCTGGTAATTCCATAGTAGCGAGCGATTGATTTTTTTCATATCACACACGGGGCAACGAATCGTGGACGCCAGCTTGTTCATCAAGCCCTCCTCAGGGGTTTTGGCCTATACCATTCAACAGTTGGTGTAGCTCGCTTTCAGTGGTTAATGCCAGCGTGGTGGAAGAGTCGATCACCCGGTTATAGGTCTCCAGGGTTTTGACAAAGTCATACAGATCACGGGATATTTCCGACTGGTTATACGCCGCTGCGCAAATTTCCGTGGCTTTCGCGTCCGCCACCCCCTGAATGGTTTGAGCTTCCCGATAGGCTTCAGACTCAATGCGCTGCAAATCCTTTTCCTTGTCGCCGATAATTAGCGGCTTCGCCGGCACCCTCGGAACGGAATCGCTCGGCAATCTGCTGGCGTTTGCTGATCATTCTGGCGAACGCTTTCATTGTAGTTGATCCGCTTAAAACGAATGTCGGGCAATTCAATGCCAAATTTAGCCATCTTTGCCGAAGCCGCGGCAGAGATGTCCGCTTCTATTAGCTGCCGCCCCCGTCGGACGGACCGCGGTTGGCCAATCACCGCTTTTGTGAGCGGCTGGTCGAAGGCGGGCTCCCTGCCTTTCTTGGTGTGTGCAAGTTCTATCAATTCGTGTTTGGCAACAGCTTTGCGGGTTTCACTACCGAGAATATCTTCCAGTCGCGACCGAACACTGTAATCGTCCCGCAACCGCAATGCCTATATACAGAGTGATCTGACGTGGTGAAACCGGTATATCCGACAAGGAGGGGCGGAATCGATCGTTCATGGTTGTTTCCTTTTATCGATTAATGATTCCTGCAATCGACGGACACGCGTTAACCGGTTGTGGCATCGGTGCCTATCTCCAACACATTGTTATCAAGATATTGATGTGGTGGAATAATCAGGTTGGTGGGTGCCCGCAAAAAGTCGTTGCCGGAGCGATACCGCTCAAATCGCTCCTCGGCAATGGTAATGGTTTGTATCAGTGCCTTGCCGCCGGGTCTCAGATAATCGTGTACATCCTTCATGTAAGTGGGCCAATAGGACTCGCCCACGTGTTCAAACATCCCGATTGATACCACGTAATCAAACGGCCCCGACAGTTCCCGATAGTCCTGTAAACGCACCTCGGTATTTCCCTCCAGTCCGGCGGACCGGAGTCGTTGGCGGGCACAATCCGCCTGTTCGCTGGACAAGGTTGCCCCGGTTACATGGCACCCGTGTGCAGTTGCCACTTCCATAAAACCGCCCCAGCCACAGCCTATTTCCAGGATGCGGCTTCCCCGTTCCGGTGCCAGTCGCTGAAGGATCCGCTCATATTTCGCTTGCTGTGCCTCGTAAAGCGAGAGGGACTCGTTGCCACCAAACAGGGCGCAGGAGTAGGTCATGCTCTTATCCAGCCAGAGCTGATAAAAATCGTTGCCTAAGTCGTAGTGCTCATGGACGTTTTCACGGCTGCGCTTAACCGTATTGGAAAACAACCGATGCTTGAACCAATGCCATAACCTGAGCCCCACGCTAGAGCGTAAAGCGCGGTCAAAAACGACTATGTTCACCGTGACAAGGCGCATTAGGGCAAGCAAATTGGGCGTGGACCATTTGCCTGCCATGTAGTCTTCTCCCAGTCCCACATCACCGTGGGTGATCAGACGATCAATGACATGCCACTGCAGGATTGTCATTTCTGCATGTACACCGTCTTGCTTCCCTTCATGGCACGTCTTTTCTCCATCTGGCCATGTAAGTGATAACGAGCCGAACTGAAGAGATCTCAGCGCCTTTCGAAAAAGATTGAGCTGAATGATGCTGCTTTTCCCCGCAGGCCTTTTTTGAGGCTCAAGGTGCATGCTTGCCGAGAAAGATTCGTTGCTCATGCCTTTCTCTCCTCAGAGTGTTCCTAGAAAACATGTGTCCAGTAAATTCAGTAACCGGCAAGTGCATGCGTCATCAATTTTAGGACATTGTTTCTAATTTGATCGAGATCAAGGTGTGCTCTGTTTCGGTCCGGTAATTCAGTTTGAATTCAGGCAGATGTGGTTGGCTTGCGTCAGGAAATGCCATGCCCGGGCCTGAAGCAATGCAAAGGCAGCTGGTACAGCAGCAGACTGGAGAGGTCTTTATGGAATGGTTGGCGGAAAACTGGTTCTCGGTGCTTATTGGCATCGTTTTCGTGGGCATGCATATGTTCGGTCACGGAGGACATGGTGGTCACGGCGGGGGCGGGCATGGTGGACATAGTGCGCCGGACAAGTCGGAAAACGACCCGGACAGACGTTCTGGCCATCGGCATTAACGGAGGACGGAACATGCTTGACACAAGACTGGTTACCTGGGCGTTGGGCCTCTTTGCGGCGGTCACCTTCATCGTTTGCGTGATCTATGGACTGGTGACGCCGCAAAGCCTGCACATGCACACGTTTCTCGAGCAGGTGCTGCCGGCGTTCAAGTGGCTGACCTGGTGGGGATTTCTGCTCGGATTGATTGAGAGTTTTCTATATGGCGCTTATGTCGGGCTGGTGTTCTGCCCGATCTTCAATTGGCTTCATCGCCATCTCGGTGTCGGGCGCGCGTCGGGCTGACGAAAGCTCCGGTCTGCAAATAAGGAAAGGGAAACAAGGAATGAAAAATACCGTTGTGGAGATCCGCGGCTTGCTATCGGCACTGAGTGCCCGGGGCGTAGAGAAACAGCTATTGAGATTGCCCGGCGTCAAGAAGGCCGAGGTCAACTATGTGGCCGGCAGCGCGACCGTCACCTATGATGAGGCGACGGTGGACCTTGAGGCTATCAAGGCCCGGATACACGAGTGCGGCTATCACTGTTCCGGAGAACAGTTGCCCAGGCACGTTTGCGACCCGGGGGACCCGCCGACCGAAGCCGGGGCTGTGTCCACGCCCGTCCACGATGGCCATGCCTCCCACACCGGCCACGACGATACGGCGCATCCTGCTGAACACGGCGAACATACTGGCGCAAAGGACGAGATGGCTCACGAGATGGGCCACGGCGGCAGCATGGACATGCAGGCAATGGTGCGCGACATGCGCAACCGTTTCTGGGTCTGCCTGATCTTCAGCCTCCCGATTTTCATTTATTCGCCCATGGGTGGGATGTTCGAACCACCGGTGCCACCCTTCGGACTGCGGCTAGACCTGTGGTTGCTATTACTGGCAAGCATCGCCGTGCTCTGGCCAAGCTGGCCGTTCTTTGTTGCCGCCTGGCGCGCGCTGAAAAACGGCGTGCTCAACATGGCTGTGCTGGTCGTTCTCTCGGTGGGTACTGGCTACCTGTTCAGCGTCGGTTCCACGCTCTTTTTCCCGGGTGTGCAGTTTTTCGAGGCGGTGGCGGTGCTGCTGGTGTTCATCCTGCTCGGCCATTGGCTGGAGATGCGCGCCCGTGCCGGTGCCTCGGACGCCATCCGCTCGCTGATGGATCTCGCGCCGCCCAAGGCCACTGTGTTGCGTGATGGCCAGGAACGGGAGGTACCCACCGCTGAGGTTCTGAAGGACGACATCGTCGTGATCCGCCCCGGCAATAAGATTCCGGTGGACGGTGAGGTCTTGGAGGGCGAGTCCCTGGTGGATGAGTCCATGCTCACTGGCGAGTCCATGCCGGTGGAAAAAAAGCCCGGCGATAAGGTGATCGGGGCCACCATTAACAAGAGCGGCAGTTTCAGGTATCGCGCCACCAAGGTAGGTTCCGACACCGCGTTAGCGCAGATCGTCAAGCTGGTGCAGGAGGCGCAGAACTCCAAGGCCCCGGCGCAGCTGCTGGCGGACAAAGCGTCACAGTGGCTGGTGGTGATTGCCATCGTAATCGGCCTGCTCACCTTCGCCGTCTGGTTCTGGTGGATCGGCCAAAGCCTGCTGCTTGCCGTGACCCTGACTATCACCGTGTTCGTGATCGCCTGTCCGGATGCCCTCGGCCTTGCAACGCCCATGGCGGTGATGGTGGGCACCGGCCTCGGTGCCAGGAACGGCATCTTGTTCAAGAATGCCTCTGCACTTGAGGATGCCACCCGGCTGGATATTGTGGTCTTCGACAAGACCGGCACCCTGACCATGGGCGAGCCGCAGGTGGTCGAGGTGGTCGTGGTGGCGGGCAGCACCGAGGAGGCGGTCCTCGCACTGGCGGGGACGGTGGAGCAGGGCTCGGACCATCCTCTGGCCCAGGCGATACAAAGTAAGGCCGAAGGCTTGCAGCTTGATCCGCTGACCGGCTTCACCAACATCGAGGGCAAGGGCGCGCGGGCGGAGATTGGCAGCAAGACCGTGCTGCTCGGCAACCGCCGGCTGATGGACGAAGAGAAGGTCGACATGGCGAGCCTGAAGGACGAGGCCGCGCGTCTGCAGAGTGCGGGCCAGACCGTGGTGCACGTCGCCCAGGACGGGAAGCTGGTCGGCCTTATCGCCATTGCCGATGCGCCGCGCCCCACCGCTACTGCCATGGTCAAAAAGATGCGTGAACGCGGGGTGGAGGTGGCGATGCTCACCGGCGACAACCAGGCCACCGCCGAGCGCATCGCCCGGGAACTCGGCATTGAGATGGTGATCGCCGATGTCCTTCCGGGGCAGAAAGCAGACAAGATCAAGGAGCTCCAGGCTCAGGGCAAGAAGGTTGGCATGGTGGGCGACGGTGTCAATGACGCCCCGGCACTGACCCAGGCGGAGGTGGGTTTCGCCATCGGTGCCGGCACTGATGTGGCCATTGAGAGCGCTGACGTGGTGCTGATGAAGAGCGACCCCTACGATGTGCTGGGAGCCATCGAGCTGTCGCGCGCTACCCTGCGCAAGATGCACCAGAACCTGTTCTGGGCGGTGGGCTATAACGTCATCGCCTTTCCCGCGGCGGCAGGCGTGTTCTATCCGTTGGTGATAAGCCCAGAAGTAGCGGCGCTCGCAATGTCTGGAAGCTCCGCTCTTGTTGCGGTAAATGCACTCCTGCTAAAGCGAACCCGACTGGACGGCTTAGGGTAGACGAACACTTCCAATTGGAAAAATTGATGTTCATCAAGCCCACGCTATTGAGCGACTCTTTTTGCATCTTTTGTTGGGGTTTTTCAGTGTGAATTCAGGCTTATGAGTTTAAGTGGTAGGTAATTGCTGTTTGCTGACATGATTAATGACAACAAGGGGGAACGGGTAAATGGACATCAAAACCTTTGGAGAACTTATTAGCTGGACACGGGATTTGCATGCTCACCTTGCAAGGTGTATGTCACATTGCGCTACGAAGAATGAAGAGGAGCGAGCACGGGCGCTGCTGGACTATCTGGCGACCCATGAATCGGAAATGGAACGTATTGTGAACGAGTTCAAGTCGCAGGGCGATTCCAAAGCGTTGGAGACAACGGTCTACGACTACCTGTCTCACCATCCCATTAAGACCCACAGAACCTGCGATGAGTCATACGCACAGCTGGATTTTGAGGGCATATGCAGAGAAGTATTCGATTTCCATGATCAGATAGAGGACCTTTATCGTACCATGGCCGACAAAGCCGAAATTCCCGAGGCGAAAGAATTACTGCAGTCGTTGCTAACCATGGAAGAGAACGAAGCTATGCGATTGGCCAGGCAGATAGGGCGTATGAACGACCTCTGATCAGAACACTGAAATTATTCTTCAACGCAGAAAAGGATGTTGATACATGGTGGCGTCTTCCAGTCAGTTACGGGTTTTCAAGATGGGTATCAATACTCATCAGGAGCCTGTCGTCTACATGCGTGATGATTGTGATGTGTGCCTTTCAGAAGGATTCGCCGCCAGTTCCAGGGTGGGAATTTCCTCGCAGGGACGTTCCATCATCGCAACTCTCAATATTTCGTCTGATGAAACGGTTCCCAAAGGGTATGCGGGGCTTTCAGATATCGCCATAGAGCGGCTCGGGGTGGCTCAGTCTGACCTGGTTTCAGTACATCATGCGCCCTATATCGAATCCTTGAGTCTGGTTCGTCGGAAAGTATTCGGACACAGCTTGCTTCCGGCTGAGATGGCCCGCATTGTCTCCGATATCTCCGCACACAAATACAGCGATGTCGAAATAGCCTGTTTCCTGAGCGCTTGTGCGGGTGGCAGATTAGGTTTCGATGAGATTGTTGCTTTGACCCAGGCGATGGTGAATTGCGGACAACAGCTCGATTGGCCAGGCGTGGATCGTGTGTTCGACAAACACTGTGTTGGAGGCCTGCCGGGCAACCGGACCACGCCGCTGGTTGTGTCGATCGTCAGCGCAGCAGGCTTAGTAATGCCTAAAACCTCCTCCCGTGCCATCACCTCACCGGCGGGAACAGCGGACACCATGGAAGCGCTGACCAATGTGAGGCTTGGGCTGAACGAGATTCGCCGTGTGGTCAGAGAAACCGATGCCTGTCTCGCCTGGGGTGGGGCGATGAACCTCAGCCCGGCTGATGACCTGTTGATTCGCATCGAGAGAGCGCTGGACCTTGATGGTGAGGGCCAGCTCGTGGCCTCGGTGCTGTCCAAGAAGATTGCTGCCGGTTCCACCCATGCGGTGATTGACATTCCGGTGGGGGAGACGGCCAAGGTTCGAACGCCCGGCGATGCCGACCGGCTGGCCTCTCTTTTCACAAGCGTTGGGGCGGCCTGTGGGCTGAAGGTACGCTGCATCGCGACAGACGGCAGCAAGCCGGTTGGTGCAGGGATCGGGCCGACAGAGGAAGCCCGGGATGTTTTGGCCGTGCTGCAGGGAAAGCAAGGCGCGCCGAGGGATCTACGGGGCCGCGCCATCTTGCTGGCTGGCCATTTATTCGATCTGGCCGATGGTCTTGGCGTGAAAGAGGGGATGATCAAAGCAGAGCGATTACTTCAAAACGGCTCTGCCTGGGAGCAGTTCAAGCGCATAACAAAGGCTCAGGGGGGACTGAAGAGCTTAGGTGAAGCCCGTTTTCGGCGTCCAGTTCTGTCCTCGGAATCCGGAACAATCGTGTCTATCGACAACCGTCGGCTTGCCCGTGTCGCCAAGCTGGCAGGAGCGCCTGCCAGTTCTACCGCAGGACTACGGCTGCTGGTGAACGTCGGCGATATCGTCATTAAGGGAGAGCCTCTCTATGAGTTACTCAGTGACAGTCCGGGACAGCAGGATTATGCGCTGGCGTTTAACGATATGGGGCCGGCAATCTTCACTGTATCGCAAGAGGAATGACTGTGGGCATTATTGAAAAAAATGTGCTGTTTAGCCTCACCCCGCACCCATTACGGGAAAAACTTTGTGATCGGCTCAATCTGGAGCCGGGAAGTTTGGAGGTGCGGAGGTTCCCTGATGGTGAGTCCTACTTACGTGTGCTCACATCAGTCAAAGGTGCGAACTGCGTAATATTGGCCGACCTAACGCATCCAGACACCAAATACCTTGCTCTCCTGTTTCTCTTTGAAACTCTCCGGGAACTCGGTGCCAGGTCGATTGGGTTGGTGGCGCCCTATCTTTGCTATATGCGCCAGGATCGACGCTTCGAAGAAGGGGAGGCGGTCACTTCCAGGGTGTTTGCCCAGTCTTTGTCTTTACATATCGACTGGCTGATCACCGTTGATCCACATTTGCACAGGTACCAGTCTCTTGACGAAATCTACAGCATACCCACGCAAGTTGTTCAGGGAGCACCGGCGCTGGCGGATTGGCTACGGGGGCAAAACGGTCTGTTGCTGGTAGGTCCGGACGCGGAAAGTGAGCAATGGGTATCAAGTATCGCGCAGGCCAGTAACCATCCTTATGTCATTGGCACCAAGCAGCGTCTGGGTGACCGGCGCGTTGAAGTCACCTTGCCGGATATCTCGGCGTATAACGGCCGGAAAGCCGTCATCATTGATGACGTTATTTCCAGCGGACGCACCATTGGCGAGTGTGTCAGGGCACTTAAGGCGCAAGGCACGGAGGCCATCCTGTGTGCGGCGGTGCATGGCATTTTTGCGGAGGCCTCGGACACCTACCTTCTGGGTACCGGCCTGCAGACGCTGGTGACCACCAACACGGTTCCACACAGCAGCAATGAGATCGATGTCAGCGAGTTGCTGGTGCCGCCGGTCAGGCATTTTCTCAATCAGGTGGAGGGTGAGCGCCGATGAACATTACATTTCTGGGTGGCACGGAAACCGTGACCGGCTCCAAGTTCCTGGTTGAAACCGGCCAGACACGTGTATTGGTCGATTGCGGCCTGTTTCAGGGGTACAAGTGGCTGAGAAAGCGCAACCGGCAACCGTTGCCGCTCGATATTGCCTCGCTGGATGCCGTGCTTCTGACCCATGCCCATCTGGATCATTCAGGCTACATCCCCGTGTTGTACAAGCAGGGCTTCCGGGGGGCGGTTTATACCCATCATGCCACCCGAGAGCTATGCAGCATATTGCTGGCCGATAGCGGCCACCTTCAGGAAGAGGAGGCACATTACCTCGGCCGCCATAAGCTGAGCAGGCATGAGAATCCGGAGCCCCTGTATGATCAGGAGGATGCAGAAGCCTGCATGGAGCTGTTTCAGTCGGTGGACTTTCACCAAGTGATCCAGCTCGGTGATATACGCTTTCATCTGCGACCGGTCGGGCACATTCTCGGGGCGGCCTGTGTCATCATCGAGGCGGAAGGTAAATGCGTCGGTTTTTCCGGCGATGTGGGCCGCCTCAATGATATTTTCATGAGGCCACCTGCGCCTCTGCCAGCTCTGGACATGCTGATGCTGGAGTCAACGTATGGCAATCGTCGCCACGACGATGCGGACCCGTTGTCGCAGTTGGCGGACATCGTCAACGAAACGGTCGACAAAGGGGGCAATATACTGATTCCGGCCTTTGCCGTGGGCAGAGCGCAGGTCTTGCAGCATATGCTCACCGACCTGATGAAGGCGGGACGAATTCCAAGGTTGCCAGTTTATCTGGATAGCCCCATGGCGATTGATGTTTCTGAGATTTACTGCCGCTACGAAGATCAGCATCGGTTGAGCAGTTCAGAATGCCACGAAATGTGCAGCACCGTTCATTATAGCCGCAGCGTCCAGGACTCCAAGGCGCTGGCTGATCAGGCCTACCCGCACGTAATTATTGCAGGCAGCGGTATGGCAACGGGCGGTCGCATTCTTCATCACTTCAAACGTCTCCTCGGCCAGCACCGTACAACCGTTATCTTTGCCGGTTATCAGGCAGGGGGGACACGAGGCGCCAAAATGGTTGATGGAGCGGAAAGGATCAAGATCCACGGCGACTGGATTCCGGTCAAGGCCCGGCTGGAGGTGTTGAGTGGGCTTTCCGGACATGGAGATTTCACAGAGATTGAACAGTGGCTGGCTCAAAGTGACTTAGCCCCCGAAACGCCGATCAACTTGATTCATGGAGACCCTGATGCGCTGGAGGCCATGAAGGATCACTTGCGTCAGAACACCCGGTTTGAGGTGGATGTGGCAGGCTACCAATCCATTTTGCGTCTTTGATGTGAGACCGGGCAAATACCCGGGGTAATCCGGATATTTACGGCGAGGATTTCTAGTAGGCCACCATTAACGTCAGTAGAGTTATCAGGGAGAGATCATGAACGGCTATTCCATTGAGGATTCACATCGAATCCAGCAGCGTGCTGCCCAATACCGGCAGCGTTACCCCCAGTTTGCCAACTGGGCAAAAGGGCGCGGGGTGATCGAACATACCGATTTGACCCAGGTGCGCGTGTTCGACCTGTGCCAGGAACTCGTTTGTGCCGGGCGTTATGACTCGCTCGACGATGCCCTGATTATTTTCGAGGCTGCAGACACCCTCACCAACGCGGCCATGTGGCTGGTAGCCCACATGACTTATGCCAGCAGAGTGGACCTGTCCGGACAGCCGCTGGCGGCGGATGACTTCAAGGAAAATCCCCAGGGGCATACCGGTGGTTCGCTGAACATGGTGCCTGCCTATCTTGGCTACACGGCCGCCAACGCGTTGGCGGGGCTGACCCGTAGCTGGCTGATGGGGCAGGGGCACTGTGTGGCGGCTATCGAAAGCGTCAACATACTGCTCGGCAATCTGCATCCAGAACAGCAGGATCGGTACACGCTCGACGAGGCGGGGCTGTCCCGGCTGGTGAGTGACTTTTACAGCTACGCCGTCACTCCGGATGGCACACCGGGGGTTCCCCTGGGCAGTCACGTCAACCCCCACACTGCCGGCGGGCTGATCGAGGGCGGATACCTGGGCTTTGCGGAACTGCAATACACCCATATGCCGCTGCCGGGGGAGCGTCTGGTCGCGTTTCTCAGTGATGGGGCATTTGAGGAGCAGCGGGGCAGCGACTGGGCAAGCCGCTGGTGGCGAGCCGAGGACTGTGGCCTGGTGACCCCGGTGATGATTGCTAACGGGCGCCGCATTGATCAACGGTCAACCATTTTTCTGCAAGGGGGGGCGGACTGGTTCCGGCAGCACCTGGAGCTCAATGGCTTTTACCCCATACTCATTGATGGCCGCGATCCTGCGGCCTTTATCTGGGGCATCTTCGAGGCCGAATCGAGGCTTCAGGCGTGCAGCGAACAGGTCAGCGCCGGCCACATGAGGTACCCTGTAAAGCTCCCCTATCTGATTGCCGAGACGGTCAAAGGCTATGGTTTCTATGGTGCTGGTTCAAACGCGGCGCATGGTACCCCGCTTCCGGCAATACCGAGATTTGATGAGGTCTCGCGCAGGCACTTTAACGAATCCATTGCCCGTTTGTTTGTGCCCGAGATCGAGATTCACGGCGCCCGCGACGTGCTGGCAACTCACCGGGCAGACGATCGGCCTGCGGAAAAGGATCATCCGCTGAGTTGTCGTGACGTCAAGCTGCAAACTGTACCCGAACCGGTCTGGTTGCAAACGGCGGTATCAGAGTCGCCCATGGTTGCGATTGACAGGCAGTTTGTTGCCCTTGTAAAGGCCAACCCGGCGCTTCGTATTCGCCTGGGGAACCCGGATGAATTGCGTAGTAATCAGATGAACCAGTCGCTTGACCTTCTGAAGCATCGCACCCTGACGCCCGAGCCCGGCCTTGCGGAATCCCTTCACGGCTCGGTAATCACAGCCCTGAATGAGGAGGCCGTTGTCAGCGCCGCTCTGGGTAATAAGGGAGGTATGAATCTGGTGGTGTCCTACGAAGCGTTTGCCATGAAAATGATTGGCGCTCTTCGGCAGGAAATTATTTTTGCGCGACACCAGAAAAGTCTCGGTCGGCCCGCCCGATGGTTATCCGTGCCGGTCATTGCGACGTCGCACCTCTGGGAAAACGGCAAGAACGAGCAGTCTCATCAGGACCCGGCCTTCGGCGAAGTCCTGATGGGAGAAATGAGTGACACTGCCCGCGTTGTCTATCCTCCCGACTGCAATAGTGCTGTGGCGTGCCTTAACGAGTGTTTTCGAACCCAGGGGCAGTTCTGGGCCATGACGGTTCCCAAGGCAAAACTGCCTGCCGTTTTTGACGGCCGTCAGGCTGTGCAATTGCTCCGGAATGGTGCCATCGCTCTTGGTGAAGCCGGTGATGTGCAGTTGATCGCTGTCGGCGCCTATCAACTCCGGGTTTGCCTTGAGGTTGCCGAAGCGCTGGCTCAGAGAGGGCTTTCGAGTGGTGTGGTCTGCCTTCTCGAGCCCGGTCGATTCCGGAGTCCCCGGGATCCAATCGAGTCAGGACATCAGTCTGGTACTTCTTACAGGGCCGAGCTGTTTCCCCACGATACAAAACTCAGAGTGTTCGTCTGCCATATGCGCCCAGAGGCATTGCTGGGAATCTGCCGTCCTCTCGATCTCGGACCTGACCGGACGCTGGCGTTTGGTTATGAAAACCATGGTGGCACCCTGGATACATCGGGGCTGCTGCAGGCCAACAAATGTGATGCACATTCGATAGTGCAGGCGATCCTGTCAAAAAGTGGCTCCTCAGGCGCTGATAAGGCGACATTGTAGCGATGGAGCGCGAGGATCGATTTACAACAGTCTTTACGGGGAAAAGTAAAGCGTTGGTGATCACCGTGCTGATTCTCACACTAAAACAATCCGGGCGGCAACCGATTCAGCTAGCCGCCCGACATATAGGTAAATCATGCTATGAATGAATCGTTCAATCACGCTGGGGCCTGGGGCATCACACTGATCGTTATCGTTCTGGTGTCCTGGTTCTTTTACCGTTATTTCGCGCCGAAAAACTGGCGGGAATGGGCCGGCGCCGGAGTGGTGCAGGCCTTCATCATTGCGCTTTATGCGGAAATGTACGGTTTTCCGCTCACTATTTATCTGTTGGTGCGTTTTTTTGGCCTCGACAGTGAGTATGTCAGCGCCAGCTTGTGGTCGACCCTGGTAGGGCTGGGCGAAACCGGGATGTTGGTCTCAATGTTGCTCGGCTATGCGCTCGCGTTCACCGGGATCGGCCTCTTTATTCAGGGGTGGCGTCAGGTCCACAAGGCGCGAGGTGAAAACCGTTTGGTGAAAGACGGCTTGTATGCGTATGTGCGGCATCCGCAATATACGGGGCTATTCATCGCTCTGTTTGGAGAAGGGGTGGTGCATTGGCCAACGTTATTCTCGGTCGGCCTTTTCCCGGCCATCGTGCTTGTCTACACATGGCTGGCTCGGCGTGAGGAACGGCAGGTGCTCAAGGAGTTTGGTGAGGAGTACCGTGCCTACCAGCGGCAGGTGCCGATGTTCATCCCCCGCTGGGGGCGGTGGCGGCAGCTCGCCGCTGCGTCACGAAATAGTAGTGAAAATGATACGGTGTGACGCAGGTATTGGTTTTGCCGGTCGACTGGTTCGCATCAGGCTCGATTCCGTTGAGACGGCGTACAGGAGCGATCATTCCCGGGTGTCTGACTATACTGCGTGGCGCCCCCACATACGGTGCTGGCTCAATCTCATGATATCCGGCCATTGTAAAAACTGACTTGCATCAAGATAAGGGCGGCACGACTGACAATTTCAGTTTCGTTTCAGGTCAAGGGTGTCTAATTGTTAATGTTTTGGATCGATGGCTTTATTCGAAAGCCTTTTCCGGAACAGCTATATACGTCTCTTCATCTAACCCAGAAGGGTGCACCTATGAAAAAACTCCATTTTATCAAGCTGTCGCTTGCGGCCTCCGTACTCGCCAGCGGGACTGCAATCGCAAACGAAGATACTTAGTCAAAAATTGCCAACCTTGAGTCGCAGATGGCGGCACTGCGGGAGGATGTAAAGAGCAACAACCTCGATACGCTGTCCAAGCTGCACATGGCCGGATACGCCAACGTTGATGCCATAGCGGGCTCTGATCGACAGGAAGACGGTTTTACGGCAGCACGATTTGCGCCGATCTTTCATTTTCAGTTTTCCGACAGGGTGCTGTTTGAAGGCGAACTTGAAATCGAGACGAATGCAGACGGTGAAACCGAAATCGCAACAGAATATGCGACCATCGATCTTATCCTGAACGATTACATGGCACTGGTGGCGGGCAAGTTCCTGAGCCCGATCGGCCAGTTCCGCCAGAATATCCACCCAAGCTGGATCAACAAGCTGCCGACCGCGCCCGTGGGCTTTGGTCACGGGGGCGCGGCCCCGCTCTCTGATCTGGGTGTTCAGTTGCGTGGCGGCATCCCGTTGAGCGGGTCGATGCGCGCCAACTATGCGCTTTTTACCTCTAACGGCCCGACGCTGCTTGTCGATGGGCATGGTGATGAGGTTGAGCTGGAAATGGAAACCGAAGCTGCTTCATCGAATGCCGATGGCAATTTTGTCTACGGTGGCCGCATAGGCTTCCTGCCAGTGCCCGCCCTGGAGCTGGGCCTGTCCGGCGCCCTGGGCAAGGTCGGCGTGGCCGAGGGGCACGCAGTGTCTGAGCTGGCGGCGGGAGAGCCGGACCGTGACTACACCGTTCTGGGTGCGGACGCCGTTTACAACCTTGACACCCTGCAGCTGCGCGGTGAATTCATCCAGCAGACCGTGGGAAGCGAAGCCGGCAGCACAATTGCTGATGGTGAGGTGACCGGGGAACTTGACTTTACAGCCTGGTATGCGCAGGCGGCCTACCGGCTGCCGGATACCAAGTGGGAAGGTGTTGCCCGCATAGGTGACCTGGACACCCCGAATGCCGATGGAAACCGCTCCCAGTGGTCCGTTGGGGTGAATTACCTGTTCGCAAACAACGTTATCATCAAGGCGGCCTACACCGTGGACGATTACGATGACAACGCTATCGACGATGACGAACGCTTCAACGTTCAGTTGGCTTACGGCTTTTAAGAGGGTATTAACATGAAACTAATGAACCGCAACCTCATCAGCAATGCTGCACTCATGGCCGCGCTTTTCATCGGTGGCGCAGGTTCAGCCGCTGCCCAGGACGCCGACGACCCCATGGCGTTCGTCCGGGGCGCCCAGTCATGGGCTGACAACTGCGCACGGTGCCATAACATGCGCGACTCGGCCGAGTTCCGTGACGATGTCTGGGAGCCAACCGTGCTTCACATGCGCATCCGAGCGGGCTTAACCGGGCAGGAAACAAGGGATATCCTGACCTTCCTCCAGAAAGCCAATGATCCGGCAGATAATAAGGGGGAGAATAAATGAAACGATCATCTTTTCTGGTCGCCAGCCTGGTCGCCGGGAGCTTTGCCTACTCAGGCGGAGCCGCGGCTCAGGCGGACAGCGTGGAAGCCGGCGAAAAGCTCTATAACTCCACCTGCGTTGCCTGCCATGGCGCAGACGGAAAGGGCAAGCTGCCCGGCGTTCCTGACTTCACAAAGAGCGATGGCCGGCTGACCAAGAGTGACGATGTATTGGTTACCAATATCATGGAGGGTTTCAAGAGCCCCGGCTCATCCATGGCGATGCCCGCCAAGGGTGGCATCAGCTCATTGACCAAGGAGCAGGCGGGAGCCATCGTTCAATACATGCGCCAGGCCTTTGCCAGCAATTAGTAGTTGAAGTAGGGCAACTCGAAACTCCTTGTTGCCCTACTTCTTAGCATGCGTCGTTATCGCAGAACAGCTCATACAGAACTTCTATGATCCGGCGCGCCTCCTCTCCCGCCAGGGAGTAGTGTATGGTCCGCGCTTCGCGGCGCGCAGATACCAGGCCGTCCTTGCGCAGCAGGGCGAGTTGCTGGGAGACGGCCGCCTGGCGCATCTCCAGTGCATCCGCAAGTTCGCTCACCGCCTGCTCGCCGTCGACCAGTTGGCAGAGGATCATCAGCCGGCTCCGCCCGGAGAGGGCCTTTAGCAGATTGGTGGCCTGATCCGCCGCTTCCGACATCTGATTTTTATTCATACATTCATAGCTCTGCAATCGTGAACATGTTAGGCTTGGTTCAGATGATCGGCTGCTCTTGGCCAGGTAGTCAAGTGTTGCCCGTCGTCGTCTGGCAGGCCCCGGCTCTCCATGGTCCGGCACGTGGCCATGCCAGGTATTGTGTACGGGTGCTTTCAGTGCAGCCAGCGCAGTGCGCAATCTGCTGAAAGTGCCGGAACGCGCTACTATAACAGGAGGGGCATATGTCTATCGACCGCCTTGTACTCGCCTTCGCAGGATCTTTCATTCTTGTAAGTCTGGCTCTCTCCCAGCTCCACTCACCTTACTGGTTGTGGTTCACCGCGTTTGTGGGCGCCAACATGCTGCAGGCTGCCTTCAGCGGATTCTGCCCTCTGGCGAAGATCCTCAAGGCCCTGGGCAAGAAGCCCGGCGCCGCCTTCGACTGACTTGCGGAGGCACTGTAAATGTCTGAAAACACCGAGAGTTCGTGGCTACAGTTCGCCACTGACCGTCCTCGACTGACCGTTTGGGCCATGGTGGTTGCCACGCTGGCGCTGGTGGCGCTGGCGGCGCTGCCAAGCGTCTGGCCCGAGCGGTTTGGTCTGCTTAATCCGCTGACCATCGATACCGACCCCGAGAACATGCTCTCTTCCGACGAACCCGTGCGCGTTTTCCACGACGACATGAAGGAGCAATTCTCGCTTTATGACATGGTCGTGGTGGGTGTGGTCAACGAAAGCAACCCTGACGGGGTATTCAATGTCGGTTCGCTGCGGCGCATCTATGAGCTGACGGAGTATGCCAGTACGCTCAGGTGGCCCGATCCGGACAACCCGGGCCGGCAGGAGGGCGTGGTTGAGGAGGATATGCTCGCGCTCTCGCGGGTCGACAACATTGAGCAAGAGGGGGTCGGCTCGGTTCGTTTCAGCTGGCTCATGCCAGAGCCGCCGGATACCCGCAACCAGGCGCTCGCTATTCTTGAGCGGGCGCAACGCATTCCGCTGTTCGACAATACCCTGGTCAGCGCCGATGGTAAGGCAGTCGCCCTTTACCTGCCGCTGACCAGCAAGGACATGAGTTACCGGGTCCGCGAAGCCCTGCTTGACAAAGTCGCTGGCTGGAAGGATACCGGCGATCAGGTCTACATCACCGGGCTGCCCGTGGCGGAGGACACGTTCGGTGTGCAGATGTTCTATCAGATGGCGATCTCGGCGCCACTGGCAATGCTGGTCATCTTCCTGGCGATGTGGTGGTTCTTCCGCCACATCCGGCTCATTACCTCGGCGATGATCGTGGCGATGGTGGCGGCCGCGAGCACCATGGCGCTGCTGGTGATCAGCGGCAGCACCGTCCACATCATGAGCTCGATGATCCCCGTATTCATCATGCCCATTGCGGTGCTGGACGCGGTGCATATCCTCTCGGAATTCTTCGACCGCTATCCCCTGCATCGTGACCGCCACCGGGCCATCCGGGAGGTTATGGGGATACTGTTCAAACCGATGCTGTTCACCACCCTGACGACGATGGCGGGGTTTGCCTCACTGGCACTCACCCCGATCCCGCCCGTTCAGGTGTTCGGCATCTTTATCGCGATTGGTGTGTTCCTGGCCTGGTTGTGCACGGTGACCTTCATTCCGGCTTACATCATGCTGATGCCGGAGCGGCGGCTCACCGGCTTCGGTCACGCCGCCGGGGACCCGGACCAGGATACGGTCATGGGGCGCTGGCTGCGTCGCCTCGGCGAGGGCGTGGTCAGCCACGCCAGGGCGGTGCTGGTGGTTACCATGGTCGTGGTGGTGGCCGCCGGTTATGGCATCAGCCTGATCCGCATCAACGATAACCCGGTCAAGTGGTTCGAGCCCGAGCACCCCATCCGGGTGGCAGACCGGGTGCTCAACGAACATTTCGGCGGCACCTACATGGCCTATCTGGCGCTGGTTCCGGAGGGGGATAACGCGGCCCAGGACAACCAGATCTTCAAACGCCCCGAAGTCCTGCGCTACATCGCCAGGTTGCAGCAGCGGCTGGGCGAGACCGGCGTGGTCGGCAAGTCCAACTCCGTCGCCGATCTGGTCAAAACCGTTCACCGCGAACTGCTGGGCGGCGATGCCGGAGCCTTTCGCATTCCGGACAGTCCGGCGGCGGTTGCGCAGACCCTGCTCACCTACCAGAATGGCCACCGCCCCCAGGATCTCTGGCACTTCGTTACCCCCGACTACCGCCGTGCCAGCATCTGGGTTCAGCTTACCAGTGGCGACAACCGGGATATGAGCCGGGTGGTTCAGGCGCTCGACGACTTCATCGCGGCCAACCCTCCGCCTGCGTCGATCCAGGCACGCTGGTTTGGTCTTAACTATATCAATGTGGTCTGGCAGGACAAAATGGTCAGCGGCATGGCCATGGCCCTGTTCGGCAGTTTCGTGGTCGTGCTCCTGCTGATGGCCTTATTGTTCCGCTCTTTGCTCTGGGGACTGTTGTGCATGATTCCCCTGACTGTGACCATCGGGGCCATCTACGGTCTGATCGGTATCATCGGCAAGAACTACGATATGCCGGTCGCCGTGCTGAGCGCCCTGAGTCTGGGACTCGCCGTGGACTACGCCATCCACTTCCTGGCCCGCGCCCGCGCCACCCAGGCTGAGACAGGCTCCTGGCGTCGCTCGGTGGCGCCGATGTTCGGCGAGCCGGCACGGGCGATAACCCGCAACGCCATCGTGCTTGGCGTTGGTTTCCTGCCGCTGCTGGCCGCACCGCTCGTGCCCTACCAGACGGTGGGGGTATTTATCGCGGCCATTCTGTTGACCGCCGGCCTGAGCACACTGCTGATCCTGCCGGCACTGGTAACCCTGCTGCAACGATGGCTGTTTCCCGGTGCCCGCAGGGCCGCCCCGAATCCGCAAAACCAAGAGGAAGGCGTGCAATGAGTAGATACTGGCCTGTTACCCTGTTCCAAAAGCTGGCCCTGGTGGTGATCGCTCTGGGCATCACGCCCATTGCCCTGGCCCAGGATGCCGGCGCTGCGCCCTCGGTGGAGCGCATTGTCAACCGTGCCAATATGGTCTCCTACTTTCAGGGCCGTGATGGCCGCGCCAGGGTCGCCATGAGCATCACCGACCGCCAGGGCCGTACCCGCAGTCGCGAGCTTACCATTTTGCGGCGGGACGGCCCGGAGACAGATGCCATTGAGGGGAGCGCCTATCGTGGCGAGCAGAAGTACTATGTCTATTTCCGGCGGCCGGCGGATGTGAGCCAGATGACGCTGCTGGTGTGGAAACACCAGGACCGGGACGACGACCGTTGGCTGTACCTGCCGGCGCTGGATCTGGTTAAGCGAATTGCCGCTTCCGACAAACGCACCAGCTTCGTTGGCTCGGATTTCTTTTACGAGGATATCTCCGGGCGCAGTATTGATGCCGACAGCCATGAGCTGATTGAAACCACGGACAACTACTACGTAGTGCGCAACAAACCCAAGAGGCCCGGGGAGGTTGAGTTCGCCTACTACGATGTCTATATTCACAAGCAGTCGTTCCTGCCGGTTCGCACCGAGTATGTCGACGACAGTGGCAACCTCTACCGGCGTTACACCGCGCTGGCGGTGGAGAAGGTGCAGGGTTACCCCACGGTCGTCAAGGCGAGGATGGAGAATCTGCGTAACGGTGGCACTACGGAGCTGACCTACAGCGGCATTGACTATGACCTGAGCCTGCCGGAAGACGTGTTTTCGGAGCGGTATCTGCGCCGGGCACCGAGGGAGTACTTGCAGTGACCACCGGTGCACTGAGGGCAGGAGGGCGTGGATGAACACCAGAAGCCTGCTCTGGGGCATGTTGCTGGCGGGTATCGTTCTCGGTGCAGCGCCCGGGGCGCTATGGGCGGCCGCGCCCGAGCTGCCATTTCGTCTGCGCGGCTTCTGGGAGGCCCGCGGCGGAACCCGGCTGGGCGATGATCCTCACCAGCGCGATCTCTCCATCGCCGAAACCCGGTTGCAGCTCGAGGCGGAGAAGTATTTCAAGGGAGTAACGCTGCGCCTTACCGGCGATTTTCTCTATGACGACCTGGACGATGATCGGTCGGTGGACCTGGAATCGGGTGAGGGCGCGTTCGACCTGCGCGAGGCCAGCCTGGTGTTTTCGCCGAGCGCGGACACCGATGTCAAGCTGGGGCGCCAGATACTAACCTGGGGAACCGGCGACCTGGTGTTCATCAACGATCTGTTTCCCAAGGACTGGGTCTCGTTTTTTATCGGCCGCGATGTGGAGTACCTCAAGGCGCCCTCGGACGCGCTGAAGGTCTCGGCTTTTTCCAGCTGGGCCAATCTTGACCTTGTCTACACCCCCCGGTTTGACGCGGATCGCTTCATCGACGGCCGCCGTCTCTCTTTCTTCAACACAGGGCAAGGGCGGCTGACCGGGCGCAATGCGGTTGTACTGGCGGGCCGCCCGGCGGACGCGTTCGAAGACGACGAGTGGGCCGCCCGGCTGTACCGTAACCTTGGCGCCTACGAGGTCGCGCTCTACGGCTACGACGGCTTCTGGAAGAGCCCGGCCGGGGCTGATCCGGCCAGCGGTCGGGCCAGGTTTCCTCCGCTGTCGGTGCTCGGCGCCAGCCTGCGCGGGCCGGTGGGGCCCGGCATCGGCAACGTCGAGCTGGGCTATTACGATTCCCGCGCCGACCGCGATGGCGACGATCCCACGGTGCGCAACAGCGAGCTGCGCCTGCTGCTCGGCTATGAGCAGGAAATTGCCCGTAACCTGACCCTGGGCCTGCAATACTACCTTGAGCGCATGGGCGAGTTTGAGGCCTACCGGCGGGCCTTGCCCCCGGGTGCCCCGGTGCGGGACGAGAATCGCCACGTCCTCACCCAGCGGCTGACATGGCTGACACACAGCCAGAATCTGGAGTGGTCGTTGTTCCTGTTCTACTCGCCCTCGGACCGGGACGCGTACCTGCGCCCCCGGGTGGGCTATCAGGTTGATGACCATCTCTCTGTTGAAGCCGGCGGAAACCTGTTTTTCGGCGCCCAGGAGGAAACCTTCTTCGGTCAGTTTGAGGACAACAATAACCTGTATCTGGGGGTACGCTATGGGTTCTGAAAAGGTTAGATGTTGATATCGAAGGGCTGGCTACTGTAGGCCTTACTCGGTTTACCTAAAGAAAAGGAGATGTATATGTCTTACACAATGAATCGCGTAATTCAGAATGTGGATTTCGAGACCGTGGATGAGCGAACCCGTAAGGCCCTGGCCGATCAGGGATTCGGGGTTTTGACGGAGATAGACGTCAAGGCCACCATGAAAAAGAAACTGGACAAGGACATGCTCGCCTACCGAATTCTCGGTGCCTGCAATCCGGCCATGGCCTGGGAAGCGATTGGCGTGGAACCCCGGGTAGGCGCTATGTTGCCGTGCAATGTCATACTGCGCGAGACCCCGGAGGGCGTTGAAGTCAGTGCGGTTGATCCCGTGTTATCCATGACAGCGATCGAAAATGGGCAACTCAAGCATATTGCGGGTGAGGTGAGAGATAGGCTGTCGGAGATTATCAAGGCGGTATGACTCGACTCGCACCAAAGCACTCGCTGTGTCTTTAATCATTGCCGCACCGGGTGGCTGGGCCCCTGGTTCGGCATACCAGGCAAGTTGAGCCCCGATCTAAGTCGGCCCACGTCAAAGCCACTTGCGTAGCAACAGGCCAAGCGTGTCATACACGGCTTTTATGAAGCCGCGGTGTTTCCAGGCGATGCCAGTGATTTCACTGGCATCCTGCAAGTCAGTTACGAACTCGTTTCTTAACTGGCCATTCAAGGCTTCGTTTGTGGAAATCAGCGTCAGTTCATAGTTAATAAACAAACTTCTGTAGTCGAAGTTCGCGGTCCCTATGCTGCCCCAGACATCGTCAACGAGCAGCACTTTGGAATGCATTAGCCGGGGCGTGTACTCGAATATGCGAACGCCGTGTTCCAACAGTTCTCCGTAAATGGCGCGGGCCGCCCATTGTGCGGGGGTCGAGTCGGTCTTTTCGGTGGTCAGGATCCGCACATCGACTCCACGGCGGGCCGCGAGAGCAAGTTGTTTGCGTAATCCCCGGTCCGGTACGAAATAGGGCGTCGCCAGCCAGATTTTGTCGGATGCTCCAGCCAGTTGGTCTTTGATGGAGCACCGCAGCTGGATGCGGCAGGCGCGTGTGGTATTGGGAGTGATCCGGCTGTCACCGATGGTATGACTCTGTGGGCTCCAGTCAGGGTGACCGCACCAGAAGGCGTCAAACAGAGCGTCAGCCTCCGCCGCCAGAGGCCCCTCGAAGCACACATGCACGTCGCGCCAACGCTTTGGGCCGTAATAGCGCCTCGAGCCTTCGCGATGAATGTTGAAGCCGCCGAGGTACGCTGTTTTGCCGTCAATGACCAGCAGCTTGCGATGGTCGCGACGGTTGTAACGCATCGGTTGCCGCCAACTCCAGCGGTGAAAGCGCTGAAGACGGATGCCGGCGGCCCTGAGCTGGCGTCGGTGCTTTCGGGTAAGAACGCTGCTTGAGCCCAGCGCATCAACGTGAATGCGCACGTCGAGGCCGTGGCGGGACTGCTTCATCAGTTCATCAAGCAGTTCAGTCCCCACCTCGTCCGCCGCGAGGATATACGAAGCAAGAAAGATACGCTGGGTGGCAGCACGGACCGAGCGAATCATCTCCGCATAGAGTTCGTCTCCCTCACCGAACAGCCTGAACACACCCTTCACGGCCCCGCCCTCGGGTTCACAGGCGACGTCGCCGGGGTTGCCGTCCATATCTATAACCCCAAAGAGCCGATACCCAGGCTGTCGTTGGTGTCTCTGATCGACGTTTCCGCATCGGGTTCGGCCCCGGTCAGTGCGCGTATGGCATCGATGGTTTCCGGAACAACAATCGCCTGGTTGTCGACCATATAGGCATAGAACAGCTCATTACCCTGCACCTTGAGCATGTCTTCCCAAAGCGCGACTTCATACAGGCTGTCGTGAGGCCGGCCAAGGTCGGCCATCAACTCCTTGACGCTGTTGATCGCGCTGAGCCCGTCACTGATCCGGATAAGGGCGATGCGGGAGGAAGTGCGAAACGCGTCGAGCACTTCGTCCCTGCTCGCCTCACGTGTCAGTTGAACGGACCAGTAGTGCAGATGGGCCAGTGTCTCCGGAACCTTGACCGCCATGGTTACCACATCCAGGTCCGGGTCGACACTTTGGGCATCCGGGCCCTGGTGACTGGGAATCTCCGGCTCTGGCACGAGGGTATTCATGATCCCGCCCTGATGGCTCTCCCAGGGATCGGTGGCCCGGCGCAGAAGGGTTCCCCGTGCCCGGTCCAGCAAGCCGTGGCGTTTGAGCGCTGACAGGGTACGAATGATCGACGTCGTGTTGCACGATACAACGCGCGTGCCGTCACGGCCGACAGCACTCGCGTAATTGGCCTCGGCAACGAATGAATGGCCCGTGCTTTCATGTGTCTCGCCGCCATGAACGATGTACTTGATGCCAAGCCGCCGGTAGATTTCGATATTCTTGCTGGCCAGGTGTTTTGGTGTACAGTCCACCACGATGTCCGCGGCCTCAAGCAGGTCGTCAAGCGTGCCGGAGACATCAAGCCCTGCGGCCCTCATGCTGGCGGCATGCTCCGAAGTGGCGCCGTAAAGCGAGTATCCCTTGTGCAGGGCGGCCCGTGGCCGCCAGTCCGTGGCAATGTCAGCCACGCCGGCCAGGGCCATGTCTTTCTGTACGGCAACGGCGTCAGCTACCCGTTTGCCAATAACGCCATAGCCATTGATGGCGACCCGAATAATTCCCTGACCGGCCATATTTGCCCCCCGGTTTCCTGAAAAAGAGTGAACGATCCTGCCAAATCCCCAGTGTAACCACAGTATAGGCAAAGGCTGAATTTCAACTGAACATCCCTGTGAATATGTATCTTGGTGCACTGGCAGTTGCGAAAAGTTGATGCCAGTCAAAAAAGAAATGGCGCTAAAGTCCTTTTCAGGTTCAGTTCAGTCTGGTGTAGTGAGATGATAAACCATCATGCGGCAATTCCATTACCGGGAACCAGGTCGAACACTGTGTGGCTGGCCTGGAACAAACGAAAGGATGAACGGACGATGTCTGCAAAACATAATAGCGCTCGTGACGAGAATGACGAGAATACTGTAGCCGGAGAAGCAGGGGGGAAGTATACCTGCCCGATGCATCCGGAGGTGGTATCCGACGAGCCGGGAGACTGCCCCAAATGCGGAATGCACCTTGTGCCTATGGAGCAGGCCGGAACGAGCTCCCATTCCGGTCATTCGCACCATCATTCCGGTCATTCGCACCATCATTCCGGTCATTCGCACCAGTGTTCCGGAGAGCATGAAAAACCGTCAGGCGACGATCGAACATATGACCGTGTACCACCCGGGTATTCGGGGGTGGTTTACACTTGTCCCATGCACCCTCAAGTCCGACAGACAAAGCCCGGGGCATGTCCTCTGTGCGGTATGGGACTGGAGCAGGAATCGGCCACCGCGGAAGATGAGGGGCCCAACCCGGAGTTGGTGGACTTTTCTCATCGGCTCTGGGTTGCCCTGGCATTTTCAGTGCCCTTGCTGATTTTGACCATGACTCCCTATATCGGTGTCATGGCGGTTCGCGACTTCTTCGGTGAGCGTTTGTCACTCTGGATTGAACTGGTGCTTGCTACTCCTGTAATCCTATGGTCCGGCTGGCCCTTCTTTGCTCGCGGTTACATCTCGTTTCGGACAATGAACCTGAATATGTTCAGCCTGATCGGCATGGGAGTTGGGGCGGCCTATATCTTCAGCATCGTAGCGGTCCTTGTGCCAGGGATCTTCCCGGAAGGCTTCCGGGATTCTGGAGGAAACGTCGGCGTTTATTTTGAGGCGGCAGCCGTTATCGTCACGCTGGTCCTGCTGGGCCAGGTGATGGAACTGAGGGCCCGTGAGGGCACCGGTAAAGCCATACGTGCGTTGCTGGATATGGCCGCCAAAACGGCGCGCCTGATCCGGCCCGATGGAACCGAAACAGAGGTTGCTCTGGAGGATGTGAAGGTCGGTGATCACCTGCGGGTGCGGCCTGGTGACAAGGTGCCGGTGGATGGTGTTGTTGTTGAAGGCCGGTCTTCCGTTGATGAATCTATGATTTCGGGGGAGCCGGTTCCGGTAGAGAAAGTGGAGGGAGACAAAGTAACCGGGGCCACCATCAACGGTACCGGAAGCCTTGTTATGGAGGCGACCCGGGTTGGCGCGGATACTACGCTCAGTCAAATCGTCGAGATGGTTGCCAATGCCCAGCGCAGCCGCGCGCCTATCCAGAAGTTTGCCGATATGGTGGCCGGCAAGTTCGTACCGGCGGTTATTGCCATAGCCGCCCTGTCCTTTGTGGCGTGGGCCATCTGGGGACCGGCGCCAGCTTTGTCGTATGCGCTCGTGTCTGCGGTAGCGGTTCTTATCATTGCCTGCCCTTGCGCATTGGGGTTGGCTACGCCCATGTCAATCATGACGGCGACAGGGCGAGGCGCCCAGTTGGGTGTGCTGATCAAGAACGCCGAAGCGCTGGAGCGTTTTGCCAAGGTGGATACCTTGATTGTGGATAAAACCGGTACCTTGACGGAAGGCAAGCCCAGACTAGTGGCGGTGCTGCCGGAATCGGGTCATGACGAGACCGAGGTCCTCAGGCTTGCGGCCACACTGGAGAAAGGGTCAGAGCATCCGCTCGCTGAAGCCATCGTTTCAGGCGCCGAGGCACGTAACGTGATGCTTGGAAAGGCCGATGACTTTGAAGCCGTTACAGGCAAGGGGGTCAAGGGTGTTGTGGATGGCAAGCCAGTGGCTTTGGGCAATGCCAAACTACTGGAAGAGCTGGGCTTGGACGGTGGCCATCTGATGGAGGTTGCCAATAGCAGACGCGATGAAGGCGAAACGGTCATGTTTGTGGTGCTTAACGGCGCCGTTGCAGGCCTTGTCAGCGTAGCCGACCCGGTCAAGGAAACGACACCCGCTGCGCTCAAGGCCCTCCACGCCGCTGGCTTCCGCATAATTATGGCAACTGGCGACAATGAGCGCACGGCAAAGGCGGTGGCGGGTAAACTCGGTATCGATGAGATTCGTGCCGATGTGCTGCCAGAGGACAAGGCCAGCATCATTCGCGAACTTCAGAGCCAGGGGCGCAAGGTAGCGATGGCGGGGGACGGCGTGAATGACGCACCCGCCCTGGCCCAGGCCGATGTTGGTATTGCAATGGGAACCGGCGCGGATGTCGCCATTGAGAGCGCGGGCTTTACCTTGGTTAAGGGTAACCTCGATGGCATTGTCCGCGCCAGACGGTTGTCCCAGGCGACGATGCGAAATATCAAGCAGAACCTGTTTTTTGCCTTGGTCTACAACGGTGCGGGTGTGCCGGTGGCTGCTGGTGTGCTCTACCCATTCTTTGGCATCCTGATAGGACCTATCTTTGCCGCTTTTGCAATGAGCGCGTCCTCATTGTCGGTGGTAATGAACTCCCTGCGTTTGCGTCGAGAGAAAGTCTAGGCGCGAAACGACCATATCGATGACCTCTCACTGGTAGCCCTATCCTGTGGCTCTCAGTGCTGAGGTCGGAGTAAAAATGAGTTTGGCCAGGGAAAGCTAATGAAAATTGTGTTCTTTGAGGCAGAGAAGTGGGAGTGCGATATTTTGCAGCATGCCTGCTGCAATCATGAGGTTGTCTTCACGGACGAGGAACTCGGAATAGACAACGTTGGGTTATACAGGGACGCCGATATCATCTCACCCTTCGTTCATTCAGCCCTGGATCGTTCGGTACTTGAGTGCTTTGAGCATCTGAAATTTGTCGCTACCCGGTCGACGGGATACGACCATATCGATTTGGAGTATTGCACCAGAAATGCGATTCCAGTCAGCAATGTGCCCGTCTACGGTGACCAGACTGTTGCGGAGCATGTTTTTGCGCTGCTCCTTGCCATTAGCCACAAGATTCCAGAGGCGATCAATCGCACTCGCAAGGGGGATTTTTCGCAGAAAGGCCTGCAGGGATTCGATCTGCAAGGCAAAACCCTTGGAGTGATCGGTACCGGTGCTATCGGTAAGCGTGTTGTGGAAATCGCGCAAGGGTTTCGTCTGAACGTTCTTGCCTGCGATCCCAAGCCGGATTACGTATTCGCGGACCGATATAACGTGTCTTACGTCGATTTGGATGGTCTTCTTGAGCAGTCCGATGTTGTGACGCTGCACGTTCCTGGCAGCAAATCGGCCAAGCATCTTCTGTCGGACAGGGAGTTCGCCCGGATGAAGCGCGGGGTTGTCCTGATTAATACCGCTCGCGGCTCCATTGTTGATACCCAGGCTTTGCTGCACGCGCTGGCGGATGGGAAGGTGTCGGCTGCCGGTCTTGATGTACTGCCGGATGAGCCCTCCATCAGGGAAGAGGTGGAATTGATCCGCTCTTTTTTTGACAAGGAACATGATCTGGAAACGCTGTTTGCCAACCATGTTCTTCAGCACATGAGAAACGTCATCGTCACCCCCCACAGTGCGTTCAATACGAAAGAGGCTGTCGAAAGAATCCTCAAGACCACTGGCGAAAACATTGTTGGCTTCATCGAGGGTGCCCCCCGCAATCTTGTGAATAAACACTGAGCCAGGATGGTTTTTTATGCCGATGCTCTATACCTATTTGATCTGGAGCGTGTTGTTGGTGCTTCTGTGGAGTGTGGTTTTCGTCTTTACCCGCAACAAGAAGAAAATGCTGACAATGAGTCTTGGTACCGCTCCCCTGGGGTTAACGGAGCCGCTTTTTTACCCGGAATACTGGAGCCCTCCAACGTTGTTCGGATTGGGGGAAAACTACGGCTTTGATGTCGAGAGTATTCTGTTCTCTTTCGCCGTGGGTGGCTTGGCCAGTACGCTTTATGAGCTCGGATCGACCACGAAAGCAAAGTCAATACCGAGTGACTATAAACTGGGGAGGATGCATCGGTTTCATGCGTTGGCTCTGAGCTCCCCGGTTTTAGTGTTTGCCTTCCTGGAACTGACCACCAGTCTCAACTCAATATATACCGCCTCTATGAGGCTCTTGGCTGGGGCCATCAGCACTGTTATTTGTCGAGTCGATCTTCTCGATGGTGCGATAAAAGGTGCCGCAATATTTTCGCTGTTTTATTTCGTTTTTTTCAGTGCGATGAACTGGTCACACCCAAACTTTGTTGATCTTTACTGGAACAACGAAGCGATCAGCGGGTTCAGGGTTTTTGGGGTCCCGGTCGAGGAGCTGCTCTTTGCCGCCACGTTAGGCGCACTTTGGAGTAATTTCTACGAGCATCGCTATTGGCAGAGTAGGGTATAACAAATGGCTAATCATCATGCGGAACGTTATAGGCAATAGTCATCTCCAACAACCCATTTTGCCGTCACTATTTAGCATTGGGGCCATTGGTTTGACCCTCGCTGGCGCGCTGATCTGGCAGTCTGAGTTTGCGTATGCGCTCGCTTACGTTTCTTCGTCCGTCGATGGTCTGCTGCGCTGGTGGTATGTGGCACTGGTTGCGTTTCTGACGGCATTTGTATTGTGGTTGGGACTGGGCCGCTATAAGAACGTCCGTCTTGGTAAAGATTATGAGCAACCCGAATATCGGCTTTTTCCCTGGTTGGCGATGCTGTTTGCGGCTGGAACCGGGGTAGGACTCCTGTTCTGGAGCATTGCCGAGCCGATCATGCACTTCCAGGGTAACCCTTTTGCTCCAGAGGGCTTTACCCCCTCCTCATCGGCATCTACTTTATAACGTCTGCGGACTCGGGCGCATTGGTCGTCAATATCATTTTGTCGGGAGGAAAACTTGAGCCTCCGAAAGCGTCAAGAGCCGGTTGGGCCATTGCCAATGGGGTGCTGACAGCTGTGCTGCTGGTGGCTGGAGGGATTGCCGTCCTTCAGGATGCGGTCATACTTGCGGCTTTGCCGTTCTCACTGGTTATTGTTGCTATGACTGCCGGCCTGTTGAAGGCGCTGCATCATGAGCCCCTGGTAGCACCCAGAGAAGGTTGTAAGCAACATCGGGCTGCTGAGCCATGGACAGGAGCAGATCAAGCATGAACATCACCTGGCAGTATCTGCCCGTAGTGTGAATAGTCACACTTGGAAGACCGGTGCAAACCCGCCTCCTGGCGTGCGAAAGTTGGTTGTCTGGCCCTGATATATCCTCGCGGCAACCAGCAGACTTTTGCCGGCGTAGGTATACAGGCGAATGTCGACCTTTCTGGTGGTCACCGCATCGTCAATTCGTAGAGTTCGTTCTCCAGCGGGGACGAGATCTTGTGCGATATAGCCGCCATCCAGAATGTTTTCGAAAACACGCCGGGTCATCTTGTCGCCCCGGTAGACACCCTTGCTGCCGTGACCTGCAACCGGCTTAAAAAACAATTGGCGCCGAGCGCTCCACAACGCCGCAGCATCTTCACTCGAAACCAGCCGGGTCTTCGGCACGGCGTCTTCCAGGCAGCCCGCATCCGCTAAGCTCAGTCCCCAGTCGAGTAGAGTCTGCGGGGCTGACAACAAGGTCAGGTTTCGCTTATCGGCCAGAATGGCATGAGCTCGGGGGTTGGGAGTTACAACCACGGCGCCGTCCAGATACGCACGTCTTAATGCCGCATGAGCCGTGGCGTCCAGTGAAAAGTCCACCAGCCTGTTGTAAACCATACAAATGGGCTTACCACGGGCTGTCAGTCGCCCATCGGCATACACAAGCTCTGAGGGATCGAGTATCAACGCCTCAATTCCTTTGGTCTGGAAAAGTTGTTGGGCCAACTGGAATTCGGGAAACATAAACTGGGTCTTCGGGGCATCATCAACTATCGCCAGGCAGTTGGGTTCCGAAGTGGCATGCTGCCTTTGCCACTCCTGTTTGAACATCGTCAACACTGCATCCTCGAATCCGTCGAGCTCGCTACGGGTTACTGCGGTCTGTTGAGATGGGTTACAGCAGCGATGCTGGGCTCTCGCCAGCACAACGTTCAGGAAGGCACCTCCGGCATTGGTGTTGATCTCTATCAGCCGGGGGCCGTCGGGACCCAGGTGAAAGTCGTAACCCATGAATGCCCCAATGGGGCCCGGATTGAACTGTGCGATTTTGGGTGCCCAGGACAGAACTCGTTCACGAAACGACGGAAGTTCGGTGGCCGATTCGATCGCTTGGACGATCCTTTCCATCGCAGCTATGTCGGATCTGGGAACAAAAATCGGTGTGTTTGAAAAAAGCTGGTCGAACTCGGCGAACTCTGACGGTCCACTTCCAGCATCGATAAGAATGCTTCTGAGGCTCTTGTTGAGCGCTTTACGGTCGAGAGTGATGCAGTAGCAATGGCGATTGAGCTTGTAGGCTCGACTGTCGGCTAATCGTTGGTTTTTGTGGATAGGTTCGGGCATCAGGAGTCCGTTGGTCGAGAGTTTCACTGATTGTAATCGCATACTTGAAATTCAAAAAAACCTATCTCCCATGTGTGATCTACGTCAAATAGATTCATACTTCAGATCTGTTTTCAGGTCTGTTTCAGTTCCGCGTGTTGAGCTATCGCTAGGTAAGTTGGCTCTCTCTACCCATCTTAGACTCTCCCGATAGGTAGCAGACTGGTACTACACGATGATTCAGGCGGCAGAACTATGAAATATAGATCAAAAAAAGGGTGGTTTACCGGATTCGCGATCACCGCTTTGATAGGTTTATCGACTATTGCAATTGCAGATGGCCGTCGAGCGTTTGTACCCATGGGGACAGCTGATTCTGTTGGCATTATTGATCTGAGAAGTCGTCAGGTAATGCCGTCGATTATGGGGACAATCAACACCCATGGCTCGGCCCTGACTCCGGATGGTCACTATCTGGTTGCTGGCAGTCTGACCGCGCACGACAGCGAAGAGCCGATCAGTCGCCCGGAGGGCGTGACGGAGGACGAGCACGCGGCCCACCACGGTGGTGAAGCTACCGCGGCTCCGGAAGACGCCAATACCGGCCGGATCTACGTTGTGGATACCGCCAAGAGCGCGATTACTCGCACTGTAGAGGTGCCAGGGCCCGTGCACCATGTGCTGGTGACCCCTGACGGTCGATTCGCTGTCTCCACTCATCCTATGGGCGGTGGGATCAGTGTGGTTGACCTGGAGTCCGGACAGCTCGTTGAAACCCTGGCCACGGGCCCGGCGCCAAACTACGTAGTGGCGACCGATGACGGTCAGTCTTTACTGGTCAGCAATACTGGTAACGGGACCGTCAGCGAAGTGGATACTCGGCACTGGTTCGTCAAGCGTAATCTTCGCGTCGGCGGTGGGCCTGAGCACATGGTGCTTTCCCCTGACAACGAGAGGGTGTATGTGAATGACGGGGCCTCGGGGGAAGTCGCTGTCCTTGGGCTTTCCAGAGGTGAGGTGCTGGCAAGATACGATGTTGGGCCGCAACCCCACGGCGTGGGACTAAGCACAGATGGCCAGATACTTTATGCGACCAGCGAGGGCGGCAACCAAGTTGTCCGTATCGAGCTGGCCAGCGGAACCCGCGACAGCATGCCTCTGGCGCCGGCCCCTTACCACCTGGCGGTCTCTCCCGTCGATGGCAGCCTATTAATCACCAGTCGGGCCGAAGCCAGGCTCTGGGTGCTTGATCCGGGCTCTCTGGAAATTATCGATGACGTTTCTTTGGACGGGATAGGTCACCAAATATCGCTAGAGGCATACTAGCCAGTAAGCCCCACTGACAAGCTTTTCCCAAAGGGAATCTATATGGATAAGCGTTTCAAGATTACGTTGGCAATTTTTGCGGTCATCGCTTTGGTTTTGCTCTGGGGCGAACATAAGGTTCACCTTCTGGGTGCTTTGCCGTGGTTAATCCTTCTGGCATGCCCGTTTATTCATATGTTTATGCATGGAGGGCATGGGAATCACGGTGGCCATAATCACCACGATCAACCGGAAGGCAAGAGTGGAGGCCAACGCGATGACTGATGCTTCGTCCGATTACGGTCTTTGGGGACTGGTGGTTCTAAACTCGGTGATCTTTATTTTCTTCGCTTTCAGTTTTTTTAAGCCACAGACCCAACGAGACTGGCGATCCTTCGGCGCGTTCAGCGCGTTTCTCGTGGCATTATTCACTGAGATGTATGGGTTCCCGTTGACACTCTATTTTCTATCCGGTTGGCTTCAGACTCAATACCCCGATGTAAATTGGCTTGCCCACGATAGCGGGCACCTGCTTGAAATGCTTTTTGGTTGGCAGGGTTCTCCCCATTTCGGCCCCTTCCACTTGTTGAGTACGGTGTTTATTGGTGGAGGTTTTTACTTGATTGCCGCCGGGTGGCGAACCTTGTACGCGGCGCAAAAAGAGCGAAAGCTGGCTACGACAGGTCTCTATTCGTATGTTCGGCATCCACAGTATGTCGGCTTTGTCTTGATAATGTTTGGCTTCCTGCTGCAGTGGCCGACTCTGTTAACCCTGGCGATGTTCCCGGTTTTGCTCTGGATGTATTCACGGTTATCGATCAGTGAGGAACGGGAAGCCGAAGAAACGTTCGGGGAAGCCTGGAGACACTATGCAGACAACACTCCCAGGTTTTTGCCGCGATTGCGCGGATTGGGGCGGCAAGCTTGAACAAAAGCTCTACTCATTTGATGGGTAGATAAAGGAGCCGTTGGTGAACCAATCACTTTCGATACGTGCAGTCGCTGGGATGGTTCTTGTCGCCTTTCTTTGGGCGATCTGCTTTCCTTTTATTGTGGTGGGGTTGCCGGACGCGCCACCTTTGCTTTTTGCCGCTTTACGCGCATTGTTGGCAGGGTTGTGTCTGATTCTGATCGCTTTTACAAAAGATGGTCGGCCCAGTTATTCGCTTCGCCAGCTTCTAATGCTGGCCGTAATTGGCCTCAGTTACACGGGTATGGGGCTTGGAGGGATGTTTCTCGGTGCTGGCAAGCTGGGACCGGGGCTTGCAACGGTTCTGGCCAATGCGCAACCACTGTTTGCGGCGGTTCTTTCGTTTTTTATCGTTCGAGAGGTGGTGACCGGGCGTGTGTTTGTGGGCCTTTTGATTGGTTTTATTGGTGTTGTGGTGCTAGCGATGCCAGAGATGGAGTTTGGTAACGCCAGATTTTCAGGGGCCGTCTATGTTCTTGGTGGAGCCATCGGAACCGCCATTGGAAATGTGCTGCTTAAATACCAGGCCGGCAGCGATGATATCTATTGGTCAATGGGCATCCAGCTTGTCATAGGTTCAGTGTTTCTGGGAATAGCATCCGTGAGCTTGGGCGAGGGCTTCGAGATTGATTGGACTTGGTCATTTACGACGGCCATGTTCGTTCTGGCCATTCCGGCAACGGCAATGATGGTTGTGCTCTGGTATGCCTTGCTCGCCAGCGCGCCCTTGAACAGCCTCAATTCGTTTACTTTTTTAACGCCTGTTTTCGGTCTCGCTATCGGAATGCTTTTGTTCGGCGAAACTTTCACATCACTGGAGATGATCGGGATAGGAATCACAATTGTTGGCTTGGTGATCGTTGTTAAAGCGCCTGGGAAAACAGATGGCGGTTCCGCTGTCGGGGAAGAGGCAAAGGTGATCCGTAGCTCATAGTAGAAAAGGGAGTAGTCAATGAGAGTCTGGATCAGCGTTATCCTTTTGTTCGGCGCATCAGCTCGCTGCGCATCGGCGATGCCATGTGGAATTACTTGCCCAAAGTTGATCGCACCATCAAGATCCCACCGTCGATGATGCTCCAGCCATGGATGGGCTCCAACTTCAGCAACGACGACCTGGTCAAGGAAAGCTCGTTCGTCGAGGACTACACCCACGAATTGGTCGAAACCGACGATTCCGGTGAGGTGCCTGTGTATCGTGTTGTCTGGACGCCCCGACCTGATGCCTCGGTAGTGTGGAGCCGTCTTGAATTCAATGTTCGGGAGGACTCGATCCCGGTTTCGCTTGCCTACTACGGTGATCACGATTGACTCTATTGAATTCGACCTGCCGATCGATGAAGAGGTGTTTTCATTGCGCTGGCTGCGCAACCCACAGTGAGGGCCCGGCATGAGCATCGTCAATGTGGAGAAAGTCTCGCGAATTTACCGTCAGGATTCCATCGCCGTCAAGGCCCTGGATGAGGTGTCGGTCGCGATCGAGGCCGGGGAGTTCACAACCTTGGTGGGCCCGTCTGGATCGGGTAAAACCACGCTATTGAATCAGATTGGAGCCCTGGACGAGCCGGATAGCGGGCGCATTCAGGTGGCGGGTGAGGAAATCACCGGGCTTAGCCGAAAGAAGCGGACCCTTCTGCGGTTGTGGAAGATTGGCTTTGTCTTTCAGGAATACAACCTGATCGGTGTGCTGTCGGCGCAGGAGAATGTCGAGTACGTGTTGATGCTACGGGGAGTGCCGTTCCGGGAGCGCCGCGCCGAGGCCCAGCGTATTTTGGTGGAGGTCGGTCTGCAAGGGCTGGAGCGGCGGCTGCCCCATGAACTGTCTGGCGGCCAGCAACAGCGTGTCGCGGTGGCGCGGGCGATTGTCAGCAAGCCTGCCATTGTCCTGGCCGACGAGCCCACGGCCAATCTCGATTCCAAGACCGGCGGGGCGCTGCTGGACTTGATGCGTGGGCTCAATGCCGAGCATGGCATTACCTTTGTCTTCTCCACCCACGATCCGATGGTGATGGAACGCGCGCGGCGGGTAATCCATCTCCGGGATGGCCGCGTCGAGCGTGAGGAAATACGGCCGTGATGGCGTGGCTACGGCTGGCTTTTGGCAATCTCCGGGTTAATCGCCGGCGCACCGCCATCACACTGTTGTCGGTGGCCGTCGGTGTCGGCGGACTGGTGTTTCTCTGGGCATTCATCGATGGCATCAACGCCCAGATGATCAACAACATGACTGGCTATGTGACCGGCGACCTGAAGGTACATCAGCGCGGCTTTCACGACGACCGGGAGATGAACATTGCCCTGGCCGAGCGCTGGAATCTCGCAGAGGATGTGTCGGCCGTAACCGGTGTGGCGGCGACCACTCCCCGGGTAACGGGCCATGCCCTGGCCAGCCGTGCGGACCAGTCGCGGGCATTGCAGGTGATGGGCGTCGACAGCGCGACGGAACCCCATGTAACCCGGCTTGACCGGTCGATTGTTCGCGGCCGCTATCTGACCGGCGGCAATGAGATCCTTGTGGGCGTCGACGCAGCCAGTGCCCTGGATGTCTCTCCGGGCGACGAGCTGGTACTGGTGGTACAGGCGGCGGACGGCTCCATTGGCGCCGACCGGTTCGAGCTGGTGGGCGTGTTCGAGACTGGCATCAAGCGTATCGATGGCTTCGTGGCCCAGATGCCCCTGGCTTCGGCCCAGGCGCTGTATGCCTTTCAGGGGCGGTTTACCGAGATCGCGGCCCGCGTGCAGGATGCCGACCGGCTCGACGAGGTGGTCGGCACCGTGCGGGATCGGCTGCGCGACCAAAATGTGGAAGTTCTGGGCTCCTGTTTGGTTGATGGTTTCATTAGATCATTAGTTCCTGAAACCTGACTGAAAAAAAGTTTATTAACGATTTGATAACTTTTGTTAGTGATAAAAATAGTTGAACCAGATCAATATAAAATTTGTGCGCACTTAATTTCAGCTTCGTTTCAGCTTTGAGATGTAATAATAAGCGCTCTTATATGCTTTCCACGGAGATCTCAAGTTGTCCATCCGCACCTTTTTTACTAAGCAGACTATTTTGGGTGTGTTGCTGTTTAGCAGCATTTCTGCGTGGGCTCAGCCCAGACTGGAGCTCCAGAGTGTCATCGAAGCAGCAACTGAACGCGATCCCTGGCTCGGCCAGAGCTCTTACAAACAAGATGCGCTGATGGAAGAGTCTGTTGCTGAGGGCGCGCTTCCCGATCCCCGGGTAACGATCGGCGCGGCAAATCTGCCTCTGGATACTTTTGATACCGGGCAAGAGCCCATGACCCAGGGCATGATTGGCATTACACAGCGAATTCCTCGTGGAGACAGCCGCCGCTTGGCTAGCGCAAAGAAAGAAGAACTGGCCGGTGTACAGCCTTACCTCCGACAGAATCGTCGTGCGCAGGTCACCGAAACGGCGACCCACCTATGGCTCGATCTTTGGAAAGCCCAGGAAAGCATCCGCCTCATTGAACAGAACCGGGGGCTGTTCGAGCAATTGGCGGATGTTGCGGAAGCTGGATATACCTCCGCGACAATGGGCTCCAGACAACAAGATGTTATTCGTGCTTCGCTGGAATTGACTCGGCTTGAAGATCGGCTGACCGCTTTGCATACTCAGTTGGCTTCCAGCAGAGAAGCTCTAGGGGAATGGATCGGTTCCAGGCGGGCCCAGCTCTCGGTCGCCGAAAACATTCCTCCTCTGTTATTGGCAGATGTTTCCAGCAGCTGGCCGGAGACCAGTGTGGAGTCTGTCATCCGTCACCCGTCGGTTCGCGCCACAGATCAACTGATTGATGTACAGGGCATTGACGTAGACCTTGCCAGGGAAGCCTACAAACCAGAGTGGTCGGTCTTCGCACAATATGGTTACCGTGACCGAGCTCCGAACGGCCAGGACAGGGCAGACCTGTTTTCTATTGGTATCGGTTTTGACCTGCCCATATTCACAGGAAGCCGGCAAGACCGACGGCTCAACGCGTCTGCAGCCAGACTGGAAGCCGAAAAAACGGATCGGGTTCTGAGAATCCGATCGCTCAAGGCGAAGGCGCGCTCGGCGTTGGCCCGCATTGAGCGATTGGATGATCGGATTGACTTGTATCAGCAAACTCTTCTTCCGCAGATGGAAGAGCAGGCCGATGCCTCGCTGACCGCCTATAACAATGACGACGGTGATTTTGCTGAGGCGGTACGCGCAAGGATCTCCGAACTCAATGCCGAGGTCGAATTGATCCAGATGATGGCCGAGCGGGCCAAAACTCTGGCAAGTTTCCGTTATTTGACCACGGAAGCCTCAAACATTCCCTCCTTTTCAATGACCGATTTGCAGGATTGATCATCATGGCTAATTTCATTCGTCCATTGGGCTTTATAGTGCTCGGCGGGATCGCTGGCGTCGGTGCCGCCTATTGGCTGGCACCGGGAATGGTTTCAGATCCAACCGTAGATGGGGTCGGTAACGAGGAAAAGGAGCCGCTCTACTGGGTGGCGCCCATGGACCCTAATTTTAAAAGCGACAAACCCGGGAAATCACCTATGGGGATGGACCTGATTCCAGTGTTTGAGGATGCCGGGTCAGCTGACGACCCGGCCGGTACCGTTCGTATTTCGCCTGCCGTGGTCAACAACCTGGGAGTTCGCACCGAGCCCGTCATCCAGGGACGCTTGCCGAACACCATCACTACTGTGGGCTACGTCCAATATAACGAAGATGAGATGGCCCACGTGCATCCCAGAGTAGAGGGCTGGATCGAAGCGCTCTACGTGAAAGCTGAGGGGGAACCAGTCGAAAAAGGCAAGCCTCTGTATACCCTCTATTCACCCACATTGGTCAATGCTCAGGAGGAGTTGCTCCTGGCACTGAACCGGGGGAATCAGCGACTGATCAATGCCGCTGAGGAACGGTTGGCTGCTCTGAATGTGCCGGCTAGCCTGATACGGCAGCTGCGCCAGACAAGAAACATACAGAGAACGATGACCGTATACGCCCCAAGCTCGGGCGTTGTCGACAATCTGAACGTTCGCGAGGGCATGTTCATAAAGCCCGGAGACCGGGTTTTGTCGATTGCTGCACTGGATGAAGTCTGGGTGATTGGCGAGGTATTTGAAAGCCAGCTCTCGGCCGTGGAGGGCGATAGCCGGGTGATGATGACCCTGGATTACATGCCCGGGCGCCAGTGGCGCGGAAAAGTGGACTATGTGTATCCCGAGGTTAATCCGGAAACCCGGACGGCCCGGGTCCGGATGCGGTTTGACAATTCCGACGGAGCTTTGCTGCCCGGCATGTTTGCTCGCCTGGAGGTCCAGGGGGATCGTGGGCAAAGACGCCTGTTGGTGCCGCGTGAATCGATCATCCGCACTGGACAAAGCGACCGTCTGGTGGTGGCGCTGGAACAGGGTGCCTTCAAGTCCGTCAACGTCACGGTAGGGCGGATTGGCGACAAGTACGCAGAAATACTGGAAGGCATTAAGCCTGGCGATACCGTGGTGACCTCTGCGCAGTTCCTGATCGACTCCGAGTCCAGCAAGACTTCGGATTTCCAGCGAATGTCGGCATCAGGCAGCAACGCCATGGATTCACAGATGGATCATTCGGGGCACGTCATGGATCCGGAGAAAGCGGAGCCCAAAAGCGAACCTGAGGCGATGGACCATAGTTCCATGAATCATGGCGGAGGCGAATCATGATCGCAGCCATCATTCACTGGTCTGTTCGTAATCGATTTCTGGTATTGCTGGCCACCTTGCTTATTACAGGGCTTGGCCTCTACTCGCTGAGCAAGACGCCGGTAGATGCGCTGCCGGATCTTTCGGATGTGCAGGTCATTATCAAAACCAGCTTTCCGGGCCAGGCACCACAAGTGGTGGAAGACCAGGTGACCTATCCACTGACCACCGCCATGCTGTCGGTGCCGGGTGCCAAGACGGTCCGGGGTTACTCCTTCTTTGGGGACTCCTACGTCTATGTGATCTTCGATGAAGACACCGACATGTACTGGGCTCGCTCCCGGGTGCTGGAGTACCTGTCCCAGGTGGCCCCGAGCCTTCCAGACTCGGCCCGCCCGCAACTGGGGCCGGACGCAACCGGGGTTGGCTGGGTTTACCTCTACGCTCTGGTGGATCGCACCGGGAACAACGATCTGAGCCAGCTGCGCAGCCTGCAGGACTGGTTTCTGAAATACGAACTCCAAACAGTGCCAGGCGTGTCCGAAGTGGCCGCGCTTGGTGGCATGGTGAAGCAGTATCAGGTCAAGGTCAGCCCGGAAAAACTCAGGGCGTTGGGTATTCCTCTGGCTCACATCCAGAACGCCATCAAGAGAGGAAACCAGGAAGTGGGCGCCTCCGTCATCGAGATGGCGGAGGCGGAATACATGGTGCGCACGTCCGGCTACATCCAGTCCCGTGAGGACCTGCTGTCGATTCCGTTGGGGCTTGATGACAACGGCACCCCCGTGCTCCTGAAAGACGTGGCCACTGTTGAGATTGGGCCGCAGATGCGGCGCGGGGTGGCTGAGCTGAATGGCGAAGGCGAGACCGTCGGTGGCATAGTAGTGATGCGCTTCGGTGAAAACGCCCAGGCAACCATCAATGGCGTGAAGGCGAAACTGGAGGAACTGAAATCCAGTTTGCCGGAAGGTGTCGAGGTGGTAACGGTTTATGATCGCTCCGGTCTGATTGAGCGGGCGGTGAATAATCTCGGGTTCAAGCTGCTTGAAGAGTTTCTGGTGGTGGGCCTGGTGTGCATCATCTTTTTGTTCCACGTTCGCTCGTCGTTGGTGGCGATTCTCAGCCTGCCGGTTGGCATTCTGGCGGCCTTTATTGTCATGTACTGGCAGGGAATCAACGCCAATATTATGTCCCTCGGGGGGATTGCGATTGCGATCGGGGCGATGATCGATGGCGCCATCGTCATGATCGAGAACATGCACAAACATATGGAGCGGACCCCGTTAACCCCTGAGAACCGATGGGAGGTCGTGGCCAGGTCGGCCTCTGAGGTCGGACCAGCGCTGTTTTTCTCGCTTCTGATCATTACTGTTAGTTTTGTGCCGGTGTTTGCGCTGGAAGCGCAGGAAGGGCGGATGTTTGCGCCTCTGGCCTTCACCAAGACCTACGCCATGGCAGCCAGTGCGGCTCTGGCGGTGACGCTGGTTCCAGTGCTCATGGGCTATTTTATCCGTGGCAAGGTGCTGCCGGAACACAAGAATCCCGTGAACCGTCTGCTGGTCGGTGTTTATATGCCGGCCCTGAAGCTGGTCCTTCGATTCCCGAAAACCACGGTTATGGCTGCACTGCTGGCACTGGCTGTGGGGCTTTGGCCGGCGACCAAGATCGGGAGTGAGTTCATTCCTCCGCTGGATGAGGGCGACCTGATGTACATGCCAACCACCTACCCGGGTATTTCAATTGGCAAGGCCCGGCAGCTGCTGCAGCAAACCGATAAGCTGATTGCCACCTTACCGGAAGTAGAAACGGTATTCGGCAAAGTAGGGCGGGCGGATACCGCAACCGATCCAGCACCCTTAACGATGATTGAAACGTTTATCCAGCTGAAACCCAGGGATCAATGGCGGGAAGGGATGACCACCGAAAAGCTTAAGGAGGAACTCAATACCCTGATCCGTTTCCCGGGGGTCACGAACGCCTGGGTGATGCCCATCATCACTCGCATCGATATGCTGGCAACGGGCATTAAAACACCCGTTGGCATAAAGGTAGCGGGCCCGGATCTTGCCATTATTCAGGACATCGGCAAACGCCTTGAGGAGATCATGGTCGACATCCCCGGCACCGCCTCTGTTTATTCTGAGCGGGTCGCCGGCGGCCGATACATCAAGGCGGATATCGATCGGGAACGTGCAGCCCGTTATGGACTGAACATAGCGGACGTTCAGCAAGTTGTTGCTTCGGCGATTGGCGGTATAAACGTATCGCGGACGATCGAAGGGCTTGAGCGCTACCCGATTAATCTGCGTTACCCCCAGGACTACCGGGATTCTCCAGAGAAGCTGGAGCAGTTGCCCATCGTTACGTCAACGGGGCAAAGGATTGCGCTTGCCGATGTCGCCGATATCCGGGTAGAAGATGGTCCTCCCGCCATCAAAAGTGAAAACGCCCGCCTCAATGGCTGGACCTTCGTGGATATTGAAGGGGTTGATGTCGGCACCTATGTGGAGCAGGCCATGGCTACCGTTAACGAGGAGCTCGATCTGCCTGCGGGCTATTCGGTTACCTGGTCTGGCCAGTATGAGTACATGCTGCGTGCCAAGGAAAAGCTCACCTACGTGGTGCCGCTGACGCTGGCGATTATCGTCATTCTGCTGTTCCTGAACTTCCGCCGTTTTGCGGAAGTGGGCATCATCATGGGTACGCTGCCGTTTGCCATGATTGGCGCAATCTGGCTGATGTATCTGCTGGGCTATAACTTTTCGGTTGCGGTCGGTGTAGGCTTCATTGCGCTGGCCGGCGTTGCCGTGGAGATTGGTGTGATCATGCTGGTGTATCTGAACCAGTCTTACGAGGAAATGTTGCAAACCTGTAAGGAGAAGGGGGCGACTCCAAGACGCGAGACGTTGCGCCATGCCGTGCTTCATGGTGCCGGATTGCGCGTGCGGCCTATAATGATGACTGCTGCTGCTATTATCGGAGGTTTGGTGCCTATCATGGTTAGCACTGGTACCGGCTCCGAAGTCATGGGGCGCATAGCTGCACCAATGGTCGGTGGGATGATATCTGCTGTGATTTTGGCGCTGTTGGTGATACCGGTAGGTTACTATCTCTGGAAATGCAGGAGTATTTCCGAAGGGTAAAGAAAACTAGACCTCGCCATATTACTTTCGAGATTCTGGCGAGGTCTGATGATGCATTGGTGTCTGGGTAATGTTGTTATAAAGCAAGAGCCTGGGTATTGTCCCAGGCAGATATTCTGGCATCATATTGCTTGGGGAGGTTTCCGGCCCTCTAAAAGGCCGAGAACAACAGCGATGAGGTAGGCAAACTTGATGGCGCTCAATCATGTCTTGCATGAAGTCCTCGTGCCTTTGTGATTCGCCATTCGTTTGGATTCTGCATGATAAGGTATGTTACGTAGCGCGTCTGTTAACCATGCCCATAGGTATGAGCTCCCTCGTGCTTGTAGTCAGGGTGTTCAAATTCCAGTGTTGAATGAGTTATGTTGAATTCTTTCACCAGAGCCTGTTTTATCCTGTCCTTGAGTTTCTCAAGTTCATTCCACGCACTCATCTCGACAACCACACGGGCGTCGAGCGAGGCATCATGCTCACCCACCTGCCAAAAATGTACGGGGTGAAGTCGATAACTCCTTCTAAGTCTGATACTGCCCCAATGACGGAATCTGTGCCGATATCCTAGGGACTCCCCAGCATGAGTGTTCTGATGGTCCCGCCAATTTCTGTCAGGTCCAGGTAGAGAATATAGCTGGCCATGCCAATGGTGATTGCGGAATCAACCCAGCGCATGTCGTAGAGCAAGATAAGAGCTCCGCCTATAAACACTGCTATTGACGCAAACGCATCAGACAAGTTGTGTAAAACAACGCATGAATATTAACGCTGCCCTTCTGCATTGAGTAGGTCAGCAGCGCGCTCAACGCGTCCATTATCAGTGCAACAATGTAAGTCAGACTACCCAACACCCCTTGAGTTCCAGCGGATCTGGGAACCGCATGACACCCTCGTATATCAGGTAGGGCCCTATCATGATCAAGGTGGTGTATTTAACAGCGCAACACCTACCTTTATTCGCCCGTAGCCGAAGGTCAGCTTTTATTCAGCCGGGCGACGCGCAATCTTACGGGCCGCGAACGCGATAATCAGCGATGCCATGTCCCAGAAGTTATGTATAGCATCGGCAATCAGCGCCAAGCTGCCGGCAAAGTCCTTTCCGCGATCTGGACGAGAGTCAGGATGCCGTTTGCCCAGATGGCTACTGCAACCCGTTTATGCTTGGTTTCAGGGGGAATGTGAAATAGCTGTATACTGAAAAAGTGTGCTTTCCCTCATATAGGTTTCGAAGTAATGCGGGAAGAAGCGTTAATTGGTTGCTTCCAATGTTCGCATTGCGACCTAAGCGAGACTTCACCAGTCCTTAGTCAAAGCCCAACCCAGCAAAGTCCAAGAACCATGGGTCAACCTAGCCCGAATTTCTCATGAGGGGATAAAAGAAAGCGGCTGAAAGTGTTAAAATTTCAGGACCTTACACCATCAATCAACACCAACAACCGCTATCCAAAATGGTACCTCAAAAACTGACCTTCTCGCCACTTTCCCGCCGCCAGATTGAAACCGACTTCTCCGGAGGCCATATCACCTCCGATGCCGGCTTGCTGTTACTGCGCGAAGTCGACAAACAACACCGGTTAACCCAACGGCTGGCCGAGACTCTGACCGACCAGCGGGATCCCCGGATGATTCGTCATGAGCTCAAGTCCCTGGTCCGGCAACGGGTCTACGGTGTGGCCGGTGGCTACGAAGATCTGAATGATCATGAAGCGCTTCGCTTTGATCAGGCACTACAAACCGCCACGGGGAATGCCTCGACTCTGGCCGGCAAGTCCACGCTTTGTCGAATGGAGCAGGCGATGGATCGGC
>Ga0208180_1000338_pt1 | contig 42195 bp, 26 predicted proteins | sample MalvireepMed_s16_FD_184241 | JGI IMG/M metagenome (GOLD analysis project Ga0208180, IMG submission 184241) | Marine viral communities from the Global Malaspina Expedition - Malaspina viral metaG DeepMed_s16 (SPAdes) (version 2) | ecosystem: Environmental > Aquatic > Marine > Oceanic | place...
AAACTCAGCATAATAAGGACTAAAGCGAAAAAGTTTGTTCGTACAACTTGCATAGAATCTAGTACACTGCGATGTTAGAAATCAATGGGCAAGCTAATGCTTCGGTGATCTCGATTTTAAGTTTTGAGGTTTCCACTCCATTTAATTTCAGGATGCGCTTATGCCCGATCGTTGTTTGGTTTTGCACTTCTTTCCAAGCACCATCTTCCCAAACCGAAACTGTAAATGCAGCCACGCGCTGACCGAGTTTGATATACTCCTGAAGTGAAATATAATTCAGTGTTTGCGGCGCATCCCAACTCAGTTCGATGCTTCCGGTAGTCACACCGTCATTTGTTGCCCAATAGGTTTCTGCATCGCCATCAAGCACTTTATCTGCGGCATAAATAGGCTTATCACCACGCACCGGAGTTGCGGTAGCAGTAGCCTTCTCAGCTAAGTTTTCAGCAAAAACGCTGTCTAATATTTTTCTGAATCCACGAAGTGACGCCACATCATTCTCGTGAAATAAACCGCGACGATCTGGAGGAATATTCAATAATAAGGTTGAACCGCGACCTACAGAAGTCAGGTACAATTCAAATAAATTTTCTGGAGAGCGCACCAGTGAATCTTCTGAAGCGTGATAAAACCAACCCGGACGAATCGACGTATTCACCTCTGCCGGAATCCAGCTTTTTCCATTTTTGGTTCCGCTTTGCAAGAGCTCTTCAATTCCTGCTTTACCGGCATAAAGCGTATCTGTTGTAATGGTATTCCAATGGGTTTCTCCGCCAATTCCACGTTCATTTCCTACCCAACGCAAATCTGGCCCTGCATCACTAAAAAACAAAACCTGCGGCTGCATCGAATCGACCATTTTTAACGTTGTTGGCCAATCGTAGTAATTTTGACGATCGATCTTGCGCTCTTCATTGGCGCCGCCATAGTAGCCGTCACCTCCGTTAGCACCATCAAACCACATTTCAAAAACAGGTCCGTAACCCGTGAATAATTCTTTAAGTTGATTGCGGTAATACGTGATATATGATTCCTCACCATAATCGGCACGATTACGATCCCAGGGCGAAAGATAAACTCCAAATTGCAAACCGTGTGCTTTGGCTGCTTCTGAAACTTCTTTTACTAAATCTCCTTTTCCATCCTTATACGGACTCGAAGCTATATCGTGCTCTGTATATGCTGAAGGCCACAAGGCAAAACCGTCGTGGTGTTTTGCTGTTAGGATAGTTCCGCTGAAGCCGGTTTCTTCCAGCACAGACATCCACTGATCGGTATCCAATTCAGACGGATTAAAAAGCGCTGGAGATTCATCTCCATAACCCCATTCTTTATCGGTAAAGGTGTTTATGGTAAAATGAATGAACGCATTCATTTCCATATCATACCACGCGAGCTGCTCTTCTGAAGGCACTGCACCATAAGGCTCAGGAACACCATCATTTGAAGACTCACAGGCTACAAGACCACACAATAAAAAACTTAATAAAGGAATATAAAATCTATTCATACAAAGCGTTTATTCTGATTTATAAGAAAATGCAAGCGCTGCTTTTGCGGCATCTCTTACCGAAGCAGGAAGCTTAACGGTCACCACATTATCTTTAATCGTATAGTTTAGTTTTTTCCCGGTACTTACCAGTTTAAGGCTGCTTCCTTTTTTAGGAAGATTCCCTTCCCAGCTCACCGTATTAGGCACCGCTTCACCTTCGGTCAATAAGGTGATTGCAAAGGTATTTTTATCATTTGCAGTAAAATACGTTGCCTCACTGTGATAATGATCGATCGCGTAGGTACCGTAAATTGCCTCCCCGTTTGTATCTAACCAGTTTCCTATTTCAGTAAGAATAGGTAGCGCATCAGGAGGCAATAAACCATCTGGCTGTGGCCCAACTCCTAAAAGCATGTTTCCGCCTTTGGCAACAACTTCAACTAAACTGTGAATCACTTTTGCCGAAGTTTTAAAGTTATCATTAGGCACATAACCCCAGTTATTTCCTAAAGTCATATTGGTTTCCCAAGGATGATCTAGTTTGGTTTCCGGGATCGAACGCTCAGGAGTTTGATAGTTCTCGTAAGGCCCATGAACGGTACGGTCTGCAAAGATGATTCCCGGCTGTGCTTCCCTTGCCATTTTTGCGATACGCGGCATATCGATCTCCTGACTGAATTCTGGAATTGGAGCTCCCCAGGCACGCACTTCATCGGTCACGGTCTCACGCGGGCGTACCCAGCCACCATCTAACCATAAAATGTCTATTGACCCATAATCGTGCATCAGCTCACTGATCTGATTGAACGTGAAATCCTGAAAGCTTTTCCATTTTTCAGGATATTTTCTGATGTCATAATTCACATTACGGTCTGGTGTTGCATATTTATCCCACCAGAAATCTTGCGAATGCCAGTCCGGTTTAGAAAAATAAGCCCCGATCATAAAATCTTTCTTTCTAAATGCCTCAAATACATATTTGGCAACATTGGCTTTTGGATGGTTTTTGAAAGGTCCGTTGGTGATTTTATAATCGGTTTGCTGGGTATCAAACATATTGAAACCGTCGTGATGCTTGGTGGTAAAAACCACATATTTCATTCCGGCGTCGGCAGCAGCATCAGCCCATTGATCCGGATCAAAATTCACGGGATTGAAAACTGAACTCAAATTCCAATACCATTTTTTATAGTCGTTGTATGAGATTCCTTCAGGACGCTCCAGCCAAGGCTCAGAGCAAATTTGCCAGCTCTCGATAATACCGGGAACTGCATATACTCCCCAATGAATGAGCATACCAAACTTTTGATCGCCCCAAGTAGCAAGTTTCTCTTTAACCTGAGGATCTGTTGGTGCTTGATATATTTTTGATTGTTCGTGCAGATTGCCACCTTGTGCAAATAAGCCGTTGCTGCCGGATAGGGATCCCAGCAGCACAGCTAAAACATAAAAAAACTTAGAGTATGAAAGGCGTTGCATAAAAACTTTAGTTGTTTGTTAATCTTATGGATTCTAACAGTTCAAAACTGTCTTTAAGTCTAATATCTTGAGAAGAAGCTCCTAGTTGAACTTCAAATTCACCGGCTTCGGCTACGTGATTCATTTCGGCATCAAAAAGTGCTAATTCTACTGGCGTCAACGTGAACGTCACTGTTTTGCTTTCGCCTTTGGCCAAATGGATGCGTTCAAAACCGCGTAATTGTTTTACTGAAGTCACCACGCTGCTTACCACATCACGCACGTACAATTGAACGACTTCATCCCCATCACGATCTCCGGTATTGGTAACTTCAACCGAAACTTCAATGGTCGTGCTTGCAGCATTTCCGCTTTGCGTAATCTTTAAATCAGCATAGTCAAAAGTAGTATAACTCAAGCCGTGACCAAAAGCATACAAGGGTGCCGAAGTTTCTTCTACATAGTCACGACGCTTGGGCCACCAGTGATTATAATACACCGGTGATTGTCCTACCGATTTTGGTATCGAAACCGGTAAACGACCCGCCGGATTATAATCACCAAATAAAACATCTGCCAGCGCGTGACCTCCCTGCGAACCGGGATACCACGTGTCTATAATTGCAGGAATGTGTTTGGCAGGCCAATTGATCAACAATGGTCTGCCAGTAATCAACACTAATATTGTTGGGGTTCCTGTCGCTTCCACAGCCTGTAAAAGCTCCAATTGTTTTCCCATAAGGTCTAAGGTAGAACGGTCGTAGCCTTCACCACTTTCCATATCACTTAGCACCTCATTTTCTTTTGAAGACACGGTTGCCGCACCGGTTTCCAGATATTCGGTTTTGAAATCCCGTGCACTGGAACCTCCTAAAACCACAATAGCAACTTCGGCATTTTTTGCCGCAGCTACCGCTGCCGGAATATCGGTTTGTGTGGTATCGCGAATGGCTGTCCCTTTTACATAAGTGATCTCAGCCTTTGGCATTTTGGCACGAATTCCCTCAAGAGGCGTCACAATAAATTCTGGCTCTTGAGGCGCAGTATAATCTCCCAATTGATTGTATTGAGTATCTGCATTGGGCCCGATCACTGCAATTTTTTTAAGGTCTTTAGATAGTGGAAGCAATCCATTCTCATTTTTGAGTAAGGTTACCCCTTCTAGCGCCATTTCTTTTGCGATCGCTATATGTGCAGTACTGCGCACCTCTTTTTTGGGTGTCTTTTCTTCTACGTATGGATTTTCAAAAAGTCCCATTTTAAACTTTAAACGCAATACGTTTTTCACCGCTTCGTCCAAACGTGCTTCAGAAACCTTTCCACTTTTAAAAGCATGGAGCAATTCATCATCAAAGCCATTTCCGCCTAAATCTGCATCCACACCGGCGTTCATCGCCAAGGCTGCAGCGTCTTCAAAAGTTGCCGCTGCATGATGATCACCTTTGATTCCTTCAATACTTGCCAAGTCTGAAACTACAAAACCGTCAAAGCCCCATTGCTCCCGCAATAAACCGGTAAGCAAAGCTTTGTTTGAAGTACTCGGAATTCCATCAACCGAACTATATGCCGTCATTACAGAAAGTGCTCCCGCATCGATCGCCTTTTTGAACGGATACATATAATCTTGCATGAGTTCGCGTTGCCCAATATGCACCGCACCGCCGTTGTGACCGCCTTCAGAAACTCCGTAAGCTGCAAAATGCTTTAAAGTTGAAATTACATTTTCGGGATTATCTATTCCTTCTCCCTGGAAGCCTTCTATAACGCCCAATCCCATTTCAGAAATTAAATAAGGATCTTCACCAAAGGTCTCTTCAACCCGAGACCAACGCGGTTCACGCGCTAAATCTAATATAGGCCCGTAACCAATGTGCGCACCTTGAGCGCGTAATTCTTTTGCAACTGCCGCTCCCATTTTTTTATTCAATTGCGGATTAAAGGTACTCGCCTGAGCGATCGCCGAAGGAAACTCTGTTGTCCCAATTGCCATATGCCCGTGCATCGCTTCTTCTGCCAGAAATAAAGGAATTCCTAACCTGCTTTCTTCAACAGCTACTTTTTGAATGGCATTGGTCGCCTTTGCTGCTAGTTCTGGATTTAGACCGTTTAATAAGGTTTTTTGCGTCCAAGGATCGGCACGCATCACGCCCCAAAGGGCGCCAATTTTCTGTTCTTCGATCGCCGTTTTTAGCGCTTCGCTTGCTTCAACCGAATTACCGGTTTTGGTATACATTTTCCACCCTAAAAGGGTGGTAAGCTGACCTACTTTTTCTTCTACAGTCATGCGCTCTAGCAGATCTGTAACCCTGGCTTCTATAGGCGCTCTAGAACTTTTGTAAACAGCATTAGCAGGAACTTGCTCCTGTGCCGAAAGTTGCACTGCCATGAAAACAAGCACGAACACAGCAGTTGTCAACTTTCTCAAATAAATATAACACATATGACCTTTTAGCTTTTTTCTGAAGGTATTGTCAAAATCTCAACAATAAGATAAAAATACTTACAATACGCTCTTTAAAACTATAAGAACATCAATTCGTTTTGAAAATTAATCGCTGAATAACCGTTGCGCGTAGCTTAGCGACGCTAAATATTAAGATTTTCTTAAATGTTTTAGATGTGCGAAGTACTGAATTATGAGTTTCATTTAGCATATTTGAATTTATGGTACTCTATCAAATGTTGCCAATTTTGAGAGTCTAGAATTTTCACCAATATGCCCTCAATATGCCCATATTCTAGATAACGCTTCTTAAAAACCTCCCTAGAAAACTCATAAAATATTTCAACATCATTGTAAGATAAAATATTCTCACAATTCTCATGAATAAACTGCTTAACTGAATCCTTTAGAACTCGCTCTATTGTTTTCTTTCGGAGATTATCGATCTGATTTTGAGACAAACTCAAGTAAGATTCTATGGAAAAACATTTAAAAAATTGGTTAACTTCAATAAAGTCTCCTTCATATTCCGACCTATTCAACAATGCCTTATATATTGAATCCGCGTTACTCCTAACGGTATCACTAACTACTTCAAATTCCCGGTATTTAATCATAAAACCACAATAAACTTCTAATGGCACTTCATTATAACCAACCAATACAAGTGATTCAATTTGATTTGAAAATAGTTCTGCTATTTCTCTAATCTCGAAATAGTAAATTAATGTTTCAAAATATTTTATTAGCTCTATATTATTTTTAAATAAATGAAGCCGACTTTCATTTAAAAAAAGTTTTTTAAGCTCACTCAAATTAAAAATTTCTAACAAGTCCCTTTTGTGATGATTAAACCTTATCCAAATAATGGCACCATCATCAAAACAAGAAACAGACCCTTTAATTAACTCTAGATTATTTCTAATTTCTTTAATTAAAAAATCCCCAACGGAAGGATTAATAAATTCAATAAAACTCTCATTGTCCATCGACCTGTTTCGATTAATCGTAATAAATGTACCATCTAATATAGTAGTACACTCCTTGAACTCATTATTTTGCTTAAGGAAATTATTATGTAGTACTTCAAAATCTAAGCGTCGATTAAATGAATTTTTAAATTTCATATGCTCACAACCTCCCCCAAAAAGAAATAAATGATTTAAGTATATGCGGCTTTTATAATCTATTTGATGATTATAAGCAAAGTCCCATATTTCAGAGGGATCGTTCAAACTAGAAATTACAAACTCTTTATAATCATTCTCGTTTAATTCATAGTTAAGTCTATCTGTCACATGTTCGATTAGCCTTGGGGAAAAATTCTTATGCCCTATAATTTTTTTTCTAAATTCTTTTTCGAAAAAGCTCTTTTTAAATGAGTTTCTCTGCAAATGATTATCAAGAATCTTACCCTTCTCATAATAATTGAGTGCAGATGCATCAACTTCAAATTTAGAAATACTATGGAATGCTCTTTTAAGTTTATCAGATCGATAACTAGCCGTATTAATAATATTAGTCCTTGAAGTCATAATAAGAGCTTTATCACTCTTATTTGATATTCTCCTTAACAATTTATTAAGCCTACCTTCATTCCTCAAAGAGTCAGATAAAACGAAGGAGTTTGCACCAAGGAAGTCATCATAATAAAAAACATAAGGACACTCATCGGAATCAATTAACCTTTCTATTTCAGAGTCTAATGTTAAAATTTCAATAAACGTATAACCCTTCTCAATGAAGTAAAAGGATAATATTTTAGCTAGTGTAGTTTTACCCACTCCGGGTAGTCCTTTTATAATTAAAACATTAGATTTTTCGATTATCGATAATGCCTTACTAAAACTTTTAGTTTGTACAAAATATTTAATTTGGCTTTTAATTTCCTCAACCGTAAAATTACTTCTTGTAAGAGTAGCATTGTTGAGCAATCGTTCTAGAGTAACAGAATTAGAAAAGTAAAGTTTTACGAATTTCTTTTCAATTCTAGAATATTTAGATAATAAACGATTTAGATCCTCTCTTCCATAAATATCATTTAAAGAGATAATAAATGGACTGAAATATTCAATAAGTTTCTTTTTATTAGCTAAAGACATCGGAACAGATGTCATGAAAATGTATTTTGAAGGGTTTAGCTTCTTTACTTTTGACAATTCGTTTATCCCTTTTACCTTTCTCTTTAGACTGTAAAATAAATCAGAAAATTTCCCCCTTGAAAGTTTAACTTGTCCAACTACACTAGTTTCTCCATCTTCAAAATACAAATCAACACCTTCATCTTTGCCTCTCTTAAAATTGCTAAATGAGAGTATATGCTCATAATCTAAGCCGTGATTCGATTTAATATGAATTTTGTTTTCCTCATTCAACAATTCCCTACAAAGAATTTCAAACTCATAATCATCAAAATTTTCAAAATTGTAATCAACCATCTCATTACACTTACATTTAAAATTAAAATAATGATTGGATTTAATACTTAAAATAGTCAATTTCTTAAACAAAAAAAGGGCGCTTGCAAAAGCGCCCTTTTCACCAGAAACAATTTAAAAAAAACTCAAAAAACTCTCGTTTTTATGCGCTGCCATAACTTCACCAGGGCTATGGTTGCAATCAGCGTGAGTAACGTTAGGATGCTGGCTTGAGTGTAATACCCATAAATCCAGTATCCGGTGCTAAATAACGCACCATATATTGTAATACAGCCCACGAGTGTTGCTAAGATTCCCGCGGGAACAGACCATTTTTGATTAGACTCCATTAAAGCCTGACCTTCTGCACGTGCGCGCACAATGATCTTTTCCCAACCCGGACCTCCAGGCTGTGTTTGCTTATAAAAATTAAATAAGGTTTTATCTTTTTCCGGCTTGGTTAAATAGGTTACCGAAATCCAAACTATTGAAGTAAGTAAAACGACCACCGGATAGGTTGACCAATTGGGTAACAATCCATCTACCTCTGCAGTACCAAAAAGAACAACACCCAATGAGGTAAAATTGAATAGAATCGAAATGATCCCTGAAGAGAACATCGCAGAGATCTCACTCCACGCATTGATACGCCACCAGAACCAGCGCAAGATGAAGATCAATCCCGTACCCGCTCCAAACATCAAAATTATATTGAACAGTTGATAGGCATTGGTTAGCAGTAACGCAACTCCAGAACTGATCACCATCAATAATACGGTTGAAATTCGTCCTACATTTACCATTTCTTTTTGAGAAGCCCCAGGTTTAACGTAGCGTGCATAAAAATCATTTACCACATAAGAAGAGCCCCAGTTTAAATGCGTTGATATCGTAGACATATAGGCCGCGATTAATGACGCCATCACAAGACCTAATAATCCGCTAGGCAACTTGGTTAACATCGCCGAATAGGCTAAATCGTCTCCCAACTTACTTTCTACAATATTCGGGAACGCCTCGTGAATACTTGCGATATCTGGATACACAACTATTGAAGCCAAGGCTACTAAAATCCACGGCCAAGGACGTAATGCATAATGCAATGCGTTAAAGAAAAAAGTTGCTCCAATGGCGTGGTTCTCATCTTTAGCAGCAAGCATACGCTGCGCAATATAACCCCCACCTCCGGGTTCTGCACCGGGATACCACGCACTCCACCATTGTACCGCAAGCGGAATGATCAATAACGTGATCAAGGTGGTAGAATCGTCAAGATCAGGAAGGATATTGATTTTATTGATCACTGCTTCGTTTGCCATTAAACTTTGCATCCCACCGACTTCCGGCAGATTCACACAGTAATATGCTGCGCCAATACCGCCGGCCATTGCCGCAAAAAAGAGAATAAAATCGGTATAAACCACCCCTTTAAACCCTCCAATCGTACTGAAGATTACTGTAACCAACCCCGCGTAACCTATAGTTTCTAACGGAGTCAAACCAAGCATGATTTGACCTATTTTGATCGCAGCCAAAGTCACAGCACTCATCGCCATAATATTGAAGATCACACCCAAATACACCGCACGAAAACCACGTAAAAACTTCGCTGGTTTTCCGCCGTAGCGTAATTCATAAAATTCGATATCGGTATTCACTTCAGACTTACGCCACAGTTTTGCATAAACAAAAACAGTAAGTAAACCGGTGATCAAAAACGCCCACCAAACCCAGTTACCGCTCACTCCCTGGTTACGCACAATATCGGTAACCAAATTAGGCGTATCGGTAGAAAAGGTGGTCGCCACCATTGAAATCCCCAATAACCACCACGGCATGTTTCGGCCTGAGAGAAAATATTCAGAAGAGCTTTTACCTGATTTTTTTGCAACCAAAAGCCCAACAATAAGGGTTGTTGCAAAAAAGCCAATGATAATGGCATAATCAAGTGTTTCTAAAGCTACCATAAATGAATATTCGTCTTAATTATTTATTGTCTCAACTTAAAAGTGATAACGCATAAAAGCTTCCATCGCAGCATATTCTGCAAGTCCTAAAGCTCTGTACTTACCAGCAGTCTCTTTATTTCGATCTTCGGCACGCACCCAAAACTCACGCAAGTCTTCTCCTTGAAACATCACACCGTCTTTTTGTGACTGGTGATAGAAAATCGCCTGACGCTTTTTAAGCACCTGATCTGGGCTCATAGGAACTGCCATCTCGATCTCGTGCATTTCAAACTCGTGCCAAGCTCCGCGGTACAACCACACCCAGCAATCATTCATATATGATTCGCTCTTAAGTTGTTCAAGCGATTCAAAAATAATATTTAAACACACTTTATGCGTCCCGTGCGGATCTGCAAGATCACCAGCTGCGTAAATCTGATGCGGTTTTACTGTTGCGATCAGATCATTCACAATATCAACATCATCCTGAGACATTGGGTTCTTTTTAATCCCTCCTGTTTCATAAAATGGAAGGTCTAAAAAGTGTACTTGCTCATCAGGAACTCCTTCAAAACGCGTCGCTCCTAAAGACTCACAACGTCTTATAATTCCTTTTAACTGACGCACTTCAACCGGATCGATCTCATTGCGCTGTTTATTCTTTATTTGTTCTGCAATCGCTGCAAATTTTTCTCTGTCACCGTTACCAATTTGCGCAGCAACTTCAGCAAACTTCAAAGCCTCATGATCTGAAACCGCAATATTTCCTGAAGTCTGATAAGCGATATGTACCTCGTGCCCTTGCTCTACCAGACGATCAAAAGTACCTCCCATAGAGATCACATCATCGTCAGGGTGCGGGCTAAAAATAATCACACGTTTTTTTGCAGGTTCTGCACGTTCTGGTCTGTTAGTATCATCTGCTCCCGGCTTACCTCCCGGCCATCCCGTGATGGTATGCTGAAGCTTATTAAACATTTCAATATTAAGATTATACGCAGAACCTTGTAGCGCCAGAAGATCTGACATACCGTTGTCGTTATAATCTTTATCAGTAAGGCTTAAAATCGTTTTATTTACTTTTTGGCATAGCCAAAACACTGCCTTTGCAGTAAGTTCTTTGGTCCAGTCACAAGTACCCACTAACCACGGCGTTTTCACTCGGGTTAATTCTGAAGCAGCTGCATCATCAAGTACAAATGTGGTGTTCTCGTGCTCCTGTAAGTAGGTTGCCGGCACGTGCGAAGAGATTTCGCCTTCAATGGTTTCCTTTAAGATTTCAGCTTTATTTTGCCCCCATCCTAAAAGTACAATACGCTTAGCACTAAGCACGGTATTGATCCCCATTGTGATCGCCTTCTTAGGCACATTAGACAAACCTCTAAACGCTCCCGAAGCATCAGCACGCGTCAAGTAATCTAGCGTGATCATTCGGGTACCACTATTAAAGTGCGACCCAGGTTCATTAAAACCAATATGACCCGTTCGCCCGATTCCCAATAACTGAAAATCTAAACCTCCGGCTGCTTTTATTTTTTCTTCGTAAGCGATACAGAACGACTTGATCTCTTCTTGAGCAATCGTCCCGTCTGGAATATTCACCTGCTCTGCAGGAATATCCACGTGATTGAATAAATGCTCGTGCATAAAGTAGTGATAACTCTGCACGTCTGATTTATCCATCGGCCAGTATTCATCAAGATTAAAGGTAATCACATTTTTAAAGCTCAAGCCTTCTTCCTGATGCATACGCACAAGTTCTGCATATACATTGATAGGCGAAGAACCGGTTGCAAGACCTAAAACGCATTTTTCACCAGCAGCTTCTTTGCTTCTGATTAAAGCTGCGATTTCCTGAGCTACGATTATTGAAGCATCTGTAGCATTTTGAAAACTGATGTTGTGTATTTTTTCAAAACGCGTTTCTTCAAACTTCCCCGCGGGTTCATATTTGATCAATGCCGAATCTTTAACCTGTAAATCCATATCTACTGAATGAGTTTTGCTGACTTTTAAAAAATGCTTAGAAAACTATTATTCTTTATTATTCTCACATCATCACGTTACAATATCTAGCTTTCTAAGGTTGAAATTCCCAATTTTCTTAACTATTTCAAAAAAGATTCGATAGACAACTGCTGTAAGAAGCTAAATAACATCTTTTCTAAAACGCAATCGGCAATCAAAGGTTAATAAAATGAGAACAATGCGCCTTCACTTATTCAAAAACTACGTTAGTTGCCTTAACCCAATCCTTATGAGCGATCACCGGCTTTCTATAGGTTTTACCATCTATGGAGTACAAACTTGACCTATTTGATGGATCTTTTGACGCATTTTGAATCGTCAATGTTTTGTTATCATAAAACTCGGGATTCAAGTGAATCGTGATCTTTTTAAACTGCGGTGCCGAAAGCGTATACGTAGCATCTCCCGGAGTCATCGGGTAAAAGCCCATCATCGCATAAATAAGCCAAGCACTCATCGTTCCTGTATCTTCATTCCCCGGAAGCCCTGCAGGTTTATTTGTAAAATACGTGTCAATTAAAGACGCTACTTTTTCTCGGGTCTTATAACTCTTCCCTGGCAAATAGTTATACAAAAACGGATAAGCAATATCTGGCTCATTAGCCATATCAAACTGATCTTCTGCAAAAAGCGCATCGAGCTTAGCTTCAAACTTTTTGGCCCCACCCATCAACTTGATCATTCCTTTAATATCGTGTGGCTGCATAAATAAATACTGCCACGCATTACCTTCTATAAAGCCAGGATTCTCGGTAAAATTAGCACCAGCAAGGGGATCAAAGGGTTCGTACCAACTCCCATCTGCCATTTTAGGTTGTAAAAAGCCTGATTCTTTATTGAATAGTTTTTTATAAGAAAGCGCGCGTTTCATAAAACGCTTAGCATCTTCCTTTTTTCCTAATTCTTCTGCAAGCAATGCAATGTTATAGTCGGCAATATTGTATTCTTGAGTTGTAGACACAGGCCCAGAAATACCAGAATCAACACTCACATACCCTTTATCAATATATTCGGCTATGCCAGGCCGCAACGGATTCTCATCACGGGCATCAGCGCTTTTTAGCATCGCGGCGTATGCTTTTTCAATATCAAAATCGGTAATTCCTCTTAAATAAGTATCTGCTAAAACTACTGCTGCAGGGTCACCAACCATAGTAAAGGTTTCGGTTGCATTAAGCTCCCACTTGGGCAGCCAATCATTTTGGTCATAGATCTCAAGCATAGAATTTACCATATCTAACTGCTCCTGCGGATACAACAAACTCATCAACTGGTGGTAATTGCGATAAGTGTCCCAAAGCGAAAATACCGTATACCGCGTACCATCTGTTTTTTTAGTCGCCCGGGTTTTCATTGCGGGATACTCACCGTTTCTGTCATTTAAAATACTGGGCGCGATCTGCGTGTGATACAATCCGGTATAGAAAATGGTTTTATCATCTTCATCGTCACCTTCTACCTCTACTACACTCAATTTATCATTCCACGCTTTTTTGGTTTGCTCATACACCTCGTCAAAAGATGCATCGCCCACTTCTTTATCAAGATTCTCACGTGCGTTTGCTATGCTCACATAAGAAACGCCGATTTTCATCACGACCTGCGTAGGCTTTTCAAAATCATACTGCACATAAGCGCCAATACTATCTCCCACCACTTCACGCATAAATTGCTCTTTGAGACGCGTCTTTCCGTTATAACCCATCCACTGCGCTTCTACACCTTCATAGGTTGCCGGTTTATCCCAAATACCAAAATTTTGTGGTGCTTCAGAAATGCGCGCAACAAAATATACCGGATAGGCACTTTCAGCATTATTATAACAAAACGAACCTACCATACGGTAGCCTTCAATCTCTGTAGGTGAATTGAACTTAAGCATCGCACCGTGTTCGTTAGTAAGACCAAGGCCTAAATTCAATAAAAGATTGGCCTTTCCGGCAGGAAAACTATACCTGCTCACACCCACGCGCGTGCTTGCGGTGAGTTCGGTTTTGACATCATATTTATCTAAGTCAACCGAATAATATCCCGGTTTTGCTTCTTCGTTTTTATAGGTCGTACCATACTCTAAATGCGCTGTTTTGAGTTCGCCTGTAGTGGGCATACTCAAAATCACGCCTAGATCAGGACAGCCCACACCACTCATATTAAGGTGACTGAAACCGGTTAAAAAGGTATTCTCGTTCACATAAGGGTTAGACAACCAGCGGCTGTCTTTTTCCAGTACATTTTGAGGCCCAGCAACGTTAAATGGCGAAACACTCGCCATCCCGCGCGGAGCGATCGCTCCCGGATGGGTAGCTCCAAAATTAGAAGTACCTATAAATGGGTTAACATATTGGGTGTAATCCTTTTGCTGCGCAGTTGCCACAAAACCGAAGCATAATGCGACGAACAAAGCAACTTTTAAATAATTCATGCTCTTATATTTTCTCTTAATTCACTAAAATCTCATCTACAAACAACCACGCGCCGCCTCCTTTTGGAGTTTTAGACAAAGGCTGAATACTTACGCGAATGTACTGTGCCTGCTGCGCTTCAAAATCCAGTTTAAAATTCTCAATCTTTGCGCCCGGATTGGGTTGATAATCTCGTGTGGTTTGCGCTACTTGCTGAAAGTTTGCCCGATCTTGAGACACTTCAACTTTCACTTCCTCTGGAAAATAAATCCCGGTTCCCTGCTCTTCTAAAGTTCCTACAACCACTTGCTGCACGTATTTCAATTCCTGTAAATCGATCGTAACCACAGCCGGATTATTGATCCATCCCTGCCAGCGACCGTCTTCAAAATATTTGCTTCCGCGCAGCACATCAACTAAAGCTGTTGCCCCAGTTGAAGCATAATTCGCATTGTAGTCAAATTTATACGTTACCGGCTTTGCAACGGCTTGATGAAAGTCAAAAAACTTATTCATCGCATCGCCCATTTGCTTTCCGTTTTCAAAAACAGCAGCTTTTACGAGCGTGGTGCTATCAATTGTAATTGGCACTTCATAAACTGAAGATCCTGAAGTTAATTCAGCATCATCTAATGCGTAATGAATTTCAGTTTCCGGAAATTCTGATTGTAAAGCCACCGTTATCTTACCGGTTTCTAAATCAATTTCAGACTCCGGTTGAATAGCAAACGCACTTTTTGCATAATTGATATCCATCACGTCAAAACGTTGCATCATTTTACGCACACGCTGCGCGTAGTTTTGCCAATCTTGTTTTTCTTCTGGACTCCAAAGTACTTCTGCAGCCGCTGTTAACCTTGGAAATAACATGTATTCTGAATGCGCTTCGGTAGGAATATATTCTGACCACAAATTGGCCTGCCCTCCTAAAACGTGTTTCTTTTGTTCTACGCTCATCGAGTCGACCACCGGACTAAACGCATACACTTTTTCTAGCGGAAGAAACGCATTAAAGGCTACCGGCTCATAGTCTGGACTGCCTTGATAATAATCAAAATACATATGGCTCACCGGTGTCATAATCACATCGTGACCGGCTTTGGTCGCTTCCCAACCTCCTTCAAAACCACGCCAACTCATCACCGTTGCTTTTTGTGGCAAACCACCTTCGAGAATCTCATCCCAACCGATCAAGGTTCTATTGTGAGCGCTTAGAAATTTCTCAATGCGCTTCATAAAATAACTTTGCAATTCGCCGGTATTCGCAAGACCTTCTTCGCGCATGCGCTTTTGGCAATGTGGGCAGGTTTCCCAGTCGGTTTTTGTTGCTTCATCTCCGCCTGCGTGAATGTATTCTCCCGGAAAAAGTTCCATTACTTCGGTTAACACATCTTCAAGAAATTCAAAAGTAGATTCTTTACCTGCGCAATAAATATCGGTTATGGGCCACACACCTCCCGAAGGCACTGCGATAGGTTCTTCTTTACACGACAACCAAGGGTACGCCGCGATCGCGCTCATCACGTGCGCGGGCATCTCGATTTCAGGAATCACTCGAATTCCTTTTTCTTTTGCGTAGGCTACGATCTCTTTAATGTCTTCCTGCGTGTAAAAACCACCAAAAGTTGCTTCGTCATCCGGATCATTTGGAGTGCGGGCATTCCAGTGTTTGTTTTCCTGGTCTACGCGGAAACCTCCAACTTCTGTAAGTTTAGGATACTTCTTAATTTCTATGCGCCAGCCCTGATCGTCTACCAAGTGAAAATGAAAGGTATTGAGCTTTAGAAAAGCCATACGATCCAGATGTTTTTTGATGTATTCTTTACCGAAAAAATGACGAGAGACATCTAAATGGCTTCCGCGATACGGGTATTGCGGTGCGTCATCAATTGAAACATTAGGAATGTATAATGCTAGATCTGAAACCTCTGAAGTACTTTCAATCTCTTTTGGAAGCAGTTGTCTGATGGTTTCTAAACCGTAAACGAAACCTAGTTTAGAGTTGGCTCCTAAAGTCACTTTTTCATTAGTAACCTTGAGCGAATAAGCCTCACTTTCTAAAGTGTCATTCCGTTTTAACTGAATGCTATTTGAAGTTTTTTCTGAAGTAACTCCTAGCGTAAAGCCTGCAGACCGCACTAATAGATCATTGAGAATACCGGTTAGAACCTCAAGACTATCTTCTGCAATAACAAATTGCGTTTCTGGAGTGATCTCAAAACTCCCGGAATGCAACTCCAAAGATTTAGGTTGAGGAATTAAAACCAGATCAGCCTCAGTAAAAGAGGGATGCTCCTTTTCGGCACAACCTATCAAGGCAATTGCTAAAAGAAAAAAGAGTGTTTTTATAGGTTTCATAAAATAGTATTTCAATATTTTGAATCTAAGACAAGCCATTCTATTACATAGCATAAGGTACAGTTGTCCCAGAAATTGTTTTCCGGGACTAGCTGTACCTAAGTAAACTTCCTCAGGGCAAGCCCATAAGGCATTGATTGGAAACGAATTTTCAATTTCGAGGCAAGCCTCGAAGTATTAAACCCTTTGGCGGTGCCAATAAAGATTCGTTCTTGGTTTTAGAATCTCTAAGCGAATCTAAACACACATATAAAGCCTTATGCCAGGCTTAGTTTGCAGCCTTAATTACCTCAAGTAATTCTGGCGTAAGCGCATTTCCGTCAAAAAAGGATGCTCCTTTTGCACCGTTATCTTTTGCAAGCTGAATGGCCGTTGCAAGATCTTCGGGACTCATTTCTGGCACATAAATACCAGTATGCAATTCTGTACCTGTTCCTTCAAGATCTTTTACACCCTGACCGGTAGCAAAGCCAATCCAGTCGATCTCTTCGTTATAAAAATTGTGGTAGATCATAGGTAAAACCACATCGATGTTCCATTTATCCCAACGCTGACGCACCATATGGTCTGCCATTTCAGGATAAGGAAAAACAGCTCCTGTTAAGAGTTTTCCGTTTTTATGCGCAATCTCATAGGCATCGTCAACAACAGCTTTGATCTGATTTAAACGGAATTGTTTCCACTCCATATCGATCGCCGTGTTGTGTGATTCTAACGGATTTTTATGATGCTCTTCTTCAAACTTTGCAATACAAGCGTCGCAATAACAGAAATCATATTCAGGCAACTCTGTGTCTTGAACGAGATCGTATTTTGGTAAAAGACCTATTGGTAAGAACACATCTGGATAACGAATGTAATCCAGATGGAAACTGCTCACACCTTCTACCTGAGTAAGCTTGTCGATCAAACCTAAAATGTGATTACGCGATCCCTCACGCGTAGGGCATAAAAACTGATAATAATCTACATACGGACGATGGTCAAACGTTGAATTTCCTTCTTTGCTTACCGCATACCACTCCGGGTGTTTAAGCGCTACCGTGTCTCCGGGGCGGTTCATCGTAAACATCCAAGCGTGCACCTCAAGACCTTCAGCGGTTGCTAAAGGAGTAAGGCGGGCTAATAAATCTGCATCTGCATTGGTATTGATCAAAACAGCATCCAGACCATTTTCAGCATACTTCTTAAATTCCTCTACATAAGAATCATCGCTACGCTTAGGATCTGCAGTCGTCCAAGTCCAGAATTTAAAATCGTCAGATGCAGCAGATGCAGCAGCAGTTGTAGGCTCTGCAGCCTCTTCTTTGCTTCCTGCAGGATGCATATTATCAATACAAGAAGTAGCTATTATCGTGAATAGCGCTACGATTACAAGTTTTAGTTTCATAGATTTCCTTAATTAATTTTTGAATATTTGCCATCTTCCTGAATGCGATAGCTCGCATCAGAAAACGGACTTTCGACAGTTATAGACCAACCATAGTTATGATTATCCAAAACCGGAGTTATAGTTTTTTGATCTAGCTGAAAGCTTTCAGCCTCAATTGCTTCAAGCGAAGTTGCCCAAGCTTTATGCTCAGAAAAATAGGCTTTTTGAGCACGGTAAAATTCATACAATTTCCAGCGTATTTTTTCCTCCTGCGGAATTTCAAACGTAACTTCGTCTGAAACCGGCTTGGTAGAAAAATACACATAGCCCCAATGCTCGGGTTCGTGCATATTGATCACACCTTGCGGCGACCACACCCAATTGTATTCGGGTAAAAAGTTGCCTTCAGCATCCTTTTTACGGCTGTAGGTCTCGCCGTCTAATTGGTGATCCCAATTCACACGAGAAAAATTAATGCGCCAAAATTGATCTGTGGGCAGGTCATTGCTTCCGCTAGCTTCTTTTAAGACTTCCCAAGGCATCGCAATCTCAACACTCCAACCCGCATCTGTATCTGTAGGATCGTTCAAAGTTCCATCAATAGAAACTGCAGTTTGCAAGCCTTGAATATCCCAACTGTCGAGTACAGGAGCCGACTCGCGATAGGGTTTTACCAGAAGTAAATCCCAAACCGTATTGAGGGCATTCATCTCAAACTCGTAATAGTTATGCGTGTCGCCGTCAGGATCTATAAAAATCTCAAAATCATTATTGTAAAAGATTACCGTATCACGTTGCTTTAGTGTTGCCCACACGTGCGGCTCTTTAAGTTCGGCATAGAAATATAGGTTTTCATCATCCCAAAGCATTTTTACACGCGTATCATACTTGGGTGTTTTTACACCTTCTATATCGATGAACGATGCAGAAAATGGTGCTTTCTGCCAGACTTCTTCATCGGCCTTGCCATCAATCTCAAGAGGTGTTTCTATATGATGTGCCACATAAGAACGTGGCACTTGTTCCTGAGCACAACTCAAAAAAGACACTAATAGAAACAGTAGTGAAATTGTGTTCTTAATCATATTATAAGCTGTTATTTTTAACGAAATCTATGATCTCGCTCAGTTTTCCAAAAGCTACCGAAGTTACGGTATCTGCCGCTCCGTAATACAACGCCACCTTATCTTCTTCTACAGAATGCAATGTAGCACAAGGGAACAACACATTAGGCACATCACCTACCAATTCGTAAGGCGCTGCAGGCGCTAATAAATACGGCTGACTGCGATACAATACTTTATCCGGGCTGTCTTTATCTAAGATCGCCGCTCCTACCGAATATCTAAATCCGTTGCAGGTATTGATCACCCCGTGATAAAACAGCAACCAACCTTCATCAGTTAAAATAGGTACAGGACCTGCACCAATTTTTGTACACTGCCAAGCGCTGTCTGTAAACGGCGCGACTTTCATCACACAACGGTGCTCGCCCCAATATTTCATATCTGGGCTGTAGCTGATGTAAATATCTCCAAAAGGCGTGTGACCGTTATCACTCGGGCGGCTTAACATCGCGTATTTCCCGTCTATTTTCTGCGGAAGCAATACACCATTTCTATTAAAGGGGAGAAAGGCATTTTCGCACTGAAAGAATTCTTTAAAATCAAAGGTATACCCAATACCAATGGTAGGACCGTGATAACCGTTACACCATGTGATCCAATAGCGATCCTCGATAAAACAAACACGCGGATCGTACTTGTAATCAGACTCGATCATCTCTGTATTTCCGGCACCAAACTCGATCGGATCGTGATTGATCTCCCAGTCGATTCCATCTTTACTAAAGCCTGCAAAAATATTCATTTGCACCGCTTTGTTATCACATCTAAAAACCCCGGCATACCCATCTTCAAACGGCACTACCGCAGAGTTAAAAATGCTGTTAGAACTAGGAATTGCATACCTGTCTATAATAGGATTTGCATCATAACGCCACATTACATCTGTGCTGTTTGCCGGTCTGTCTTGCCAAGGGATTTGCGTTGTACTCATAAAATATACTTCTATTATTCACCTGTTACGGTGTCTTTTTTCTTGTTTAGTTTTTTAATTTTTTAACCTTGTCTAACCACGTAAACTTTAGAATAAGCGAGGTTACCCCAAATACTAAAAAGCTTACTGCAGTTTTCTCATAATCTCTAACCACCAAATAAATAGGCAGTAAAATCATACTTGATTGCCATACTATACCCACGATACAGTTGAACATATCTAAGCCAAAATCTTTATTTTTTCCTACTTGCTCTTCTTCGGTTAATTGCTCGCGCACCGGTTTCCACCAGCCCCAAGGATGTACCGAAGTGTAAAAACGCTTTAAGGTTTTTGTCGCCGTTGGCGGAGTCAGATAGGTTCCCAGAAAAGATCCTAAAAGGGAAAAGCCGAGAATTACCGGAAATAAATAAATTGCCGGAATATGTGCATACCAGTACAAGAAGCTTCCTTCTGCATACGTTGATGCACCTTGATCTATCATAAACTGAAGCGTCGCAACTATCAAACCGCTCAACATCCCCCAAAAATACCCCCAGCCGTTAAAACGCCACCAGATCCATTTTAAGAAATTGGCAGCTACATAACCACCGTACAACGAACTCGTAATCCAAAGGGTGATCGAGTTGATCGAATCTGCAAAGAATCCCATAATGACCCCTAGAGTTACCACTGCAAAAGAAGCCACGTGACTTGCTTTTACATAATGCCTATCTGAAGCTTCAGGTTTAAAATATTTCTTATAAATATCATTTACGATATAAGCAGGACCTGCATTTACAAAAGCCGAAAACGTAGACATAAAAGCCGCCAACAATCCTGCAAGCAACAGCCCTTTGATTCCTACCGGAACGTGATTATTGATCACCTGCGGAAGAATCACCTCAAGATCATTACTGGTTACACCTCCTGAGTTTGCCAACTCTGGTGCGATGTAAACCAGACCCAAAAGTACAATTGCAGCGATCATCAAATACCGCGGAATGAACAAAACCAAGTTGGTAAATCCGCTCATATAGGCTGTATCTTTGGCGGTGCGTGTAGATAAAATACGTTGCATATCATAACTAGGCGTTGGCCCGGCAATACTTGCAAAGAATCCTTTAAACAGACTCATCCCCACAAAAGCGCCAAACATCTTATAACCCTGCGTATCAATGAGCGTGTTGAATTCTTCAAAATCACCTGCCCAGAATCCGGTGAGCTGGCTACCAAAAGTTACTGTAGTCCATTCTTCAGGAATCAAGGCTGTAATTTCAGCATCGGTAAAGGAGAAAAAGGTGTATCCGGCTACCAAAATTCCCGCAAGAACCATAATCCCAAACTGCAATACTTCGGTAGAAACTACAGAGAACATTCCGCCCTTGATCGTGTAGATCGTTGTAAGTAAAATAAGAATTAGCGCATAGACTTGTTCCGCATTTAAAAGTGTGACATCGCCCAGAACCAAACTTACATCCCAAGGTAAGATCACCGTCATAAATTTACCGGCTCCTTCAAAAAAGTAGGCAATAAATCCTACCGAAGCTACCACCGCAAAGATCGCTACGATCAAATGCGAAGCACGGCCGGCTTTGTCATCGCCAAAACGCGAGAGAATCCATTCTGAACCGGTCATCACGTTAGATCTACGTATCCAAACGGCCAAGAACATCATCACAAAAACCTGATTAAAAATGGGCCACATCCACATAAACATGAAGCTCTTAACCCCATATAAAAAGAGGATTCCTACCATCCAAGCCGTTCCAGAAACGTCAAACATTCCCGAGCCGTTACTCAAGCCTAAATAGTACCACTTGATACTTTTACCTCCTAGAAAATAAGAGTCAAGTCCTTTTGAGGCCTTCTTTGCTACGTAAACTCCAATCCCAATAGTAAGCAGCAGGTAAACTGCAATTATAATTACATCAATACTATCCATATTACTCTGCCTGTGCTGCTACACCCCAATTTTTATTAGGTGTTGCTCCCATTACTAATTTCAACTCACCACCAGCTGTGATTTGCTCGTGCGTGATGCTGGTTTGGTTAAACGCCTCTCCGTTAAGTGTAGCCGACTGTATGTAGAAATTGTCTTCTGAAACACCTGCTGCACTTATGGTAAAGGTTTTTCCTGACGGAAGATTGATCGTTGATTTCTCATAAACCGGACTTCCTATTTCATACGTCGCACTTGCAGGATTAAAAGGATACAGTCCCATCGAGCTCCAAACATACCAGGCAGACATTTGACCGGCATCTTCATTACCACTCAATCCATTAGGCGTAGTGTTGTACTGCGTTTTAAGAATTTGATTTATCCAATATTGTGTTCTCCAAGGCTTACCCGCACGGTTGAATAAATAGGCTATGTGGTGACTTGGCTCATTACCGTGTGCATATTGACCTATCAAACCTGAAATATCATTAGAGATATGCTCTCCAGTAATTTCTGAACTCTCTGTAAACAACTGCTCGAGCATCTCGGTAAAGGGTTCGGCACCGCCGTGAAGCGCTATAAAATTATCGGTGTCGTGAAGTACAAACCAACTGTGTTGCCACGCGTTCCCTTCGGTGTAATCTGTATTCTCGCGGTGTCTTGAAAATTTAGGATCAAAAGGCTCGTGCCACTCTCCTGTTGAAGACTTCCCACGCATAAAGCCGGTTTCGGCATCGTATAATTTTTCATAAGACTTGGAGCGTTCCTTGAAATATTGATAATCTTCTTCGTGGCCTAAAGCTTTTGCCATTTGCGCCACACACCAGTCGTTGTATGCGTACTCCAGATTAAAAGTGACGCTCTCATCTATTTTATCCCAAGGAATATACCCATACTCTTTAAGGAATTTGAGTCCGCGTGCGTCACGCATCTGCGTGTTTTTCATCGCCTCAAAAGCCTTTTCTGCATCAAAACCTTTAATCCCTTTAAAATAAGCTTCTGCAATCACAGGAATCGCGTGATTACCCGTCATAGTGTTGGTTTCATTTCCGTAGAGTGTCCACACCGGCAGACTCTTGTTCACCTCATAATACGTAAGCATCGAGTTTACCATATCACTTACTTTTTCTGGTTCCAAAAGCGTAAGTAATGGGTTTTCTGCACGGAAGGTATCCCACAAAGAAAGCGTAGAATATGCCGTAAAATCGGCCTTAGCAATGCTGTCATTTTCTAATCGAAACTCCCCATTTACATCTCCAAAAGTTACCGGAGCAATCTGGGTGTGATACAATGCTGAATAAAAAATCGTTTTTAAAGAATCGGTAGGCGTTTCAACTACGATATGTTCGAGTTGCTTTTCCCAGGTCTTTTTAGCTTCAGCCTTAGCAGTCTCAAAATCGGTATCGGCCGCTTCAGCAAAATTCGCTTTAGCGTTAGCCACACTTACCGAAGAAACCGAAACTTTTACGCTCACATCACGGCTCCCGTCAATATTGAAGAAAAACTGGGCGGCTGTGATTTTTCCGGCAACGCTATCTGTTTCGATCACTTTTTTATCCTGAACCAAAATATGTCTGGCAATCGGTTTTGAAAATTCGGCTACAAAAAACACTTTCTGATTTTTTGCCCACCCTGTGCTGTGGCGATATCCACTTATTGTAGTTTCATTTTCAATGTTTATCGCAGTTTCGGTTGGCGCATCCCAGTTGATCGCAAAGCCCAGATCAAGTACAACTGAAGCTTCTCCCGCTCCTTCATAATTGTATTTCTGAAAGCCAGTGCGTTGTGTTGCGGTAAGCCCCACTTTTATTTGCGAATCTTCAAGATACACCGAGTAGTAGCCTGGCTCGGCACTCTCGCGTTTGTGTGAATATTTTGAAGCATAAGGTCGGTCTGCAGGCTTCTCATAGCTTCCGGTAAGATCTACCTCCTTGTTGGTAGGCATAAAAAGAATATCGGCAAGGTCGCCAATTCCGGTTCCGCTTAAGTGCAAGTTGCTAAACCCTGAAACGATAGAATCAGAATAATGATAACCGGAACACCAGTCCCAGCCGTTTGTACCGTTATCCGGACTCACCTGCACCATCCCAAAAGGCACGGTAGCACCGGGATAGGTATGCCCATGACCTCCTGTACCGATAAACGGATCTACACTGGAGGTAAGGTTTAAATCTGTTTTTGCTTCAGCTTGAGGTTCTGCATCATTTTTACACGCTGCAACTCCAAAAATTAGAAGAATATAGAAAGTTTTTTTTAACATTTGTATGCCTGTTTGCGCCTCAATGGGCGTATTCTGCTAAGAATTTTAATAAATATGTAATATCTTATCCCGGATTCTAGCTTTTATTAGACCAACAACAGTTTTCAAAAGCTAAACAGCTTAAAAACCGACTTTTGACCTATGCCCCTTCGCCATTCTTTTAGAAATAACTTTTTGCTCAATGCAAATACGGGTTATAAAATTAATCTTACGCACCATCTGATTTTTTGGATTGTCTATTTTTTATTCAATTTTTTGCGTTGGGGAAGTTATTACAATGACTACCTATACTCCTTTAAAGCCAACATATTAGGGTTTCCTATTCACATCTCACTCACCTATTTTACGGTGTATGTATTGATCCCGATGTTTATCTATAAGCGCAAATACATCCTTTTTAGCCTGAGTCTTATTGGTGCGATTTTTATTATGGTAATCATTAAATATGAACTTACCTATTTCTTGATCAGTAACAATGTTTGGCCAGAAGGGCCCGAAGAAACCACAAGTCTTGGAGTGAATTATGTCGTGGTCATGATGCTGGGCGAATTGTATGTAATCTCGTTTGGAGCTGCTATCAAAATTACGATAGATTGGCTGCGCGAAAGACAAATCGCTGCAAATCTGGCTAAGTCAAATCTGGAAACCGAATTGCGTTTTTTACGTTCACAGATCTCTCCTCATTTCTTCTTCAACACCTTGAATAACATTTATTCCTTAAGTCTTGAGAAATCTGAAAATACGCCGGAAACCATTTTAAAACTTTCTGACTTGATGCGGTATTTGTTGTATGAAACCAAAGAAAAAAGGCAACCGCTGGCCAAAGAAATCAAGTTTATTCAAAATTATCTTGATCTTGAGCACATCAGGTACAACAAAAAACTGGATTTAAAGTTTGAAGTTACAGGCAACCCCAAAGGCAAAAATATCGCCCCTATGTTGCTCATTCATTTTATTGAGAATGGCTTTAAGCACGGTGCCAGCAAGAATATAGGCAAAGTAAAAATCAACATTCATCTCGATATCAAAGATTCGTTTTTATATTTTAAAATGAGCAACACCCTGCCTCAAAAAGAGTTACGCAATAAAATACCTGATGCCGGCGGTATTGGGATTGAAAATGTTGAAAAACGCCTTAAATTGGGCTACGGAGCTCAGGATTATGAGTTGAAAATTTATGAAGAGGACAATGAATATAAAGTATATTTAAAATTGAGATTATTATGAGTTTAAAATGTGTGATCATAGACGATGAACCCCTAGCCATCAATGTGATTAAAAATCATATTGCACAACTCAAAGGCTTGGAAATCATAAAAACATTTGACAACGCTATAGAAAGCTTAGACTTTTTACGCAGCAACGAGGTAGACCTTCTTTTTCTAGATATCAATATGCCGGTGCTTGACGGCCTTAGCTTTTTAAAAAGCCTAGACACCAAGCCTATGGTCATTTTAACCACAGCGCACGAAGAATATGCTGTTGAAGGTTTTGAACTCGAAGTTCTGGATTACCTCGTTAAACCCATCTCGCTCCCACGCTTTTTAAAAGCCACCAATAAAGCCCTTGCAAAAAAGCAAGAAAGCCCAAAAACTACAACAGAAAACGAGTCGATCTTTGTTAAGGTAGATAAGAAGAAAATGAAAAAAGTATATCTCGACGATATTCTTCTCGTAGAAAGCCTCAAAGATTATATCAAAATCATCACTATTAACGGCAATTATGTCGTGCATCAAACACTGGGCAGCTTTACCGATGAATTACCCAGCAATCAGTTTGTGCGTATTCATCGCTCGTACACGGCAAATATCAATAAAGTAGAAGCTGTTGAAGGCAATAGTGTCGAGATTGCAAACAAGCGTTATACCATAGGCCGCAACTATCTCGAAGATGCTAAAAACGCTATACTTCACAAGCAATCAGGAAATTAAAATGTTAAAGCCCTCGTGTAACTCCTAGATTATGAACTAGTTTAGGCCTTGAAATGTTAACAGTTTACCAAAGGTTAATTCGCTATTTTTGGTTTTAAACTATTAACTGTATGAATTACATGAATCGAATTTTCCTGATGATTTTTGGTGTATTTGCCATTACAGGCAGCTACGGTCAAGATCAGGTTTCGGAACAAATTATAAAAGAGCGTGACTCCTTACTGCTCAACCTCAACAAACAATTAGAAGATAATGCGATCAAACTAAAATCGCTTCAGGGCGAGTTTTCAGACTTAAACCCTAATCGCACCAGTCAGCGTTTGGGAAGCCTGGATAGCATCATTTCTAAACAGGAAAACCGCATCACCCTTCTTGAAAATTCAAGAAAAATTCAGCTTAAACTGAATGGTCAACTCGCTTTTACCGAGTTGATGAGCATTCATCGCGATATTAAACCCAGCAACTTGCTACTTTCTTCTCAGGAATTCTTCAGCAAAGTAGCTGCGATAAATAATCCTATGAATTATCCTGCGTATGAAGCCTGGTTTAAGGAATATCAAGAATGGTACGAGCGTAAAAAAGGCAAGGACAATTGGCTTGATCTCATCAATAAAAGCATCACGGTTTTAAATGAGCCTGCGAGCAACGTGCCGCTTTATGGTTCGCTTTTTCAAACTTTTTCTACAGGAATCACTTCAGCAATGGAAATCGTAGGAGGAACCGGTCGCGATCTGCGTGATCAAACTCCGGCAATGCTCAACGTGCTCAATACTGCGAGTCAGTTCAGCCAGCAACAGAGCATTATTGACAACGAGTGGACCAGCATCAATGAAGAGCTTAATAAGCTTGAAGACGAATACAAGCGCTTGCTAGAAGAACAAGCAAAATATTACGGGCTAGATATGAGCGCGGTTAAGCAATATCAAAATGCAACCTTAGACAGTGAACGTGAAACCTTAAAAAACAACTTTAGAAAGGCGATAAACGACCGTATTTCAAAATGGGAAAAAGAAGGAAATAAAGACTGGCTTACCGAAGTAGAACGCTTTATGGTAAAAACACAATCGCTACGCCAGCGTTTTGGTCAACTTACCTTACGTATGAAAAGTAACATAGGCAAGTACCAAGAACTTATTACGCAGTTTTCTAAAAATGACGCCTTTGCTGATGAATTCAGAACCAAACTACTCGAGTTGCAAAGCAGCATCGATCAAGTAGATTCTAACTTTAATGCCGTTTTTAACCCTTCAAAATATATCGAAGATTCTGCCGTGATGTATATAACGCAATAACCTAAAATAATCTGAATATGAAAACGCTCAAAAAAGAAGACATTCAACAAGAAGTTTTTGATCTGTATGACGCTTATGCGCATAATAAACTAGAACGTCGAGAATTTGTAGAGCGTTTATCGCTTTTTGCAGCTAGCAGCATCACTGTGCCTGCGCTTTTAAGTTTTTTGATGCCAGATTATGAAACCACGAGGCAAATCGCACCTAACGATCCCAATCTGGATTCAACGTTCATCACTTACAATTCTCCTAAGGGCGGCGGAAGCATAAAAGCTTTACTTTCAAAACCTAAAGACGCCAGAACAAAATTAGGCGGTATTGTAGTAGTACACGAGAATCGCGGACTCAACCCCTACATCGAAGACACAGCCCGTATCGCAGCACTTGAAGGTTTTATCACCATTGCACCCGATGCGTTGAGTCCGTTAGGTGGTTATCCCGGTAATGATGATGACGGTCGTGCGATGCAGCGCAAACGTGACAGCAAAGAGATGCTTGAAGATTTTATCGCTGCTTATGAGTATCTTCTAAATCACGAGGACTGTAACGGAAATGTAGGCGTTGTAGGCTTTTGCTTTGGGGGATCAATCTCCAATATGATGGCGGTAAAAGTGCCTACTTTAAAAGCTTCCGTTCCCTTTTATGGCGGGCAACCTACGGAAGATATTGATCAAATTCAAGCGCCGCTTTTATTGCAATATGCCGGTCTCGACGAGCGTATAAATGCCGGATGGCCGGCTTATGAAGCCAAGTTGAAAGCGCACAATAAAGAATACGGGATGTTTTTATATCCTGATGTGAATCACGGCTTTCACAACAATACCACACCCCGTTACGACAAAGAAGCCGCTGAACTCGCCTGGGAACGTACCATTGCCTTTTTTAAAGAACACCTCAACAATTAACTTTCACAAAGTTCCAGATAATCCTGAGCTATTTTATTTGTACTGCTGCGGAAGCTTTGGGCAATTATTCAATTGCGTTGTGCGCAGCGCTTTGCGGCAACTAGAATATCTTTTCAAAGATAGTAGAGCTTTGCGCTATTTATTTTTTCGGAAGCAAGAATGTTTTCTTGTACTTCATTTGATATTAAGAAATCAACGTATCAATTTCTCCATCACCCCTCTTGATGTTTTTATATGTGTACAATCTACTAAAAAAATCGCCTTTTTTTAAACGCCTTTTCGACGTTTCCGTATAAAATAAAAGCAAACAAGCCCCAACAAAATTCCCACTATAGTATAAATAATTACGTGAGAAATAGTGTTTTCGGCGGGCTGACCTACCAGAATAAAAGCGCTCCAATAATACGGGTGTGCATAGGTATCATCCTGTTGATCCACAAAATTTAATTTTGCCTTGTGGAGTGCATCTGCATAACGATTATCTTCCAGATTTTCATAAAAACCCGTCATCAAGGCACTAGAGGAAGCATCGGGAATTTTCCAAAGGGTCATCATAATATTTGGGATTTGAGCCAACTGAAATCCGCGAGCAAGACTCAAAACACCTTCTCCTTTTTGATATTGCCCTAAACCGGTTTCGCAAGCTGATAAGCAGACTAGATCAGCATCCAGATTTAATGTAGGAAGTTCATAATTGTACAAATACCCGTCGTTTAAAGAGTCCTTAGCAAAAATCAATTTGGAGCTCATAGGGTTTTCACCATCAACCACAGCGTGTGTGGCCAAGTGTAATATAGCAAAGGCTTTTGTTTGTTCTTTGACTGCAGTTTCGGTAGCATCGAAGGCTTTGAATATTTTAGCCTCTTTTAAATTATAAATAGCCTCGGCTTCATCATTTGTAAAATCAAGCGCTCCCAAACCATGGGTGCTAGCCAAACTTCTCATGGTTCCTGATTGATCTGATACAAATGCAAAAGGAGCAAAAACCATCACCGATTGGGAGACCTGCTCGCGATTTTGATAGGTGGCTTCTAAGAGAGAATTGAGGTATGAAAATCGATGCTCTTTAATCAAATATGCATAATCACTCCAGGCTCCAACATTTTGCGGCTTCTTAGAAATGAGACTTTCAAAAGGGAGGAAAGACAGCGTCCCATCTGGAATTATGAAATAATCCCGGGCTGACAGAAAACCTGTACCTAAAGGTGCTAATAACCGACTGTAAATGGCCAGTCCTTCATTTGCAAATTCTATTTCTCCGGGACTGGAAATCGCAAGTAAAAACTGATCTATATTCTTATTGAATGCCTCGCTTCGATCAAGCTTTAGAAATTTAAAGTCTGCTCCTTTCCTTGCAATAACAAACCACGACGTTTCACTCTCAAAAAACTGAATAGTCAACGCATCTGACGAAGATTCCATCCAAGAATCAATTTCATTTTGAATAGATGCAATCCAGTCTGTGTTTTTATACTGCAATTCATAGTATTCCGGGTATTCCTTCTTGATTCGCAGAAGCCATTGATGCATAGCCTCTTTTTTGGCCAAGACACTTGCCTTAAGCGCAGCATGTTCTTTAACCAATGCAGGCACAAGAGAATCATAGGGTTGCTGCAGTTGCTCTTCGAGAATATTAATTTCTGCCTGCAGCTCCAATTCTTCAGATCTCACCTTCAAAGGAATTAAATTATCAAGGTATTGCCTGCTGTCATTAATAAGAGAACGCAGGGTGGCATTTTTATGTAGTTCCATAATCACTAACGCTCTTCTGAGGTGCTCTTTTTGTTGCGTTTTTGCATAGAGCTCATGGGTTATACGAATGGCATTATCAAAATAGTTCCCTTTTAGTTCATAAAATCGTGATTTGCTTTTGAGATTAAATAAAGCCTCTTTACTCTGATTAACAGCTTTTAGGCAATCAAGCATTGCCTGTGAAGCTCGATCAAGCAAAGCTAGGTCTTCATTTTCTTTATAAAGGTTTTCTAATATTTTAGATTGTAAAAAAAAACGGGAAGCCAGCTCAGGGTGTGCAGGGATTTTAGAAAAATCTATATTTTGCAAAATAGAATTGAGCTTAACACCCACGCTTAGCGAATTTAAAGCAGCCAGTGTAAGGTCTATCGCTTTCTGTCTTTCACCTTGTTGTGCGTAAAACAAAGCCACTTCAAGTGCCACCTCTGAGAAACGATATTTATTCTCTTCGTCTTTACTCTTTGGAAAAAAGGAAAGAGATTTTTCAAAATAGATCCGCGCAGAATCTATTTCATGTAAACGATTGTAGATACGTCCCTGCTGTACGTAGGATAAAGAAAGGTCTGGGTTTGATATGCCAAAATTGTGTATTAAAACTTCAATACCCTTTTTATTTTCTTCTAATGCCTTTTTATAATCTTCTAAAACAAACAGGTTCTCAGAATAAAGGATGTTTAAATAATATGCATTGTAGTTTAAAGGATTTATAGAATCGAAAATAGCCAGTGCCTCTCTAATTTCTTCTATTGATGCTTTTGAAGCCTGCAACGTGCCTGGGCCATTTAACACATAGGAATTGTACAATAAATAGTTAACCCTTCGAGAAGGTATGGTATGATAATTCAATGAATCATAAATCTTATTTGCGCGTTGCATTGCCTCTCTGGATTCTTGATAGGCCCCTGTAGCCCTTAAACTCATGGCCTTATTAAACTGAATAAAAGCTCCCAAATTAGTATTATCTGCAAGACCAGATTCTTTAGTGTGTTGATATGCGCTGTCGTTATAGATTAAGCTCAGCTCCCTGTTAGAAGATTTAGTATACATAGCAGCGAGGTTTAAATATGTTCTGCCCACCTCCTCTTGATAGTGTTTTTTATTAAAAGCCAGTAGTTCTTTAGTTATTGCGATCCCCTGAAGATTTTTTCCGGCCTCGTATAAAGCACCTGCATATCGGTTTAATAGTTTATTGACTAGCCAGGTGTCCTTAAGGGAAGATTTTCTAAAGGCCTCAAGAGCCAACTCGTATTTTGGAAGTGCCTCTTTTATGGTCCTCTCACGCTCATAATATAATGCGGTCTCCATCAGGGTGGTAATATAAGGTTTACCTTGCGGAACCTGAGAAAAATAGGATTTTAGATCATTGAGCTTTTCAAGAGTTGCTCGCTGGTAACCACGATCTGCAGCCTCTTGTTTTTTCCAGGTTTTTAATGCTGCTACTTGCCTTTTATAGTCCAACGAACTGGTATCTATTTGTTGTGCAGAAACAAAAGAAATGCTACAAAAGCAAACGAGTAAAAATCGGGTAAATGCTAGTTTTAAAACCATATATACTATTTATAAAAGCAAGTCATTCTAATTTACTTAATAGGGTTTCTGCAGCTCTATAATTAAACGCCTTTTGACTTACTTGTTCTTTAAGCAATGTAAGAGCCATTTCGGGCTTATTGTGTTTTAGATAGGCCAGAGCCAAATACCACCTGGATTTATAGTAAAAATTATCTTGGGTTTCCTGATGCGACTCAAAAACAGTAATAGCTTCTTCTACACGATCCAAAGCCAAAAGAGCATTACCCCGGTAAAAAAGTAAATACCGGTCCCCGCTTGCTTCATAAAGGGTTTCAAATGCTTCTTCGGCCTGCTCAAAGTTGCCCCGCTCATAGGCCGCAAAGCTTTTTTCGAGTAGACTCTCAGCATTTCCACCACGTACCACGGGTGCAATGATATTGCGGTAGGGTTCAAAATTTTCTGTATACAATTCTTCTGGAGTGGCATTGTTACCCATATATAGCGCCCCAAAAATACTTAGACCAATCACTATAGCAGCTGCCGCCACATACCGCAACCAATTGGAACCTTGGGACGACTGATCTTTAAGGTACTTATCAGCCTCTAAATGAGACAGCCTCGACTTTAAATCGTTTTTGCCTTTGGATACCAAGACTGCCTGTAGCTCTTTTTCCAACTCAAAGGCTTCTGAAAAAGCAGCATCCTTTTGTAGCTCCTTCTGGAGTCGGCGTGCCTCATCTTCACTTAGAATTCCTGAAAAATAACGTTCAACAAGTTCTTCTTTATTCATGATTAGGGGATCATTTTTTCTTTTAATTGTTTCATACACCTAGACTTTGCCGCCTTTACCGTATTGACGTTTTCATACTGTTCTGCTTGCTTGATCTCCTCCAGACTCATGCCTTTGAGATAAAAGCAGTTCAACAGTGTTTTGCAGCGTACACCTAAGGTTTCAAAATGTTTACGTAACGCGATCTGGCGTTCTGTAAGCTGATGTTCTTCAAAATAAGATTGCTCAAAAGTTTCAGTCTTAAAATCTGATTCTTCCCTACTGACTCGCTTCTTACGGTATCGCAACTGTTCATAAATCTTAAACTTCCCAATACTAAACAAATAGGTTTTTAGGCTACTGGTGAGCTTGTTAAGCTTTCTGCTCATCACATTTTCATAGAGTTTTACTACACTATCCTGATAAATCTCCAAGACATCTTCCTCTGAAAGCTCATACTTTCTGGCATAGCCAAGAAAGCTATCTCGATAAGCTTCATAAATTTTAGTATAGGCCTCAGAATCTCCTGTTCGTAATTGTTCTAGAGTTGGTTCTTCAATCATTAATGAAGCATATGGAAAAATGTTAACACGTAAACTTAAAAATACAATTTTTTAAAAATGATGTTAACCTTTTCCTAATGAATACATAAAAGAGTGAATCTTAAAAACTAAATATTATGAAACACCTTACATTTTTATTGGTACTGATGGCCTTTTGCTACACTGGTACTATTGAGGCCCAGTTCTTAAAAAAGCTTACCAAGAAGCTAGAGCAAAAACTTGATAAAACCACAAAAAGTCTGGAAGACAAGGCCGACAAACAGGTTGATAAAATATTAGGACTCGAAGATGAGGATGAAGATGAAGAGTTTCCTATGACTGATGATATGGAGATGGATGAAATGGAGTATCCTCAGGATACTGCAGAAAGCTATGAGGAAAAGGGCTTTGAAGCTTACAGCAAATACGACTTTGTACCAGGCACAAACCTTGTGGCTTTTGAAGATTTCTCTGAAGATCTCTTGGGTGATTTACCTCAAAAATGGAATACCAACTCGAGTGCAGAGGTAGTTACACTTTCTACACTACCGGGTAAATGGTTGCGCATAGGTAATGGTTTGGGAACTTATGTTTTTGAAGGAATTCCTCAGGATTTACCAAAAGACTTTACGCTAGAATTTGATATGCTGTATGACTTTAATGCAGAAAACTATGCCTTTAAACGCTATGTAAATGTGGTACTATCTGAACTTGAGAACCCCAACATGTATATGGATAAGTTTAGTTACGGAAAACAAGTGACCACCATAAGCCTGAGCAATTCGTCATCAACTCGCGCGGTAGTGCTAAATAAGAAAACCGTTCAAAAAGGCATGAATGTTTCAGGCAGCAACAACCATCCTGCATTTTCAAAAAACGGGAAAAGTGGTGTCCCCTATCACATTGCCATTCTTAAAAAAGGCAGTCGCATCAAAGTCTATGTTGATCAGGATAAAGTGCTCGACATTCCACGTGGGGCAGAGAGCGAGATAAACTACCGCACGCTGCGTTTTGAAAGTAACGTGAGTCCTAAAAATGAATACTTCTATCTGGGCAATGTCAAGTTTGCCACAGGTGTCGAGAGCGGTGAGCGCCTTTTTAAAAATGGAACCCATACTGCTTATGGAATCACTTTTGACAGTGGTAGCGCCAGCATTCAGCCTGCTTCATATGCCAGTATTAAGCAAATCGCACAAGCCATCCAGAGCGATGCTACCGGCAATTATCTTATTACAGGACATACTGATTCTGACGGAGATGTTGCTTTAAATATGCCTTTGTCTGAAAGCAGAGCCGAAGCGGTAAAAGCGGCATTAGTTAGTGAATTTGGTATAGATAGCTCAAGACTTCAAACTGCCGGCAAAGGATCTTCTGAGCCCGTTTCAACAGAAAACACTGTTACAGCCAAAGCCTTGAACCGTCGTGTGACCATTTCTAAACTTTAATCCTAAACATATGAAACGTATACTATTACTTCTGTTTATGACAGCTCTGTCATTGAGCCAGACACATGCTAAAGACACCAATACAGCTACAGATTGGACTGGCACTTACAATACTAATTTTGGCCAGATCATCCTACATCAAAAAGCCAACTATGTAGTGGGTACTTACCGTGATTTGGGCGGAATTCGATCAATGTACGTTAGTAATAATCAACTCATTGGGGTGTTTTACAATAATGGAAAAGAAGGCCATTTCAAGTTTACCAAAACCGCCAAAGGCTTTACCGGAAAATGGGGATGGACATACAAACTCGAAGGTGGTTCTTGGGACGGTAACCTTGTGGCTGATGTGAAGCAACACTATCTCAAAGGGCAATGGAACACTGATTATGAAGACCTCTTCTTAATCCACAGCCCTACGGGAATTGTTGCTGGACATTATGGAGATAAAGGTGGAATGATCTGGGGAAAATATGCTGGCACAAAAATTTTTACCGGCAATTATACCAACGCACTAGGCCGTGAACCCCGTACTTGCAGCTTTATTTTCACAGACAACAACACGTTTAAAGGAAAATTTGACGCTAACGAATACGGCAGCTGGAACGGTACCCGTGTCAGGGAAAATACCACAACCTCATCCACAACAGACAGAAGTACTGCACCCCAACCTAAATTTAAGCTCAAAATCACTTTAAACAGTTTTAAGTGTAATGGGGCTGATAACTTATTTAACCGAGAGCAGGGTTTTGTATATGTTGTCCCTTCACTTCAAACAATGGGAGTTGATGTAAAACCGGGCAATTTTAATATACAGACAGGAGATCAAAAAGTATCAGAACACCGGTCAAGCTTATATACCCCAGATGCCAGATTTAAAGAAAATTATCCGGTAGGTACTGCCATACAAATAAACAACAGCGCTGTTTATCCCATTATCTATCCTATCAATTTATTTCAGCCAGGCCGGTACGCTGCAAAAATGCAATTTGTTTTTCGCGAGTTTCCGGTTATTTCTAAAGGAGGTGCTTTAGTTTTTGCCGAAAACGAAAGAATAAACGCCAAGAGAAATATTGAACTCAAAGAAGTTTTAAAGTTTTTAAGCGGCCAGACCCGTGCTGAAGATTATCCTCTGGTAAACGGGACAAATGGCAGAAGACGCCTACCCAATAGTAATGACACTTTTTGGCTGGAGAGCATTGGCGGTAAGCGCTATGTACGTGGCTATGGCGATATTATCGAACCTAAAAAAGGTAAAATACGCTTCGGGTATCACTACACAATGGAGTTGCTTCCTCTTTAAAAAAGAAATTATGAGAACTCTTATCAATCTACTTTTTGTTGTTCACTGTTTCGCTTTCGCAGAAGCACAACAGGTATGGGACGATTTTACAACCGGCCCTCTGAAGCAAATTACAACGCTAAAAGCCGAAAAAATAAAAATTGAACAACCCGGAAAAAACATTCTGGGAGGCACACGCTACATCACGTATAATGTGACCGAAAATCCTTATCAACAGCTTTTTCAACTCACTATTCAAAAAGGTACTCTCATTAGCAGTACCGGCTTTGGTACTGCAAGTTCAATGAACATTACCTATGGTGGCAACCGGGAGCGAGCGCTTAATATGGATTTATCCCGTTACAAAACCATCAAAATCAGCTTGAAAGGCAAAACCAATTTTGCCCGGGTCTATCTCAATATGTGGTCTAATGGTGCAAACCGGGCATTCTGGAGAGGTAACAGAGAAAATCACCTTCCCTTTCAAGGTTCTATAAATGCTATGGGGGTAAACAGCAAAAAAGTAATCAGTATTCCGCTTGAACAGCTAACAGCCAAGAAAGCTACGACCGATAGCCCATCTGCTTTTGACATTGCCGATGTAGATAGTGTCCTGATCCAATTTTATGGTTTTCCGGCCACCGGAGTGAATTATGCAATAGACAAAATATGGGTCGAATAATTAACTCCAAAAACACCTAATCACTTTTAAAACTTTTATTAATTCCATTTTTAATCATGAAAAAAATAACTCTTCTTTTCGCAATCGTTTTTAGCGTCGCTTTCGCCCAAGCGCAAATCTCAAAAACCAGTTTAAACCGAAGCATCTCGCCTAGCCAAAAAGCTCAGGTTGCAGGTCAACTGCTCGTTAACGGAAAATCTTCGGTCGAGCTACGCCTCAATCAAGGCAACGTTGTAGATCTATTTAAGAATTTTAAAACAAATAAACATCAGATTCAATTTGTATTTAAAGGAGCAGGCTTGCCTAAAGATCAACAAGGCCGTGGCGTGGCACTCTTCTCCTTTGTGACCGAGATCTACAAAGACGGAAAACTGATGCGCAGTGTAAAACGCGAACCGCTTACCTTTTTTCCCGGTGAAATGCTCGAACCTGTAGAGGCCTTTGACGTTATCCCACTACTCACTTTTGCGCAAGGTAATCCACTTGAAAAAGGCGTTTATCCTGGTAATCTCACCAAGGGCAAATATTTGGTTAAAATTAAAGCCATACCCATGGGTAGCAGCGGTAAAATTGAAGAGGCCAACCTTATCGTCTGGATTTAAATCATTAAAACTAAATCTATGACAACAAAGAAATCATTTGCGGCAATCGCGCTTTTGCTGCTGATAATCGTATCTGCCTGTCAAAATTCAAAAGCAGGTAAAAACTTGTCCAAAAATAGTTTTACGGCGGTCGTTAACGGCAAAGACTTTACTGCAAAATTTGCAGAAGGACACATTACAGAAATCACCAATACATTGTTATTAAGCGGCAGTATGGGTAACGGTGAGGATATTCAACTTTTTTTACCACAGGATACTGGTGCCGGCACATACAGTTACGATATGGGTATTCAGGGTAAATACCAAAAAACAGACGAAGATTTCTCATTTGCAAATGCCGGCCAGCTGATAATCGAGTCCCACGATACTAAAAACAAATACATCAAGGGAAGTTTTAATTTCACGAGCAAACCTATGAACTCTGAAGCAGCCAGTTACACCATAGAAAACGGAAGTTTCTCCGTTCATTATTGAGACAGGAAGTACAAGAATTTTAAGTTTTGTGAAACGCCTTTTTTAAAGCTCCTCATTTGAGGGGCTTTTTTTTACACACCTGCCTTAGCTAAAACTTCTTATAGTTGTTCTTAAGATATTAATACATGCCATGCAACCTACGGAAGATATTGATCAAATTCAAGCGCCGCTTTTATTGCAATATGCCGGTCTCGACGAGCGTATAAATTCCGGATGGCCGGCTTATGAAGCTAAGCTGAAAGCGCACAATAAAGAATACGGGATGTTTTTATATCCTGATGTAAATCATGGCTTTCACAACAAGACCACACCCCGTTACGACAAAGAAGCCGCTGAACTCGCCTGGGAACGTACCATTGCCTTTTTTAAAGAACACCTGTCCTGATTAATCCGTTTTGATTGAAGGTTTAAATACGTGCTCTCAAACTTTAACCTCAATTTAAAACAGAAGAACCCCGCGCTGCATAACTTTAAAGTAAAATTTAAAACATGAAATTCAATTATGTAGGCGATACCGGTCTCATGGTATCTGAACTTTGTTTTGGGACGATGACCTTTGGCGGAGTAGATGCAGGAACGTGGAGCCAGATCGCATCGGTACCTCAGAAAGAAGTGAACCAGATGCTCAAAGCGGTTTTTGACGCCGGAATCAATTTTATTGATACGGCTAATGTGTACTCCTTTGGGCAATCAGAGCAATTACTAGGACAAGGACTGAAAGATCTAGGAATCAATCGCGATGAAGTTGTGGTCGCAACTAAAGTTTTGGGCCCAATGAGCGAAAACCCTAATGATGTAGGTCTTTCTCGCTATCATATTTTCAATTCGGTTGATGCGAGTTTAAAGCGTTTACAGCTGGATCACATTGATATTTTATATGTACACGGTGTAGATGCTAAAGTACCTGTAGAACAAATTTTACAATCGCTCAATGATATCGTTGCTACCGGAAAAGTGCGTTATATCGCCATTTGCAACTGGCCGGCGTGGATGGTTGCTAAAGCACAAGCCATCGCTGAGCACAAAGGCTGGCAAAAATTCATTGGTTTGCAATATTATTATTCGGCTGTTTCCAGAGATATTGAGACCGAATTGGTACCGATGGCTCAAGATCATAATCTGGCGATTTTTCCTTGGAGTCCGTTAGCGGGTGGTTTCCTTACCGGTAAATATTCTCGAGAAGGCAGCAGTGAAAAAGGATCCCGAAGAGCCGATTTTGACTTTCCGCCTATTGATAAAGACAAAGCGTTTAGCTTGGTTGATGTGATGCAAGAACTCGCAGCTACACATCAGGTTTCGGTAGCAGAAATTGCATTGGCTTGGGTGCGCCATCAAAAAAGCGTTACCAGCACAATCATTGGTGCAAAAACTATAGACCAACTTCAATCAAACATCAAGTCTACCGAAATCAATTTAAGCAAAGAAGATCTAGAAAAAATAGATGCGGTGAGTCCAAAACCGAAACTTTATCCCGGCTGGATGGTGCAACGCCAATCTAGGTATAGACAGTAATTTTAAAAAAACAAAAAACCTCTGATTTTCATCAGAGGTTTTTTGTTGAAATCTCGAAGGCTATTTATAGTCAATACGATCTAAAGTCACCTTAGAATTCAGTGTATTTAGCTGAATAACTTTAGTCAATTTGGTCTCGTTTTTGGATCCGTAGTTTTTATAAATCGTATATTTTAAAAAGTTGGGATTATTCGAATCCTCTTGATCAAAGGCTTCCAGATTGATGATCCATTCTCCAGGCTCCTCGTCGTCTATAAGATAAGCTTCTGCAGCATACTCTTTATTCACTTCGTTGAGAAGTCGGTCTCGATTATCAAACAGCGTATGCGACCATTTAAAATACTTTTTCTGAGGATTTACGAATTGTAATTCAAAATCTGTGTTGGGATCGTTCCATTCAAAAACTAAACGAATATCTTGTTTAAATCCTGCTTTGAGTAGGTCTGCAGGTAAGCTTTTAAAATCAACTTTACTGCGGTGTAACGCGAGCAAATGCTTCAACTCATCAATTATCACTTCACGTAATCCTGAGAAATCGGCTTCAGGTATGGCATTTGCAAGCATTCGCTTATATAAATCAAAAGCTTTCTCATATTTGTGGGTTTCCTGATAATTCATTGCCAAATCCCGATACGTTTGAGCATCACTAGGACGTAATTCTAAAATACGCTCAAGGACCATCTGTGCTTTATCAAAATTCCCTCGTTCTTCAAGTTTAAAAACCAAAGTTTTTAATGCTTTTAGATTGTCACTTGCTAGTGCTGCAATATTGGTCAAGACAACATAGGAGTAATCAGCGTCCCATTTTTTAAAGTAATCTGAAACATTTAAAATATAAGGAATAGTCATCTGCGTCACAGATTTCTGCTTTTCATAAATACGTTGAGCTTCCTTAAAAGTTGAAGCCATTTCTAACTCTTTTGTGTAACTCGACGTATTGTTGACCTCTTCCCAGAGAGATACCTCTTGCTCACGATAGTCGTTACCTTTAATAAGTGCACGGTTTTTGTTTGCCTGATGCTTATCTTGAGTATTTACTACGCCGTCCTGTGTTATAATTTCTATCGCACCAAAAGCTGCAATACTACCATACCGATTAGTTCCTGCAAGAGATTTTATTGCTCTGATGCTTTTTATATTCTGCACGTTAATTGGAGGCAAATTGCTTAAACCGTTTCCCTGAGAATATGGAGTGCCATCAATCACAATAGCAGGATTAGGATCTACAAACATCCCTGTAGTACTTGTAACATTATTGAGAAAACTATAGCGTTTATTTGTTCCAACCCCCGAGATCAAAACTCCCGGAATTCTGCCAATGATATCATCGAGGCGCGTATCAGTTGGTAAAATTTGATTCTTTGTAAGTTCATCTACCGTATACCCAATGGCATCAACTTTTTTCTCTCCATACGGAGTGAGTCTAGTTTCTGACTCTTGCTTGATTTTTGTGTAAATATTGACTTCGTCTAAAACTGTAGTGTTAGGCTTTAACGCCACCTGCAGGTTTGTATCGGCTTCAATCACTAGTTGTTTTTCATACATACCTAAGGCATCAATGATAAGAACATCACCTTTATCAGCAGATATACTGAAATTACCCAGATTATCACTTAGTGTTTCTTTCAATGTATTTTTAACTCGAATGGCCGCTTGCGGAATAGCAATAGTATCTTCGGTATAGATCCCTCCTGTGATGGTATTTTTGTGATTATCTTCAAATGATTCATTGTCTGCCTGAAACGTAAGCATCCGCTCAAGCGCTTCGTTAACAGATAAGCTTTCTAAATTGATGTAATGTCCTTCGCCGTAAAAACTAGCTTTTTGTAAGCTTTCATGATTTGCCTCAGGGCTAGAGCTTATGCTATAGGTTGGCAGATATACCTCTTGATTCAACGCTGAAAAAATCGTGTTTCCGTTTGAAAATAATAATGCGGCATCGGCTTCAGTTGTATTGTCTTTTAAAATAGTTGCAAAATCTACCTCACCATCATAGGTAACACTTTCTAAGAACTTGATAATATTTTTTGAATCTCCATCTTTCACTGAAAATGCCCTCTCTTCCATCTTAAGCGCACTAAAAACGATCACATTTACAGAAGCATAGTTCAGATGATCTAAATATTTTCGCAACAGCTTTAATTCCTCATCAACATCACGACTGTCTGAACTCATTTTTATTGAAGCATCCCAATACACCGTAAGGTTTTTAGGTGTAATTCGAGTTCGTGGGATCACTTTGCCATTCTCGCTAGGATAAGACACTCTCAGACTAAACATCAAACCTTGGTTCACGCGTTCCCAATCATCTTGGTTATAAAGTCTGGTAAATGAAAATGTTTTATAGTCTGAACCTCCAACTTCAAAATCTATATATCTACCGTAAACCTCAATCAATTCTAAAGAAACCACGACATCTTGATCAACTAAAATATCATAAGGCTCAAGGTTTATGGTCTGCACGCCATCTCCTCTGATTTCATAAATGATATTTTGAGTTAAGATATTCTCTGCCGGGTAACCTTCTTTATAGTTATAGACATTAACCCGCACTTTAATACCACCCGAATTATTCTTTGTGATGTTGAATTTGAGATCGTGAAGCTTGGTCTTTTTATTTTCAACCTTAAACCTTGTGGCAATCTCACCTCCTAAGGCTTCGGGATTAAGCCAATAACCTGTCACGCCTTGCTTGATCCTTAACGAACCAATATTCTTTTCTTTTCGTAACTCGTTAGTTAGGACAACTTCTGCTAAACTGAAAGGCTCTGGCTCTAGATAAAATTTTGAATCTCCCGCTGCTTGCGAGAAAAATTCAGCAGCAGAAAGCGTTAGTGTTTTATAACCGATATAAGAAATTTGCAAGCTAGAATTTTGCCCAATAGTGGTTGCATCAACAGCTAAATGAAACTCTCCGTTTTCATCAGAAACAGTACCTATACTTTCCTTTAAAAAGCCAATATTCACATAAGGAAGTGCCTTTTTGGTCTCTGCATCATAAATGCTTCCGCTTATTACGGTACGGTTTTGAGCTTCAACAAGAATAGGCTGAAGCAAAATCAACAAGAGCGCAATAAGTAGTTTAGCTTTCATATTTTGAACACACCTTCTAAAGTACACATTTACTGAGGTATAAGTTCAAAAAAAAAAAAAACGTCTTTAAAAAAAAACCTCTGATTTTCATCAGAGGTTTTTCCTTTGTACAGGCGGAGAGACTCGAACTCTCACACCTTGCGGCACTAGATCCTAAGTCTAGCGTACATTTGCCCAAACAGCACCAAAGCCACTCATTTTCAATTGATTATATAATATGTCATTTTCTTTGATATCATCTAATATCAAT
>Ga0208180_1000341_pt1 | contig 41900 bp, 37 predicted proteins | sample MalvireepMed_s16_FD_184241 | JGI IMG/M metagenome (GOLD analysis project Ga0208180, IMG submission 184241) | Marine viral communities from the Global Malaspina Expedition - Malaspina viral metaG DeepMed_s16 (SPAdes) (version 2) | ecosystem: Environmental > Aquatic > Marine > Oceanic | place...
TACGGAGACCGACCAATTGTAATTCAAGGAGCAGGAGCAGGAGCAGCAGTTACCGCTAGAGGTGTTTTTGGAGATATTCTTAAATTAGCCGAAAGAGGGTAGGTTAGATAGAGAGTTAAAAAGTTAAAAGTTGAAAGTAAAGAATTGAAGAATTGAAGAATTGAAAGATTGAAAGATTGAAAGATTGAAAGATTGAATTATTGCAATAAGTTAAGTTATACAATTAACAATTAACAAACAACTAATAACGAACAACTGTTAACTAATAACAATTAACGAATAACGAATAACAATTAACCAATAACTATTAACAAACAAACAACAAAACACAGGGAAGAGTTGAACTTTAAAACCATCAACTTTTCAACTTTAAACATATATTATGAGTAAAAAGCATTTTGAAACGGAGGCAATCCGAACACAGATAGAACGAACCGAATTTTTAGAGCATTCAGCACCTTTGTACTTATCTTCTAGTTTTGTATTTGAAGATGCTGAAGATATGAGAGCGTCTTTTGCAGAAGAAAAAGACCGCAATTTATACAGTCGTTTTACAAATCCGAATACTACAGAATTTGTAGATAAAATCTGTAAAATGGAAGGAGCAGAAGCAGGTTATGCATTTGCTACAGGGATGTCGGCTGTGTTTTCAACCTTTGCAGCATTATTAAATAGTGGAGATCATGTGGTTTCTGCACGTTCTGTATTTGGTTCTACGCATGCTTTATTTACTAAGTTTCTTCCTAAGTGGAATATAGAAACTTCTTATTTTAAGGTGGATGAAGTTGCTTCAATTGAAAAATTGATTCAGCCAAATACAAAAATTCTTTTTGCAGAAACACCTACAAATCCTGCTGTAGATGTACTGGACTTAGAATTTTTAGGAGAAATAGCAAAAAAGCATAATTTAATATTGATAATAGATAACTGTTTTGCAACTCCCTATTTACAAAAGCCAATTGATTTTGGAGCGCATATTGTGGTGCATTCTGCTACCAAATTAATAGATGGACAAGGGCGTGTTTTAGGAGGAGTTGCCGTAGGACCAAAAGATTTAATAAGAGAAATTTATCTATTTTCAAGAAATACGGGGCCAGCCTTATCTCCTTTTAATGCTTGGGTGCTTTCAAAAAGTTTGGAAACTTTAGCAGTTCGTGTGGATCGCCATTGTGAAAATGCTTTAAAAGTAGCAGAATTTTTAGAGTCGCATTCCAATGTTAATTTTGTAAAATACCCTTTTTTAAAGTCGCATCCCCAATACGAAGTGGCAAAAAAACAAATGAAACAAGGAGGAAGCATTGTAGCTTTTGAGATTAAAGGCGGTGTAGAAGCAGGAAGAGAATTCTTAAACGCTATAAAAATGTGTTCGCTATCTGCTAACTTGGGAGATACTAGAACCATTGTAACACATCCTGCGTCTACCACACACAGTAAATTATCTGAAGAAGACAGATTGGAAGTTGGAATTTCGGATGGATTGGTTCGTGTATCTGTAGGATTAGAAAATGTAGAAGATATTATTGAAGATTTGAAACAGGCTTTGAGATAAATACAAACTCAAGTCCTTAATAAATAAATAATTACTAAAGGTTACAATTTAATGTAGCCTTTTTTTTGTGCCTTTTTTTAAGGATTTGATATTCTTTAGTTAAAAATACCCAAAAACGTTGGGATTTCTCGAATTATGTATTACTTTCGCTTTTAAATTCTATTAACCTATCGATTAACTAGAGTAATAAGAAAGATTGACGATGATTTTAGATAAAGTATTACAAGGAAATAGCTTTAAAGGGCGTTCGGAGATTACAGATAAAGATAAAGTTTCGAGTGATAAACTAAGTAGAAGTATAGCAAAATCGATAAGCTGGAGGGTTGTTGGAACATTAGATACTATATTAATATCTTGGTTTGTTACCGGAACTATAGAATTAGCATTATCAATTGGGTTTATAGAGTTAGTAACTAAAATGACACTGTATTTTTTTCATGAGCGCCTTTGGGAGCGAATTAAATGGGGAAAATAAAAGACCACGAACAAACTCACTTTGTGAGGAATTATGAATAACGGAAAATAGAAAACATGCAAAGTTTTAGAACAGAGATAGAAAATCCCGTTGTCGAAAGAGACATTATAGAATTAGAAAAGAAAATTCGACTTTTTAGAGAAGGGAAAGTAGATGAAGAACGCTTTAGAAGCTTACGATTGGCTCGTGGAGTCTATGGTCAGCGTCAAGAGGGAGTGCAAATGGTTCGAATAAAGTTGCCTTATGGAAAGGTTACTGGGAATCAATTGTTACGTATTTGTGATGTTTCGGATGAATATTCTAGAGGAAGATTACATATTACCACCCGTCAGGATATTCAAATTCATTATGTAAGTTTAGATAGAACTCCAGAATTATGGGCAGAGCTTGAACAAAGCGATGTAACAATTAGAGAAGCTTGTGGAAATACGGTACGTAATATTACTGCAAGTCCGGAAGCGGGAGTCGATCCAAACGAACCTTTTGATGTTACTCCTTATGCGCATGCAGCTTTTCAGTTTTTCTTGAGAAACCCTATTTGTCAAGAAATGGGACGTAAATTTAAGATGTCGTTTTCTTCTACAGATAAGGATTCGGCTTTATCTTATATTCACGATTTAGGTTTTATTGCAAAAGTAAAAGACGGTCAAAAAGGTTTTAAAGTAATGTTGGGAGGTGGGTTAGGCTCACAGCCTCGTCATGCAGATTTAATGTATGAGTTTATACCAACAGACCAAATTATTCCTTTAATAGAAAGTGTATTAAGAATTTTTGATCGCCATGGAGAGCGTGCAAAACGTTTAAAAGCGAGAATGAAATTCTTACTTAAAGATGTAGGATTAGATGGATTTTTACAATTAATAGAAGAAGAAAAGTTAGCACTTTCTTATCATTCATATCCTATAAGTGAAGAAGGTTTTGAATTTGATCGTTCTGTAGTAGATTCAATTTCGGTTCCAAAAGTAGATTTAAAAGATGTTGATGGATATGAGAAATGGAGAAACTCTAATGTATATCAGCAAAAACAAGAAGGCTTATTTTCAATCGGAATAAAAGTTCGTTTAGGCGATTTTTATACAGATAAAGCTAGAAAACTAGCAAGTTTAATTCAACGTTATGCGGCAGATGAGTTACGTTTAACTTTACGTCAAGATATTTTAATCCGTCATGTAAAAGCAGATTTATTACCGCTGTTTTATTTAGAGTTAAAAGAACTTGGTTTTACAGATTTAGGGTATAATTCTACTGCAGATATTACTGCTTGCCCAGGTACAGATACGTGTAATTTAGGGATAGCGAGCAGCACAGGAATTGCAGAAGTGTTGGAGAAAGTTTTAGAAGAAGAGTATCCTCAGTATAGAGATAACAGAGAAGTTGCTATTAAAATTAGTGGCTGTATGAATGCTTGTGGACAACACAATATGGCGCATATTGGTTTTCAAGGGATGTCAATTCGTACAAAAGAAAAATTAGTAGCTCCTGCGCTTCAAATATTATTAGGTGGTGGTGTTGTAGGAAATGGAGAAGGTAGATTTGCAGATAAAGTTATTAAAATTCCTTCAAAAAGAGGACCTCAGGCACTGCGTTTAATTTTAGATGATTATCAGCAACATAAAGAAAATGGAGAAGATTTTTTGGCGTATTACGACAGAAAAGAGCAAATGTATTTCTATGATTTTTTAAAACCTTTATCAGATACAGATAATTTAAATGAAGATGATTTTGTAGATTGGGGGCATGATAAAGCGTATGTTCAGGAAGTAGGAGTTGGAGAATGTGCTGGAGTAGTTATAGATTTGGTTGCTACACTTTTATTTGAAAGTGAAGAAAAAATAGAAAAAGCGCAGTTTTCTTTAGAAGAGAAAAAATGGGCAGATAGTATTTACCAATCGTATACCTCATTAATAAATACTGCAAAAGCATTATTAATAGGAGAAAATAAAAAGACCAATACCCAAGCGGGGATAATAAATCAGTTTGACGAAGTGTTTGTCGCACCCGGAAAGATTTCACTAAACACCACTTTCCATGATCTCGTTTATCAAATTAAAATTAATAAACCATCTGAAACATTTGCAAAATCGTTTTTAGAAGACGCGCAAGCTTTTTACAAAAAAGCAGATGCTTTCAGAAGATTAGAATTAGCTAATGCAGACAAATAACCAACCAAAACTGACTTTAATAGGGGCAGGTCCGGGAGATCCGGATTTGCTTACTATTAAGGGTATGAAAACTTTACAAGCTGCCAATGTTGTTTTATACGACGCATTGGTGAATCCACAATTATTGGATCATGCGCCAAATGCGGAGCATATTTTTGTGGGAAAAAGAAAAGGATGCTATGCATACCAACAAGAACAAATAAACGAACTTATTGTAAGTAGCGCTAAAGCTCATGGACATGTAGTGCGTTTAAAAGGAGGCGATCCTTTTGTTTTTGGAAGAGGATCTGAAGAAATGGAGTATGCAATTGCTCATGGAATTGAAACTGATTTTGTGCCTGGAATTTCTTCTGCTTTGGCAGTACCAGCATATCAAAATATTCCGTTGACAAAAAGAGGAAGTTCAGAAAGTTTTTGGGTAATTACGGGCACCACCAAAGCTCATAAACTATCAAATGATGTTGTTTTAGCTTCAAAATCATCTGCAACTGTGGTGATTTTAATGGGAATGAGTAAGCTTTCAGAAATAACAACTTTATTTAAAAATGAAAGTAAACACGAAGTGCCTGTTGCTATTATTCAGAGTGGAACAACACCAGAAGAAAAAATAGGAATCGGAACAATAGCTACTATAGAAACTGTGGTTGAGCAACAAAAACTTACCAATCCAGCAATTATTGTAATTGGGGAGGTGGTAAACCATAGAGAAAAGATATTGGAAATTAGTAGCCAAGTTGCTACAGTATAATTGAAGAGGATGGAAACGGGAGAACGGAATGAATTATATCCAGTTTTTTTAAAAGTAAATAACCTTAATATACTAATTGTTGGAGGAGGAAATGTTGCTTTAGAGAAGCTTACTTTTTTACTAAAGTCAAGTCCAAATGCAAAAGTGCAAATGGTGGCGCCACACTTTAGAGAAGAAACTATTAGTAAGGCAAAGGCTCATAATGTAGAAATGATTACAGATGTGTATGCTGAAAATTATTTAACAGCTAAGCATATTGTTATAGCTACAACAGATAAAGAAGAAGTAAACGTTAAGGTTTATAAAGATTGTAAGGAACAAAATATTTTGGTAAATGTAGCCGATAATCCGCCATATTGCGATTTCTATATGGGGGGGATTGTAACCAAAGGAAATGTGAAAATAGCCATTTCTACTAATGGGAAATCTCCTACTACAGCCAAAAGATTACGTCAGTTTTTTGAAGAAGTGATTCCAGAGAATATCGATGATCTTGTTCAGAACTTAAATGAATATAGAAAAACCATCAAGGGGAATTTTGAGGAAAAAGTTGAGAAACTAAACGAATTTACCAAGAGTTTAGTGGAAAAATAGAAAAAGAAAAAGTTAGAAATGTTATTGTAAATCCCATAACGTAAATGGGGAAAGTTAAAAGTCATGATTAAAACAGATATACTAATAATAGGAGCAGGGCCAACGGGATTATTCACTGTTTTTGAAGCGGGATTATTAAAATTGAAGTGCCATTTAATTGATGCCTTACCACAACCAGGAGGGCAATGTTCTGAGATTTATCCAAAAAAACCAATTTATGATATTCCTGGTTTTCCAGAGATTTTGGCTGGCGATTTGGTAAAAAATCTTTTAGAGCAAATTAAATCTTTTGAACCTACTTATACCTTGGGAGAAAGAGCGGAAACGATTGAAAAATTAGAAGACGAAAGCTTTATTGTAACTACCAATAAAGGAACAAAACACCATGCGCCAGTAGTTGTAATTGCTGGAGGATTAGGAAGTTTTGAGCCTAGAAAGCCACAGTTAGAAAATATAGATAAGTATGAAGATAATGGGGTTTCTTACATTATAAAAGACCCAGAAGTTTACAGAGATAAAAAAGTATTGATAGCTGGGGGTGGAGATTCTGCCTTGGATTGGTCTATTTATTTAGCCGATGTTGCTTCGGAAGTTTATTTAGTACACCGCAGAAATGAATTTAGAGGTGCCTTAGATTCTGTTGAAAAAGTAGCAGAACTTTCTAAAAAAGGAAAAGTAGAGTTAATTACCGAAGCAGAGGTAACGCAGCTACATGGAGAAGATACATTGGAAGCGGTAACCGTAAAACATCTTAAAAATGGCGAATCTCATGTGGAGGTAGATAATTTTATTCCACTTTTTGGATTGTCACCAAAGTTAGGACCAATTGCAAATTGGGGCTTGGAGATAGAAAAGAATGCTATAAAGGTGAATAATGCGTATGATTATTCTACCAATATTCCGGGGGTTTATGCTATTGGCGATGTAAATACATACCCTGGGAAATTAAAGTTAATTCTTTCTGGTTTCCATGAAGCAGCAGTAATGTGTCAGAGTGCTTACCAACGTATTTTTCCAGACAAAAAATATGTAATGAAATATACAACTGTTGGTGGAGTTCAAGGATTTGATGGAACTAAAAAAGAAGCTAAAAAAGAAGTGATTAAAAGTATTGTTTAAGAGCAATTTCTTTTAGAATTTATAAAAAGCAAATCCGTTGAAAGATACAGATTTGCTTTTGTTTTTTAGAGACATTTTTTTCAGAATAAATTAAACAAGAGGCATTTGCTTAACAGTAAAATGTGCGCTATATTTGCATCAAAATTGTTCATAATTTTATTGAACGTTATCAAGAAAGGTGTAGGGATTAGACCCGCAGAAGCCTTAGCAACCCTTTATGTACTTCAATTAACAAGGAAGTTTTCTTAGAGAAGGTGCTACGTTCTACCGTAGATAATACGGACAGATAACAAAAAGACTTCCTTTTTTTTATTTCACACCCTCTTGATATACATATTACAAATTACGCTTTGAAGCGTATAATTATTTTATACTATTTTAAGTAGAACTGAATGAAGGATATTAGAAAAGAACTCGAAAAGAGAATTTTAGTGCTCGATGGAGCTATGGGAACGATGTTGCAGCGCTATAAATTTACTGAAGAAGATTTTCGTGGAGAGCGTTTCAAGGACTTTGAACACCCTTTGCAAGGGAATAATGACCTGTTGTCTTTAACCCAACCAAAGGCAATTGCAGAAGTTCATGCAAAATATTTTGAGGCTGGAGCAGATATTATAGAGACCAATACATTTTCTGGGACTACTATTGCAATGGCCGATTATCATTTAGAAGACATTGTTTACGAATTAAATTACGAATCTGCTAAAATTGCTAAGCAAGTAGCGGATAAATTTACTGCAGAGAATCCTGAGAAACCTCGTTTTGTAGCAGGTGCTATGGGACCTACAAATAGAACAGCAAGTATGTCTCCAGATGTTAACGACCCAGGGTATCGAGCAGTTACTTTTGATGAACTTCGTATTGCATACAAGCAACAAGTAGAAGGGTTGGTAGATGGTGGAGTGGATGTTTTATTAGTAGAAACTATTTTTGACACTCTAAATGCTAAAGCAGCTTTATTTGCAATTGAAGAAGTAAAAGAAGAGCGAGGAATTGATATTCCAATTATGGTAAGTGGTACAATTACGGATGCTTCGGGGAGAACTCTATCAGGACAAACTGCAGAGGCTTTTTTAATAAGTATATCTCATATTCCACTTTTAAGTGTAGGTTTTAATTGTGCCCTTGGAGCCGATCAATTATTGCCATATGTAAAACGATTATCGCAGCAATCGCCTTTCTATATTTCAGCTTATCCAAACGCAGGCTTACCAAATCATTTTGGAGAATATGATCAAACAGCTAAAGAAATGCAAAAATTGGTGCGTAATTATATGGAAGAATATGTGGTGAATATTGTAGGAGGATGCTGTGGAACTACTCCAGATCATATAAGGTTATTGTCGGAAATAGCTTCGGAATTTGAGCCAAGAAAAGTAGTAGTTGAGAGCTATAATTAAATGAATAATTGTCATGCTGAGCTTGTCGAAGCATAGGGTCATGAATAAAGAATAAGGAAGGACTATAAACGATGAACGACGAACGAATAACGAATAACGATAAACGAAAACCGAAAAGCGAAAAACGAAAACCGCTAGTTTTATCTGGTTTAGAACCTTTGGTAATTGATGGGAACACCAATTTTGTAAATGTTGGAGAGCGAACTAATGTTACAGGTTCTCGAAAATTTCTTCGGTTAATTAAAGAAGAAAATTTTGACGAAGCATTAGAAGTAGCAAGAGCTCAGGTGGAAGGAGGAGCACAGATCATCGATGTAAATATGGATGAAGGGATGCTCGATGGGAAATGGGCAATGGTGAAGTTTTTAAATTTGATTGCTGCGGAGCCAGATATTGCACGTGTTCCAATTATGATAGATAGTTCTAAATGGGACATCATAGAAGCTGGACTTCAAGTTACGCAAGGTAAAGGGATAGTAAATTCTATCAGTTTAAAAGAAGGAGAGCCAGAGTTTATAGAGCGAGCAAAATTGATAAAACGTTACGGAGCAGCTGTAATTGTAATGGCATTTGATGAAGTTGGTCAAGCAGATTCTTACGAAAGACGAATTGAAATTTGTAAGCGTTCTTACGATATTTTAGTTGAGAAAGTTAAGTTTTCTCCTCAGGACATTATCTTCGATCCAAATATATTTCCAGTAGGAACAGGGATGGAAGAGCACCGTCAAAATGCGGTAGATTTCTTTCGTGCTACTAAATGGATTCGGGAAAACCTTCCTCATGCGCATATTAGTGGAGGGGTGAGTAATGTGTCGTTTTCCTTCCGTGGAAATAATACAGTAAGAGAAGCAATGAATGCTGCCTTTTTGTATCATGGAATACAGCATGGAATGACTATGGGGATTGTAAATCCTGAAATGTTAGAGATTTATGATGAGATAAATAAAGAATTATTAGTTTACATTGAAGATGTACTCCTTGATCGAAGAGAGGATGCTACAGAGCGTTTACTTGATTATGCTGAAACGGTAAAAGGCAATGGAAAAGTAAACGAAAAGCAAGCGCAAGAATGGCGTAGTGGTACTTTACAGGAACGAATTACGCACTCCTTAGTAAAAGGAGTTTTAGAATTTGTAGAGGATGATGCAGAAGAGGCTCGCCAAGCAGTAGATAAACCCATTGAGGTTATCGAAGGGTATTTAATGAATGGAATGAATGTAGTTGGAGACCTCTTTGGAAGTGGGAAAATGTTTCTGCCACAGGTAGTAAAATCTGCTCGTGTAATGAAGAAAGCAGTAGCTTATTTATTACCATATATCGAAGCAGAAAAAGATGAGAGGTCTCGATCAGCCGGAAAGGTTTTAATGGCAACCGTAAAAGGAGATGTTCATGATATAGGAAAAAATATTGTAAGCGTTGTTTTAGGTTGTAATAATTATGAAATTGTAGACCTTGGAGTGATGGTGCCGCCAGAAAAAATAATTCAAGCGGCTATAGACCAAGAGGTGGATATTATAGGGCTTAGCGGACTTATAACGCCATCGTTGGATGAAATGGTTTATTTGGCTAAAGAGTTAGAGAAATTAAATTTAAATATTCCAGTAATGATAGGTGGAGCTACAACTTCACGTGCGCATACGGCTGTAAAAATTGCTCCTGAATATTCTAAAACTGTAGTCCATGTAAACGATGCTTCTCGTGCTGTAAATGTAGCAGGAAGCCTAATGAATCCGAAGCTGAAAGAAGCTTATGGTGTTTCATTAAGAAGTGAATATGATAAACTCAGAGAAGGATTTTTGAATCGTTCTCGTGAGAAGAACTTCTTAACCATTGAACAGGCTAGAAAGAATAAATTACAATTAAATTGGGAGGAATTTACGCCTGAAAAACCAAATTTTATTGGGGTGAAACAGGTGGAAATTTCTTTAGATAAATTAAGACCATATATAGATTGGACTCCTTTTTTTAGATCGTGGGAATTACATGGAAAGTATCCTGCTATTTTAGAAGATGAGGTAGTTGGTACCGAAGCTACAAAACTATTTGCAGAGGCTACAACAATGCTAAATAGTATTATTGATGAAAAGTGGCTTACCGCAAAAGGGATTTTAGGGATTTTTCCTGCAAATCAAGTAGATGATGACGATATACAATTGTATGACGAAGCAGGGAAAGAGTTGAATAAATTCCTAACCTTACGTCAGCAATCAGAAAAAAATAAGCGTGCTTCTAATATAGCATTGGCAGATTTTATAGCACCAAGAGAAATTGGAAAACAAGATTATGTGGGAGCTTTCTGTGTTACAACTGGTTTTGGAGTAGACGAAATATCTGATAAATATGTTAAAGATTTAGACGATTATAATTCGATAATGATTAAAGCACTTGCCGACCGATTAGCAGAAGCCTTTGCAGAGTATTTACACGAGCAAGTTCGTAAAGAAATTTGGGGGTATGATTCTGATGAGAAGTTGTCTAATGAAGAGCTTATTAAAGAGAATTATAAAGGTATTCGTCCGGCTCCAGGATATCCTGCTTGTCCAGATCACTTGGAGAAAAAAGTAATTTGGGAAGTTCTAAATGTAGAAGAGGAAATAGGAGTGAAGTTAACAGATAGCCTTGCCATGTGGCCAGCATCATCAGTATCAGGGTACTATTTTGCTAATCCTGAAAGTAAATATTTTGGTTTAGGGAAAATTAAAGAAGACCAAGTTGCCGATTATGCAAAGCGTAGAAATATTAGTATTGAAGAGGCCACAAAATGGCTAAATCCTAATATTGCGGATTAGAAAAAGTTAAAAGTAGAAAGTTTATAAAATTAGAAAGTAAAAACTACGAAGCAGCAATAACCAAGATATGAAACCAAAATTTATAGAGTTAGCTTTAGGGAGTCATCTTATATCTCATGGCTATGATGAAAATAATAGAGAAATTACTGAAGTAGTTTCAGTAGAAGGATTTTCAAAAAAGCTGGTTTCAGTTTCAAGAGTAAAATCTTTGAGTGAAAAATATATTTTAACAGATTATCTTGATGGGCGATGGATTTATTGGGAATATGAAGGAGATTTTGAAGATGTTAAGAAGCTATTGCTGTAATAAAGTTGTAAAGTTGAAAGTTTTTAAGTTATAAAGTTGAAAGTAATAAAGTAAAAAAACACTAAAATATGTTAATCTGAATTTGCTTCAGGTTCGTATAAAATAAAACCTATTTAGTAAAAAATGAAAGTAACCGATCATATAAAAAAAGCCAACGGGAAAACAATGTTTTCTTTTGAAATTATCCCACCTCAAAAGGGTAAAAATATTCAGGAATTATATAATAATATAGATCCATTAATGGAGTTTAATCCTCCTTTTATAGATGTAACAACCTCTAGAGAAGAATTTGTTTACATTGAAAGAGATGGGCTTTTTGATCGTAAGGTTACTCGTATGCGTCCTGGAACTGTAGGAATTTGCGCTGCTTTAAAACATAAATACAATGTAGATACCATTCCACATGTACTTTGTGGTGGATTTACAAAGGAAGAAACGGAGTATTTATTGGTAGATTGCCAGTATTTAGGAATAGAAAATGTTATGGCACTTCGGGGAGATGCAATGAAACATCAACGCTATTTTGAACCAACAGATGGCGGACATACCTACGCTACCGAATTGGTTACGCAAATAAGAAATATGTGTGAAGGAAAATACCTTCATGAAACTATAGAAGCAAGTAATTGCTCAGATTTTTGCATCGGGGTAGCAGGGTATCCTGAAAAACACTTGGAAGCTCCTTCATTAGATTTTGATCTTAAAAAATTAAAAGAAAAGGTAGATGCGGGTGCAGATTATATTGTAACACAAATGTTTTTTGATAATAGTAAGTTTTTTGAGTTTCTAGAAAAAGCTAAATCCGCCGGAATTAATGTGCCAATTATTCCTGGAATCAAACCAATTGCTGTTAAAAAGCACTTGCAATTATTACCTCAGGTTTTTAAAATAGATTTACCAGAAGATTTAGTGAATGCTGTAGATAGCTGTAAGAACAATAAAGAGGTTCGCCAAGTAGGAATTGAATGGTGTATTCAACAATCTAAAGAACTTAAAGACGCAGGTGTTCCATTATTGCATTATTATTCTATGGGAAAATCGGACAATATTAAGGCTATTGCCTCCGCTTTATTTTAAAAATAAGGTTACTTTTGTTGCGAAATAAATTTTATGCAAAGAGTAGTTGTCATTCTTTTAGTAGCCCTTTCCGTTGTTTGTAATGCTCAGGAAAAGCCAAATTCATCCTATGTAGATCTGAGTTATTTCTATGGAAATATTTCTAGACATAATAACGATATTCTACATCTTATTACAGGTCATCCTGAAGGTTTTATTCTGAGTTGGAATAAAAAAACATATGGAAATAAAGAATGGGAGCAATTGTATAATTATCCAGATTATGGTGTTTCCTTAAGTTTTCAAGACTTTAAAAATGAATACATGGGAGATAACCTCGCCATTTATGGGCATTATAATTTTTATTTTTTTAATAGAAATTTGATGTTGAGGATTGGTCAAGGTATTGCTTTAGCAGGGAAACCATATGATAAAGAAGAGAACTACAGAAATGTAGCTTTTGGTTCAAAAGTACTTAGCAGTACTTATTTAATGCTGAATTATAAAAAAGAGCGCATTTTTAATCGACTTGGAGTGCAGGGGGGATTGTCTCTTATTCATTATTCCAACGGAAATACCAAAGCGCCAAATACTAGTATCAATTCAATTACACTAAATATTGGGATTAATTATCAGTTAGAAACAATAGAGCCAGAATACAAAGTAACCGAAGGTTTAACCAATAGATTTAATGAGCCTGTTCGATATAATTTTGTGTTTAGAACTGGTGTTAACCAAAGTGATGTTATCGATAGCGGGCAATTTCCTTTCTATATTTTTTCTTTTTATGCTGATAAGCGAATCAATAAAAAAAGTGCCATACAATTAGGAACCGATGTTTTCTATTCTAATTTTTTAAAGGAATATATAAAATATAGTAGTATTGCCTACCCTGAAAGGGGCTTGGATGGAACAGAAGATTATAAACGTGCTGGGATTTTTGTTGGTCACGAATTGTTTATCAATCGGCTTTCCGTGGTTACGCAAGCGGGCTATTACCTGTATTATCCTATAGATTATGAAGGCAGAATGTATTTGCGTGGCGGTGTAAAAGGATACTTAACTAAAAAGAAAAAGTTGTTTGCAGTGGTTGCAGTTAAAGCCCATGCAGCACAAGCAGAAGCTGTAGAAGTTGGAATTGGGTATAGGTTATAATTTTTTAGATGAAACTTTCGTGGAAAGATTCATTAGAACCAAATTAGATACTGTAAAAAAGGAAATGAATAGATTAAAGATTTTCAAGATAAGGCGTTTAATTTAAATTTATTCGTGTGAATAAAAACATACAAAATAGTATAGCTTTCTTCGGTATAATTTTCTTGTTAATTTTTACTAGTTGCGATAGTAAAGATGCGAACGATTGTATTCAAGCTTCAGGAACTGTAGTTAAGGAAGAACGACCAGTAACTCCTTTTTCTAAAATTTTGGTAAATGAAGGCGTTTCCATGATTATCAAACAAGGCGATGTTTATAAAGTAGAAATTGAATCTGGAGAAAACTTATTAAACGATATCAAAGTAGAAGTAGTAGACAACCAATTAATCTTAACCGATACTAATGTTTGTAATTATGTTAGAGAGTACGACAATACAAATATTTATGTAACCGCACCAACTATTTCTGAAATTAGAAGCGCTACTCAAAGAGAGATTTATTCTGATGGTGTAATTGAAGGAGAAAGATTAGTAGTTTATTCTGAAAATTATCAGAATAATGAATATCTAACAAGTGCTAATATTTATTTGGATGTAAATGTTACTTCTTTTCAAATAATATTTAATGGTATTTCTAATATTTTCATAGATGGTACAGCAACCAATTTGAATGTTAATATGGCATCGGGAAATGGTCGTTTTGAAGGGCGAAATTTTTCCGTAGAAAATGCAACTATTTACCATCGGAGTTCTAATGATGTAATTGTAAAAGCATCCAAATCCTTAAAAGGAGATATCTATAGTACAGGAGATGTTATTTCTGTTGGAACACCAGAATCTGTGCAAGTAAATGAACATTACAAAGGGAAGCTTATTTATGAAGATTAATCTTAAGATTGTTGTTCTATTGGTTTTTAGTGTTGTAGCCACAGCCCAAAAGGTAACCCATCAAGAATTAGAACACTTAATTAAGGAGGGTAAAATCAAGGAATTAAAAGAAATTGTTTCTAGTAATGAAATAAATGTAGGTACAGTTGGTGTTGAAATAGGAGAAGTGCCGCTATTATTCCCTGCTTGTAGTGGAGGGGATTTAGAGATTATTGAATACTTATTACAACAAGGTGCAAATCCAAATTCAGTTTCAAGATATGGAATGCCTGCTAATTGGGCTGCTGAGCGTGGAAATTTAGCGACTATTAATTTATTGTTGGATTATGGTTTTGATCCAAAAAAAGAAACATTAGCATACTGGATGAAACAATTTAATGAAAAGGATTCGCTCCCTCCATTAATGAAAAAGCTCACTAATTATGTAGCTAAAAATAAACTCCCAATTACAGACCTTCCTTATACAGCATATACAGATCCAAGTGATCCATTAATACTTACAGCCGCTATTTTTTACGACAGTATAGGAGACTTTACTCTTGCAAAGCGACTCATAACAGCGGGGACTAACGTTAATTTATCTGACAAAAAAGGGAAAACTGCTTTGCATAATGCTATAGAGAGCTTTAATATTGATGCGGTTAACTTTTTGATTAAAAATAGAGCCAACGTCAATAAGCCTATTAAAAGTGAACAAATGTTTGAATTGTTTCACCGTAAAGAATATAATGATAATATAACTCCTTTACATTATGTGTTATATCTGGCAACTCATAATTCAGAGTCTTATAATACCCATAAAAAACAAGTCTATAAAATAGCAAAATCCCTTGTAAAAGCTGGTGCAAATCCTAATGCAATTACTATTTCTGATAGTCTTAGTGTTCTTCAAAAAGCCGATAAGCTAGGCGATCCTACCCTTATTAAAATTATTTCTCGCTCAAAATGATTGTTTTTTAGAATTCAGCTTTGTTTTTAACTTCCTCTAAGGCAATGAACAGTTTTAAAAATAGATTATAGTATCAATTTAGTATTTTATAATCTAAAAAAATCATTTATTGTAAATAATTTTCTATATTTAATCTAATTTATGAATCGGAATAATCTATCAAAGTATCAAACTCTTTTTATAAATCCCTCATTGAGGGGTTTATTGCCCAGAGTCTGTGCTGAGTTTACCGAAGGGCTCTGCGTCGAAATGGATTAAATTATTTTTTCCTTTGAATACCTCGTAAGCTTGCCTCGAGGTAGTTGATTTCCGAAACTACATATTTAAAAATCGTATACTTCTATTTCGAAGTTAAGCTTGATACAGTCTTAGCTATGAAGAAGAAATGGAAATAAGAGCAGAAGTGTGTTTCTTCAATAAAAGGAAGGTTAAATTATATCTTTTAGTATGAATTAATCTTAATTATAAAGAAAATACTAAAAGGTGTTGAAGTAAAAATATAAGATAATAGATTAAAATAAATAGCTTAATTAATCATGAAAATAAAAAATAGAATTATAGTACTTTTATTAGCTCCAATAGCATTGTTTTTTTTAACTGCGGGACATCATTTCGAAACCGATTTGGCAAAGAAATATCCTGAGATGGATTTGTTAGATCTATTTGTGTTTAAATCTACAGAATCTAACAAAACAGTGCTTCTAGCAGATATAAATCCTAAATCAAAAAAAGATAGTTTTAATTTTTCGTCTAAAGGAATATATAAATTTCATATAGCTAAAAATAAAGAGTTTGACAAAGGACAGCTGTTCAGTTTTACCTTTAAAAACAATGAGGTACAGATGTACTGGGACGATCAACCAGAAAATAGTTTACATGAAACAGGAACTTTAATTGCCGAGGGGCCAATTAATAGAGTTTTAGAATTAGATAACGGTATTAAAATATGGACTGGAACTACACATGATAATTTTCAGGGGAATGCAGTGGGAGCAGAAGCGTTTAAGCATAAAGTGCTTGAAAAAAAAGAGTATGATTTGTCTACTTTTGATGTTGGAGAAAAAGGGAATTTTTTCGGGAAAGGAAATGCTGCTGTCATAGTGTTTGAAATTCCAAATGAGTTTTTGCCAGAAGATATTTTTTATTACGCATCAACTTCGCTTGAGGAAGAACCAGGTCACTGGCATCAAGTAAACCATATTGCTAATGTATTATTTCCTCATTTTTATATGGGATATGACGATAAATTAAGGTCTAAATATGGTTCTCAAGGAGCAGTGGTAGATGAAGAAATAAAGCAAAATGTAATAGAAAATCTAAGTAATTATGTTAATGCAGCAGGAATTCAAAAAGATACAGATGCATATTTAAAACAATTAATGGAACGAATTTATCCAGATATTGTACCCTATAAAATTGGAACCAAGGCGCATTACGGAATGGAAAAATTTAATGGAAGGCCATTACATGAAGACGCAATGAATGTTACTTTAGGACTTATGGTAGGCTCTGAAACTCCAATAGATGATAAAGTAGCTATTAAATTAGAGCGTTACCAACCCAACTTCCCTTATACCATACCAATAGATAAAGCATATATAGATGCCTTAGATAAAAGAGTTAAGGTGGTAACGGTAAATGCAATAAAAGAGAATGAAAAAAACTATGAGTATTTACCTCAGAAAGATGCGAACGAATTAGAGGGAGAGCCTTTTAATATATGGAGTTATATTTTAATTGGGATGGTAGTGTTATTTGGGGTCTTTATACTTTTTAGTAAGAAAAAGTAATTAAAAAACATTAATATCTGAGTAAAAATACAAGACCGTGCCGTTATAAGAGTAAAGACTAAATTATATAGATTAATAAGTAAATCCGGAGAGCTAGTGCTTAGTTCTTCGGATTTTTTTATAAAAGCACTATAAACTTATTCTAGTACACTAACTTAAATTTAATAGTTTAACCTAACTTTGAAATAAAAAAGTTGTAGCAAGAGATGGAAGTAGATAAAAAAAAGAGAATCGTAATTGTAGGAGGTGGTTTTGCAGGGATTGAACTCATTAATAAGCTGAAAAAATCTGATGTTTATGAGGTAGTTTTAGTCGACTTAAATAATTATAATTTTTTTCCACCTTTGCTTTATCAAGTAGCTTCTGGTTTTATGGAGCCATCTGCAATTAGTTACCCATTTCGGAAAATATTGAGAGGGAAAGAAAATGTTAGATTCCGATTGGGAGCTTTGCAAAAAGTAGTTTCTGAAGAAAATAAAATAGTGCTTAGCAATGGGGAGTTGTCTTATGATATACTGATAATGGCAACGGGAACAGAAACCAATTTTTTTGGGAATGAGAATGTTAAAAAGCACTCATTACCAATGAAAACAATTGGGGATGCACTGGCTTTACGGAATTTACTTTTTACACGTTTAGAAAGAGCCACGCGTGTACAAGATCCATTGCACAGAAAAAAATTATTATCTTTTGTAATAGCTGGAGCTGGTCCTACAGGCGTTGAACTCTCTGGAATTTTGGCAGAGATGCGTAAACATATTATAACAAAAGATTATCCAGAACTGGTTAAAGAAGATTTAGGAGAAGTTTATTTATTAGATGGACTGGATGCAGTATTGGCTCCGATGTCTGAGAAATCCCAAAAGTATTCTCAAGAGAAATTGGAAGGTTTGGGAGTAAAAGTAAAGCTTAAAACACTTGTTACTGATTTTAAAGAGGATGTTGTTTACTTATCTGATGATACTACTATTGATTCTAAAAATTTAATTTGGGCCGCAGGAGTATCGGCAAAAGTATTTGACGGTTTTAAGAAAGAAGACTATGGAAGAGGTCGCCGATTAAAAACAAATGAATTTAACCTTGTAGATGGTTATACCAATATTTATGCTGTTGGAGATACAGCTATTTTGGCTGGAGATAAAAAATATCCCGACGGGCATCCTCAAGTAGCTCAAGTTGCAATACAACAAGCGGAAAATTTAGGAGAAAACTTATTGAAAAATAAAGGAGATTGGAAGGCTTTTGAATATGCCGATAAAGGTTCAATGGCAATTATTGGGCGTAATAAAGCGGTTACAGACGGTCCTAATGAAAGCTTCTTTTTGAAAGGATTTCCTGCATGGTTTATATGGATTTTTGTACATATCATGTCGCTTGTTAATTATAAAAATAGACTTCGTGCATTGTACGATTGGACAGGATATTATTTCAAAAAAGATCAATCGTTTAGAATGATTATTAAACCTAGAGATACAAAGAATTAATCCCTTATAGGGGGCTAATTCCCCAACGCCTGCCCCTGAATTTATAGAAGGGATTTGTGTCGAAATGAGTTAAAATTTGTTTCCTTTGACCACCTGGTGGGCTTGCTTCCTAGGTAGTTATTTTTAGATAAAAACAATCAAATTAATTAAACCAACCAAAAACATGAGAATAACATCATTGCTATTTATTATAGTAACAGCTTTACTATATTCCTGTAACTCTAAAAAAGGTATAAAAAAAGAAGATAAGCTAGATTTAATGGGAACTTGGAAATTGGTTTCTGCTACAGTAATTCAGGAAAAGGATACCTCGGTAACCGATTTTACCACTGGACAAGAAATGATTAAAATTATAAACGAAACTCATTTTGCTTTTTTGCGTCACGACTTAAACCATGGTAAGGACAGCACTGCTATATACGCAGCCGGAGGAGGTTCTTATACAGTAAACGGGAATATTTATACTGAAAACCTTGAATATTTTAATAATAGAGATTGGGAAGGACACAGCTTTGATTTAGAATACCGAATAGAGGGAGATACACTTTATACAACTGCTATTGAAAAGATAGAAAAGTTAAATGTAAACCATCTAAATATTGAAAAATTTGTTCGAATTTCTAAATAATTATTGATTAGTTAACTCTACAAATAAACTCTCTAGATTTTTATTTTTTTGATTTAGTTGTAGGGTTTTTAAACCGTTATCGTGTGCAAAATCAAAAACAGATGCGCGCATATCTTTATTGGTTTCAAAAGTAATTTCGTAAACAAAACCTATCTTGTTTTTAACGTGTTTTACATTTGGTAATTTAAGAAGAAAAGCTTCTTCTACACGGTAATCAAATTCAACTTCAATAATTTGTTCTTTGGCTTCTCTAAGTTCCGTGAGTTTTTTATCAGCAACAATCGCTCCTTTATTAATAATTATAACACGGTCGCAAATTGCTTCCACTTCCTGCATAATATGTGTAGAAAGTAAAATAGTTTTCTCTCCACCAATATCTTTAATCAATTTCCTAACTTCTAGCAATTGGTTAGGATCTAATCCTGTAGTAGGTTCATCTAAAATTAAAACCTCAGGATTACCAATTAGAGATGCGGCCAATCCAACGCGCTGTCTATATCCTTTTGATAAGGTGCCAATTTTTTTATTAGCCTCTGGCAATAAACCGCATTGGGAAATTACAGTTGCAATAGTGTCTTTAGAAACCTTATATAGGCTTGCTGTGTAGCTTAGGTATTCTCTTACATACATATCTAAATGTAGCGGATTATGTTCTGGGAGATAGCCAACACTTTTTTGAACTCCTATTTTATGTGTTTTAATATCGTAATTATTTACTTTAGCATCTCCTTCTGTTGGAGTAAGGTAGGTGGTTAAAATCTTCATCATAGTAGATTTTCCAGCACCATTTGGGCCTAAAAAACCAACTATTTCTCCTTTTTTAATGCTGAAAGAAACATTTTTTAGAGCTTCTTGAGCTCCATATTTTTTTGTGATATTTAAAACTTCTATAGACATATTTCAAATGTAGTAGTAAAGTTTGAAAGTAGAAAGGGTAATTTTTGAAAGCTTTTTTAATCTTTCATAAGGTTTAATACCTGCGCTACTTGTAATAAAGAAATTACTTTATTCGTAATAATTCTTTTGCTAGAGCTATCATTTTTGGATCACCAGTATGTTTATTAGGCTCGTCCGACAATTTTACTGTTGGCAACCACTCTTGGTCGCTCGTCAACACATCTGTAAGCTTAATTACAATATTCATTGGTTTTAGACCTACATCGTTAGTTAAATTCGTACCTATTCCGAAGGAAAGTCCTATTTTTCCTTTGCAAGCTTTTGTAATAGATTCGACTTTTCTAGGGTTTAATCCGTCAGAAAAAATAATGTATTTGTAGAGTGGATTTATTCCATGACTTTTATAATGTGCAATAGTTTTTTCGGCAAACTCAATTGGATCGCCGCTATCATGCCTAACGCCATCAAACAGTTTAGCAAACTTGGTGTCGAATTGCTTAAAGAAAACCTCTGTAGTGTATGTATCAGAAAGCGCCACTCCTAAGTCGCCTCGGTAAACATCTACCCAATGTTCTAGAGACATGGCGTTTGCCATTTTAAAACCATACTCCGCCGCATGGAACATAAACCACTCATGGGCGTGTGTTCCAATTGGTTTTACATTATATAGCATTGCCATATGCACATTACTAGAACCAATAAAGCTTTTTCCTTTGTAGGAAGAAAGTGTGTGTACCACCTCTCGGTGTGTTCTGTAGGAATGCCTTCTGCGAGTTCCAAATTCAGCAAAAGTTACTCCTAATTCATTATAGAGTTTTATTTTATCAAGTGTATTAGAAACTACCTTTTCTTTTTTCCAACCTTCTTGATGGGTCAGTTCATAAAACAATTCGCTAATCATTGCTAAAAGTGGTACTTCCCACAAAATGGTTCGATACCAATATCCAGAAACATACACTTCTAAGTCTTCCCCTGTTTGTCTAATTGATACTTCGGATGGGTCGTATCTGTATCCTTCTAAAAAATCTACATAAGCAGGGTTTAAGTATTGACAATTTTCACGTAAAAACTTTTTCTCGTCTTTCGTAAGTTGCAATAATGCCATATTATCTACAGCAGTTCGAAGCGCTTTATCAAATCCTGTAGGGAATTTATGTGCACCTCTATTTATAAACTTATACTTGGCCTGTGTATTTGGAAATAGTTTTACAACGGCACATTGCATTGTAAATTTATAGAAGTCGTTATCTAAAATAGAATTGAAAACAGTATGGTTATGCTCTTTTAACATATGCTTTATTAATGCTGAAAGTTATTATATATTTTTTAGTCCTCATTGAGGGTCTAATTCCCCAGAGCCTGTCCTGAGTTTACCGAAGGGCTCTGCGTCGAAATGAGATAAATTTGTTTCCTTTGAATACCTTGTGGGCTTGCCCCGAGGTAGTTGATTAAACTTATTTTACCCGAGTTCTATACCAAAAATACTACATTAAAATATTGTTGTCCGATAAAAGTTAACGGAATTTATTGAACTCCACTTATATCAAGGTTCAAATAGGGTTTTCAAAATAGCCCCCTTGCTATTAATAAAAATAAATAAAAAGAGGATTTTTGAAATGTTATTTCTTTAAACTACTTATTTTTTGGCATTTAAGATTTAGTCTTTGTTCTTTTTTCTTATAGCGAAGCGGTCTTGTATTTTTACTCGGACATTAATGACATTAAAAGATAAAAGCACTATTTTTCCTTAAACACAAAAACCTAAGAAGAGTATAATGTGGAGAATTATATTTAAGCTATCGTTCTAAACATTTTTTACTTTACATGGTTGTTCCCTTACATTCAATTTTTTAGGACAGAATAGATTTGTAGCCAAAAACTGAATGGAGGATTATCAATAAAACGTGATTTTTGAAATTAAATATTGAAAAAAAGTTAAGAAATTATATTTTTTTCAAAAAAAATTAAATGAGAGGTTCTATATTTCAAATTAATAATTACATTAGCAACGTAAACGAAAAAAACACATGTTAACAAACGCTTATATCTGGAACTTTTATTTTTTCTTCTTTTATTTCTTTAATAAAGGAACGGGACAGTTATAGGTTATTGTTAAAGTAAATTATATAGAGTCCCGGAATTATTTTCGGGACTTTTTTTTATGCAAAATTTGAATGAATAATAAAGTTGCAATACAAGGAATATTAGGTTCTTTTCACCACCAAGTGGCACAGGAATATTTTGGAAAAGAGGTAATTGTAGACGAATGTTTGTCTTTTGATGCTTTGGTGGATAGCTTGCTGAACAAGCATACAAATGTGGCGGTTATGGCTATTGAAAACTCAATAGCAGGTTCTATTATACCAAATTATGCGTTGATAGATGCTAATAATTTGCACATAATTGGAGAACACTATATTAATGTTCATCATAATTTATTAGCGCTAAAAGGGCAATCTATAGAAGATATAAAAGAGGTGTATTCACACCCAATGGCATTGCTTCAGTGTAAAGTGTTTTTTAAGCAATATCCACATATTAAATTGATTGAAGATGCCGATACCGCAGAGGTTGCTAGGCGGATTCATCATGGACAAATAAAAGGAATTGGAGCCATTGCAAGTAAGGCTGCAGCATCCATTTTTGAATTAGAGATGTTAGCTGAGGATATTCAAACGATAAAAAATAACGAAACACGTTTTGTTATTGTAAAAACAAAAAACTCTGTTATTCCTAAGGAAGAAATTAATAAGGCTTCTCTAATGTTTGAATTGGGAACAAAGCGAGGGAGTTTAGCAACGGTTTTAAATGTAATGAGCGATTGTAAGCTCAATCTTACTAAAATTCAGTCGTTGCCAAAAATAGAAACTCCATGGAGGTATTCCTTCTTTGTGGATTTAACTTTTGAACAATATGATGATTTTGAAAAAGCAAAATCGTTACTAGCCATTATGGCATCTCATTTTAAGGTGCATGGCGAATATAAAAATGCAAAAAAATGATACAAGTAGCCAAGCGTTTACATAGTGTTGAAGAATATTATTTCTCAAAAAAATTAAGAGAAGTACGGGGTTTAATTGCTGAAGGGAAACCTATTATTAATATGGGAATAGGGAGTCCAGATATGGCGCCTTCTGAGGAGGTATTGCAGGCGTTAGTTTCTTCACTTCGTGAAGATAAAGCGCATCAATATCAAAGTTATCAGGGGTTGCCAGAGTTAAGAACGGCTGCAGCTAATTTTTATCAAGAGCATTTTAATGTTGCTATAGATAGTGAAAAAGAGATTTTACCTTTAATGGGCTCTAAAGAAGGGATTATGCACATTAGTATGGCTTTTTTAAATGAAGGCGATGAGGTTTTAATTCCAAATCCTGGATACCCAACATATACTTCGGTTACAAAATTGGTAGGAGCTAATCCTAAGTATTACAATTTGACTGAAAAGGGGAATTGGTTGCCAAATATAGAGGAATTGGAAGCTACCGATCTTTCTAAAGTAAAAATGATGTGGCTTAGTTACCCGCATATGCCAACAGGAGCAAACGCTTCAAAACAGATTTTTAAAGATTTGGTGGCTTTTGCAAAGCGTAATAATATATTATTGGTAAACGACAATCCATATAGCTTTGTATTGAATGACAACAGATTGAGTATTCTAGAAATTGAAGGAGCAAAGGAGGTAGCTTTAGAACTTAATTCGTTGAGTAAAACTTTTAATATGGCAGGCTGGAGAGTAGGTTTTGTTTTAGGAAGTGCTCAACATTTGGATGCTGTTTTAAAAGTGAAAAGTAATATGGATAGCGGGATGTTTTATGGCTTGCAAAAAGGAGCTGTTAAGGCTTTAGAGTCTTCAATGGACTGGTATGCCGAATTAAATAAGGTTTACAAAAGACGTAGAGATTTAATTTTTCAATTAGCTGAGACTTTAAATTGCACGTATGATAAAAATGCTTCGGGGATGTTTGTATGGTCTAAATTGCCTGAAGGAGTAACTTCCGCAGAAAAATTTATTGATGATATATTGTATGATAAAAGCATATTTATAACTCCAGGAACCATTTTTGGGAGTAATGGAGAAGGATATATCCGGTTTTCACTTTGTGTAAAAGAAGACAAAATAAAGGAAGCAATAGATAGATTTTAGAGGAGGGGGAAAGAAGGTCAAAAAGATAGAGTAGAGGGAATAGAAAATAGAAAATAGAGAAGAGAGGATAGAGAAGAGAGAAGAGTGTGCGGAGGGAGTAGATTGAAGAGTAATGAAAATAGAGAAGATAGAAGAGAGTAAAGAGAATGGAAAAAGAGAAAAAATGATGGATTTGTTAATTCTAAATTGTGTGTCAGAACTTGTAAATAAAAATTCAAAATGAATGTATTTATAATAGGGTTAGGGCTCATAGGAGGGTCGATGGCAATCGACATGAAAGCTGCCAATAACGATATTAAAATTATTGGGTTTGATGCAGACCAAAACCATATGGAAGAAGCCTTAGCGCTTGGTTTTATAGATGAGAAGGGAGTTTTTGAAGATGTAAAGAATGCCGATGTAGTTATAATTTCTATTCCTGTAAATGTGTCTATAGATGTAACTCCTAAGGTGTTGGACATCGTAAAAGACGATACTTTGGTTTTTGATGTTGGTTCCACAAAAGTTAATATTTGTAGTGTTATAGAAAATCATCCAAAGCGAAGAAATTTTTTAGCAACACATCCAATTGCTGGGACAGAATTTTCTGGACCTAAAGCAGCAATTAAAGGATTGTATAAAGACAAAACAAATATTATTTGTGAGGTTGAAAAAACGGCTTTTAAGTTGCAAGAGCGTGCATTTACAATTTTTAACGATTTAGGAATGCGAATTAGGTATATGGAACCAAAAGCACATGATAGGCACATTGCATATGTATCGCATTTATCGCACATAAGTTCATTTATGTTAGGGAAAACGGTAATTGAAAAAGAAAAAAATGAACGAGATATTTTCGATATGGCAGGCAGTGGATTTGAGAGTACAGTACGTTTAGCCAAGAGTTCGCCCGCAATGTGGAGCCCTATTTTTGAGCATAATAAAGAAAATGTAATAGAAACATTAGACGAATATATTACCAATCTTCTGAGATTTAAGCAATTGATGGAAGAAGATGATTTTGAAGCTATTTATAAAGAAATGGCAGAAACAAATAGAATAAAAGAAATATTAAAAGGAATTTCAATCAAAACTTCATAAGTAAAATTAAAATGGAAAATTCAGCAGGATTAAGAACATGGTTAGACAAGATGAACTTAGATCATCCGCTAGTAATAGCAGGCCCATGTAGCGCAGAAACAGAAGAACAAGTATTAAAAATTGCTCACGAGCTTAAAGACAGCGATGTAAACTACTACCGTGCTGGAATTTGGAAGCCTAGAACTCGCCCAGGAAATTTTGAAGGTGTTGGTGCTATTGGTTTAGAGTGGTTAAAGAAAGTTAAAGAAGAAACGGGTTTAAAAACAGCTACCGAGGTTGCTAATAGAGCACACGTAGAATTAGCATTGGAGAACGATGTAGATTTGTTATGGATTGGAGCACGCTCTACCGTAAGTCCGTTTATTATTCAAGAAATTGCAGACGCACTTGAAGGAACCGATAAGATTGTATTGGTAAAAAACCCAGTTAATCCAGACCTTTCTTTATGGTTAGGAGGGGTGGAACGTTTGTACAGCAAAAACATTAAAAACTTAGGAGTTATTCACAGAGGATTTTCAACTTATGAGAAATCTAAATACCGTAATAATCCAGAGTGGCAATTGGCTATTGAACTTCAGAATAAATTTCCAGATTTGCCTTTAATTTTAGATCCATCTCATATTACAGGAAATAGAGAAATGATTTTTGATGTTTCTCAAACTGCTTTAGATTTAAATTATGATGGATTAATGATTGAAACTCATAATAATCCTGATAAAGCATGGAGTGATGCTGCACAACAAGTTACTCCAGAGTCTTTAAAACAGATTATGCGTGATTTAAAAATTAGAAAAGAGACAGACGAAGAAGCAGATTATAATAATAAATTAACTAATTGTCGTGCTCAGATTGATGTTATCGATAATTCATTAGTAGAAATGCTAGGAAAAAGAATGAAGGTTTCCGATGAAATTGGAAAACTTAAAAAATCGCGTAACGTAGCCGTTCTTCAGTCTAAAAGATGGAATGAAATTCTTGGAAAAATGATAATGGATGGAGAAGAAAAAGGATTAAGTGAAGAATTTATTTTACGTATTTTTAAAGCAATTCACCAAGAATCTATTAACCACCAAGAAAAGGTAGTAAAAGGATAATTAAATTGTATAAATGGAAGTCAAAAGTACAGACGAAGAAGATCGCTAACTTCTAAATTTGTACTTTTGACTTCTTACTTTTTAATATGACGGGAATTGTTTATAAATCAACAGGAAGTTGGTATAGTATTAAAACGGAAAATGGCAAGTTTTACAATTGTAGAATAAAGGGGAAGTTTAGAATTCAAGGTATAAAGAGTACTAATCCCATTGCTGTTGGAGATATTGTTACGCTAGACCTAGAAACTATTGGCGATGAAACTTTAGGGGTAATTAAAGATATCCACGAACGAAAAAATTATATCATTCGTAAATCGGTTAATCTTTCCAAAAGAACCCATATTATTGGCGCTAATATTGATAATGCTTTTCTGCTAATAACACTTAACAATCCCACTACATTTACCGATTTTATAGATCGTTTTTTGGTTACTTCAGAAGCATACCATGTAACTCCTATATTGCTTTTTAATAAAATAGACACCTATACCGAAGCGGAATTAATAGACGTTCGTTACTTAATAAGTGTATATGAGCAAATAGGGTACAAGTGTATTGAAGTTTCTGCCAAAACTGGATTAAATATAGAAGAAGTTAAGTCTTTAATGACTGGTAAAACAAGTATTTTTTCTGGGCACTCAGGGGTAGGGAAATCTACATTAATAAATACAATAGAACCAGCGTTGGACTTAAAAACTTCTGAAATTTCAGAGCAACATAAGCAAGGGCAGCATACTACAACCTTTGCCGAAATGTTTGATCTTAGTTTTGATGCACGTATTATTGATACGCCAGGAATAAAAGGTTTTGGAATTGTGAATATGGAAAAATATGAAGTAGGAAATTATTTTCCAGAATTTTTTAAGCTGAAAAGTGAATGTAAGTTTAATAATTGTTTGCATATAGACGAGCCAAAGTGCGCTATTAAAGATGCTTTAGAAGAAGATAAAATAGCTTGGAGTCGTTATAAAAGTTATTTACAAATAATAGAAGGAGAAGAAGAAAATTATAGAACCGATATTTACGGCGATTGATTTTGGAAGCTGAAAAATGCTAAATAATTAGTTTTTGTTGCATGGTAAAGCCAAATAAGTTTCAAATCAATACTAACAACCAATCATCTATTAACTATTAACCAATAACCAATAACCAATAACCAATAACTAACAACTATCAACTATTAACCAAAACATGCGTATAGTTATACAAAGAGTTACAGAAGCTAGTGTTACCATAGAAGGCAAAGTAAAATCTGAAATTAAAAAAGGGTTGCTTGTTCTTTTAGGAATAGAGGATGCCGATACACAAGAAGATATAGCATGGCTTTGTCGGAAAATAGTAGGACTCCGTATTTTTAACGATGCAGAAGGCGTAATGAATTTGTCAATAAAAGATGTTGATGGAGATGCAATAGTTGTGAGTCAGTTTACCTTGCATGCTTCTACAAAAAAAGGAAACAGACCTTCCTATTTAAAAGCAGCAAAACCAGAGGTGTCAATTCCTTTGTACGAAGCCTTTGTTAATCAGCTTGAAAATGAATTAGGAAAAAAAGTTGGAACAGGAGAATTTGGTGCAGATATGAAAGTTTCTTTACTAAATGATGGCCCTGTAACGATTATAATTGATTCTAAAAATAGGATTTAATCAATGAAAATGTTGCTTATTTAAAGAAGTTTTATATTTTTATTCCCCAACTAATCCTAAACAACCAAATGAGGTTAAAAAACCTATTAGGCTTTATATGTCTATTTGTATCGCTAAGTGCTTCTTATTCACAAGAATCTATTGAATTACAATCTGTATTACTTCAAAATGAATCTCTAAAAAATGCTGATGCTGTAGTACGGTATGATAGCATCTCTGTAAACATGTCATCTTTTGATGAGATGAAAATATATAAGGAATATACCATAACAGTACTCAATAAGGCAGGGAATAGCCATATTGATACGTATGAATATTATAATGAGGGTAGAAGAATTAATTCATTAGAAATAAGTATTTATAATCAACTAGGGCAAGAGATAAAGAAATATAAAAAAAGAGATTTTATAGACAAAAGTGCGGTTCCGAATGGAACACTTTATTCTGACCATAGAATGCTTTATGTCGATTATACGCCTACAACATATCCATATACTTTAAAATTTGTATCTGAAATTGAAACTTCCAATACAGCTTATATTCCTTCTTGGTATTTTATCACTGGGTATAATTTAAGCGTAGAAAAAAGTGTATACCATATTGCTTATCAAAAAGATACAGAATTGAGGTTTAAAGAAGATAATTTTGATGGGTATGATATTAAAAAGATATCAGATGATAATATAATTACATATAAAGCCAATTCCTTGCCTGCCATTGAAAGGGAAGAATTAGCGCCAAGTTTATTAAATAGAATTCCTAAAATTCAAGTTGCATCGAATCATTTTAGTGTAAATGGAATAGAGGGAAATGCTTCAAACTGGAATGAGTTGGGGCAATGGATGTACGACAAGATTTTGGCGGATAGAACTAACCTATCAGAAGCTTCTGTTCAGAATGTAAAACAATTAGTTGCAGGAATTGAAGATCCTCTCATAAAGGCTCAAAAGGTATATGAATATGTGCAAGAGCAAACACGTTATATAAGTGTTCAAGTAGGAATAGGGGGAATTCAGCCAATAGCGGCAGAAGAGGTTGATATGGTAAAGTATGGCGACTGTAAAGGGCTTTCAAATTATACAAAAGCGTTATTGGAAAAAGTAGGTGTAGAGGCTTATTATACCCATGTGGAAGCTGGAAGTAATTTAGTAGATTTTGATAAAGAATTTGCTTCTTTAGCACAAGGGAATCATGCAATTTTAGCTATTCCTTCTGATAATGGATACTTATGGATAGATTGTACCTCAAGAATTCATCCATTTAACTTTGTGGGAGATTTTACCGATAATAGGAATGTGTTAATAATGAAGCCAGAAGGAGGGGAAATAGTAAAAACAGTGTCTTATTTAAATGAACATAACTCTAAGGAAACTATTGGTGCGTATGAATTAATGGGAGATGGCGGGATTAAAGGACAAGTAGAGATAGTGTCCAAAGGGATTGTTTATGATAATCATTTTATATTGGAAGGAAATAATCATGAAGATTTATTAAATTATTATAAAGAGTATTGGGGTTATGTAAATAATTTGAATTTAGAAAACATCAGTTTTGAAAACGATAAAGACAATGTAGTTTTTACTGAGAAAGTAGATGTTTCTGCTAAAAAATATGGATCAATATCGGGAAGTCGTATAATTTTTAATTTGAATTCTTTTGACAGAAACATGTACATCCCATCTCGATATAGAGATCGAAAATCACCATTTGAAATAGAACGAGGATTTCAACATTCCGATACATATAAAATAAAAATTCCAGAAGGGTATCAAATTGAGGCAATGCCGAGTAACGAATCATTTGAGAATGAATTTGGAAGTTATTCATTTGAATTAGAAAAAACAGAAGACAATAATCTTTTATATAAAAAGAAGTTTTTTTTGAAAAATGGTATTTATCCTAAAGAAAAGTACAATCAATATAGAGATTTTAGGAAAAATATATCAAAACTTGAAAACGCTAAAATAGTATTAATCAACAACAGTTAAACATGACCAAAACTTATTACCTACTATTACTACTACTCTTAACTTTAAACGGAATATTTGCTCAAGATTATGAATTTGGAAAGATATCCGAAGAAGAGTTGGCCTTAAAAAATCATAAACTAGATTCTTCTGCTGTAGCATCTGTTCTTTATGAAAAACAAAATTCTACTATTGAATATAAAGATGGACTCGGATTTGTATTGGTTACTTATATTCAAAAAAGGGTAAAAATATTTGATGAGAAAGGATTTGGTTATGGAGTAGCCAAAGTTTATTTGTATACAGGCGGAACAGATGAAGAAAATTTATCAAGTTTAAGAGGGTATACCTATAATTTAGAAGATGGAAAAATCAAGGAATCTAAACTATCAAGAGATGCCATTTTTAAGAATGATGAATCCAGATATTGGAAGAGTCAAACTTTTACTTTTCCAGATATAAAAGAAGGGAGTATCATAGAGTATAAGTATACTATTACATCGCCTTACGTTTCTAATATTCAAACGGTAAATATACAAAAAGAAGTTCCTGTGGATTTTATAGAAGCTACTTATGAATTTCCAGAGTATTACTATTTTAAGCCTGTAGTAAAGGGGTATTTAGATATAGGATTGAAAACTAGTTCTGGTAGTGAATCTGTAAATTATATGAATAAACAAAGATCGGGAGGTACTTCTGCTTACGATCAAGTAAGAACTAGCTATCAAAGTGGCAAAATAGATTACTTAGTTAATATAAGTTCTATAAGTCTTACAGATATTCCTAGCATGAAAGATGAGCCATTTGTAAATAATATAGATAATTATAGAGCAAGTTTAGATTATGAATTGTCTTATATTAAATATCCTAATTCTTCAATAGAAAGTTATAGCACCACATGGGAGGATGTTACAAAGAAAATATATGAGGATCCAGATTTTGGTACAGAATTAAAAAAGACAGGTTATTTTGAGGATGAAATAGATCAACTCATTAATCAAACATCTAATGTAAAAGATAAAATGGCATTAGTCTTTGAGTTTGTAAAGAATAAAATGTCATGGAATGGTGTTTACGGTTATACATGTAATGATGGGGTGAGAAATGCTTATAAAGATAATACAGGTAATGTAGCTGAGATTAATTTAATGTTTACAGCAATGCTTCAATATTCTGGGATAGAAGCATATCCAGTTTTAGTTAGTACACGTTCAAATGGAATCCCACTTTTTCCAACACGTGAAGGCTTTAACTATGTAATTACTGCAGCCGTTGTTGGAGAGGATGTAATCTTGTTGGACGCTACAAGTAAATACTCAAAACCTAATTTATTGCCAACTAGAGCTTTAAATTGGAATGGAAGGTTGATAAAAAAAGGGGGAGAATCTTTGAAAGTAGATTTGGCTCCTCATACAATTTCTAATGAAATGGTTTTTATGAATGTGGAATTAAATGATGATGGTTCGGTAAAAGGTAAAGTAAGAGGACAATATTTAGATTATAATGCCTATAATTATAGAGTGAAAAATGATCAAAAGAGCAAGGATGATTTAATAAAAAGTATTGAAGATACGTATTTGGGGGTTGAGATAGATGAATACGAAGTTAAAAACCAATATGATGTTAATAAACCACTTATTGAACAATATAGTTTTTATAAAGAAAATGCCTATGATCAAATTGCAGATAAGATATATGTTTCGCCATTGTTTTTCTTTACACAATTAGAAAACCCATTTAAATTAGAAAAAAGAGAGTTTCCAATTGATTTTTCTTATCCTCATAAAGAAAAATATGCTATTAATATTGCTATACCAGAAGGTTATAAGGTTGAATCGTTGCCAGAGTCAACAAAGTTAGTTTTACCAGACGGAATAGGTAGTTTTTCTTATATGGCTGGAACAAGTACAGGCAATTTGCAACTTAGTGTTGAATTAGAAATTTCATCAGCAATTGTTCCATCGCTTTATTATGATTCAATAAAGCAGTATTTTAGCAAAATAATTGAAAAAGAATCAGAAAAAGTAGTATTAAGTCAAAGTTAATAATGGACATAAAAAACGCACAACTCGAAGTTGATAAATGGATAAAAGAGCATGGAGTTCGCTATTTTAATGAACTTACCAATATGGCGCAACTTACAGAGGAAGTAGGAGAAGTAGCTCGTATTATTGCACGTAGATATGGAGAACAAAGCGAGAAAGAAAGCGATAAAAATAAAGATTTAGGTGAAGAACTTGCCGATGTTGTTTTTGTAGTTTTGTGCTTAGCAAACCAAACAGGAATCGACTTACAAGCTTCTTTTGATAAAAAAATGGGCATTAAAACAGAGCGTGACCACGATAGACACCATAATAACCAAAAATTGAAATAATTTATTTCATCAATAAAAACCATCAGAAATTTTATAATAGTGAACTTACTTTTATCTTCCAATCAGCATAACATACATCAACATATAACCATAACAGGTTCTAAAAGTGAAAGTAATAGAGCATTGCTTTTACAGGCCTTATATCCAACTATTAGTATTGAGAATTTATCAAATTCTGATGATTCTCAAGTAATGCAAAAAGGACTTCAGGTACATAACGGAACGGTAGATATTCATCATGCGGGTACTGCTATGCGTTTTTTAACTGCTTTTTTTGCAACCCAAGAAGGAAGAGATGTAGTTTTAACAGGGTCTCAACGAATGACCGAACGCCCTATAAAGATTTTGGTAGACGCACTTGGTCAATTAGGAGCCGATATTACTTATGAAAAAAATGAGGGGTATCCGCCATTAAAAATTAAAGGAAAAAAAATTACAAAGCACCAGGTTTCATTGGCTGCCAATGTAAGTAGTCAGTATATTTCTGCTTTGTTATTAGTAGCACCAACTTTAGAAAACGGATTGGAGCTTACTTTAGAGGGTAAAATTACTTCTGTTCCATACATTAAAATGACCTTGGCTTTGCTTGAAGAAATTGGGGTTTCAACCAGTTTTAATGGCAATGTTATCTCTGTTAATCCACTTGCTAAAATATCAGAAAAAACATTGGTGGTAGAATCCGATTGGAGTTCGGCTTCTTACTTTTATAGTATTGCTTCATTGGTAGAAGTAGGTTCGGAAATTTCTATTGCGAGTTATAAGGCTACAAGTTTGCAAGGAGATAGTGTCTTACAAGAAATTTATAAGCAATTTGGTGTAGAAACTTCTTTTAATAAAAATGTTGTTAAACTTAAAAAAGTAAAAGAAATTCCGCAGGAAACAGTTATAAATATAGATTTGGCAAATGCTCCAGATATTGCACAGACAATAGCGGTAAGTTGTTTTGGATTAGGATTAAAATGTGAGCTTTCTGGACTTCATACCTTAAAAATTAAAGAAACAGATAGATTGGAAGCCTTAAAAACAGAACTAACCAAGCTAGGAGCAAACATTTTTGTAACCGATAAAGAACTGTTTTTGGAACCATCAGAAATTATAAAAGAAAAAATAGCAATAGATACTTACAATGATCATAGAATGGCAATGGCATTTGCGCCATTAGCATTAAGAGTTCCAATTGTAATTAACGATGCCGAAGTGGTTTCTAAATCATATCCAGATTTTTGGAAAGACATGGAATCTCTTAAAATTAAGGTTCAAGGTTAAAAATCTATAAAAAACTATTAGTGTCCGAGTAAAAATGTAATTCCGCTTCACTATAAGAACAAAGAACAGATATTAACTATCGTAAAATAAGTAGTCTAAAAGAAATAATATTGCTAAAATCCTCTTTATATTCATTTTTATTAATATAAGAGAGCTATTTTGAAAACCTCATTTTAACCGTGATATAAGTGGAGTCCAATAAATTTTGTTAACTTTTATCGGACAATAATAAAAAAAAAGAGTCTTTTTTTAGTTTTTGAAGAGCTAATTCCTTGAAAACAAGAAATAATTGTCGATTTACTTGACAACCCCTATCTCCATATTGTATATTTGCAGCTCGCAAAAATGCGATGGTTGGAATTTAGTATTTAAAAAATAAGAATTCCTTATAATTCATAACAGATTTGAATCTAAAAGAATACGTTTAAATTAATTGCCGATTTTTCTATAATCAATGTAGGTGTAGGATGTCGGTTTTTTATTTGTGCTCTTTAGACTTCTGAAAAAAAGATAAATATTTACAGATGAAATTATCACATTTTAATTTTGAACTTCCTAAAGAATTATTAGCAGAATATCCTTCGGAGCACAGAGATGAATCTCGTTTAATGGTGCTTCATAGAAAAGAGCAAAAAATTGAACACAAAATGTTTAAGGATTTGATCGATTATTTTGATGAAGGAGATGTAATGGTACTTAATAATACCAAAGTTTTCCCTGCTAGATTATTTGGGAACAAAGAAAAAACAGGAGCTCGTATTGAGGTTTTTCTCTTAAGAGAATTGAATGAAGAGCAACGTCTTTGGGATGTTTTAGTGGATCCTGCTAGAAAAATTAGAATTGGGAACAAACTTTATTTTGGAGATGATGAGAGTTTAGTTGCTGAGGTTATAGATAATACAACATCTAGAGGAAGAACGCTTCGTTTTTTATATGATGGATCTTATGAAGAGTTCAGAAAAAAATTAAACGATTTAGGAGAAACTCCACTTCCAAAGTACATCAAAAGAGAAGTTGAAGAAACAGACGAGGAGCGTTACCAAACTATTTATGCAAAAACAGAAGGGGCTGTTGCAGCGCCAACTGCGGGACTTCACTTTTCTAAACATTTATTAAAGCGTTTAGAAATTAAAGGAATTGATTTTGCTGAACTTACTTTGCATGTTGGTTTAGGAACTTTTAACCCAGTGGAGGTTGAAGATCTTTCTAAGCATAAAATGGATAGCGAAGAACTATTTATTAATGATAAAGCAGTAGAAATTGTAAATAGTGCTAAAAAGAACAAACGTAAAGTGTGTGCTATTGGTACCACTGCAATGCGTGGATTGGAAAGTTCGGTTTCTTCAGACCTTAAATTAAATCCATATGAAGGATGGACTAATAAATTTATCTTCCCTCCATACGATTTTAGTATTGCAAACTGTATGGTAACAAACTTCCATACACCAAAGTCTACTTTATTAATGATGATTTCTGCTTTTGCAGGTCATGATTTTGTAATGAAAGCATATAAAGAAGCCATCAAAGAAGGATATAAATTCTATTCTTACGGAGATGCTATGCTTATTTTATAATTAAAGATTAGTATCTAAAAAAGTCCTGTTTTTTATTGAGCAGGACTTTTTTGCGTTTTTAATTCCTCATTGAGGGTTTTATTTCCCAGAGCCTGTTCTGAGTATATCGAAGTGTTCTACGTCGAAATGGATTATATTATTTTTCCTTTTGAATACCTCATAGGCTTGCCTCGAGGTAGTTGATTGGGACACTTTATTAACGCTATTCAGCTTCTTTTCTAGAAGTAGCTACTTTGATTGTTGTAAAACCTTCTATGAGGGTTTATTAGTAATAAATTATAATCAAAACGTATCTTTGCACCTATGCAAGCAGCAAAAAAAGACATACGCGCACTAACAAAAGAACAACTTAGAGATTTTTTCGTTTCTCAAGGAGATAAAGCTTTTCGTGGTAATCAGGTTTATGAGTGGTTATGGGGAAAAGCAGCATACTCTTTTGAGGCCATGACAAATATTTCTATGGAAACTAGAAAGATGTTAGAAGATAACTTTGTTATTAACCATATCAAAGTGGATCAAATGCAGCGCAGTAATGATGGTACTATAAAAAATGCAGTGCGTCTTCATGATGATTTAATTGTAGAATCGGTTTTAATTCCTACAGCTTCTAGAACTACAGCTTGCGTTTCTAGTCAGGTTGGATGTAGTTTAGACTGTAAATTTTGTGCTACTGCTAAGTTAAAACGGATGCGAAATCTAAATCCTGATGAAATTTATGATCAAGTAGTAGCAATTGATAATGAAAGTAGGTTGTATTTTGATAAACCACTTTCTAATATTGTTTTTATGGGAATGGGAGAACCGCTCATGAATTACAATAATGTATTAGCTGCTATTGAAAAAATAACTTCCCCAGAGGGTTTAGGAATGTCTCCACGGAGAATTACAGTATCTACTTCTGGAGTGCCAAAAATGATTAAAAAAATGGCAGATACCGAAGTGAAGTTTAAATTGGCAGTGTCATTACATTCTGCAATAGATGAGGTTAGAACTTCAATAATGCCGTTTAATGCAACTTTTCCGTTAGCCGATTTAAGAGAGGCATTACAATATTGGTACGATAAAACTAAAAGTAGAATTACCTATGAATATGTAGTTTGGAGAGGAATAAACGACACCCGTAAGGATGCAGATGCCTTAGTTAAATTTTGCAAGTTTGCGCCTTCTAAAGTAAATATTATAGAGTACAATCCAATTGGAGATGAAGTTTTTAATCAGGCCGATACTAGTGCAATAGAAATGTATCAGCAAATATTAGAACGGAACGGAATTACAGTCACCGTTAGACGCTCTCGAGGCAAGGATATTGATGCGGCATGCGGGCAACTAGCCAATAAATCGTAATTGATATAGTCTTTAAAAATTCTTAAATTGTAGAAACTAACTCTATAGTCATGCAATTACAAATAGGAGAATTAAAAATTATTGACAATGCACTTCATATAAATGACGGACAAAAACGCCAATATATATTTCTGAAAATAGTATTGTCTTTGGGATTAATAAACGGAACTCTTAATTTATACCATTATTTTAAAGGAGAAACACATTATAGTTTTTTACTTATTGTAATTGGGCTTATTTGTGCTTTTGCATTGATTTGGATTTTTCAATTCTCCAATAAAGAGATTATAGCTTTTGAAGAAATAAAAAAGGTAAAGCTTAAGAAGCTATTAAAACGAAAATCTTTTATTATTTATTTAAAATCTGGACGAAAAAGAGAAATTCTCCTTCCAAAATATAAAACAGACTCCCAAGAATTAATTTCTATATTTAGAGATAGAGGTTTTCTTCAAAAATAAAGAGGAGGTTTTTATAACTTCATTATCTTTATGCTCTTTATGAAGGTAGTAGAACAAATTAAAGAACCTATACGTGCCGAGATGGAACTTTTTGAAAAAAAGTTCCATGAATCGATGTCTTCCAAAGTAGCTTTACTTAATCGGATTACTTATTATATAGTAAATCGAAAGGGAAAGCAAATGCGACCAATGTTTGTTTTTTTGGTTGCCAAAATGGTTTCTGGAGGAAAAGTAAACGAGCGCACTTACCGTGGAGCAAGTGTTATTGAACTTATTCATACCGCCACCTTAGTGCATGATGATGTGGTGGACGATAGCAATCGGAGACGAGGTTTCTTTTCTATCAATGCCCTTTGGAAAAATAAAATTGCCGTTTTGGTGGGAGATTACCTGCTTTCAAAAGGTTTATTACTTTCTATAGATAATGAAGATTTTGATTTGCTTAAAATCATTTCAGTAGCAGTTCGAGAAATGAGCGAAGGGGAGTTACTTCAAATAGAAAAAGCACGACGTTTAGATATTACAGAAGAGGTTTATTACGAGATTATCCGACAAAAAACAGCCACATTAATAGCAGCCTGTTGTAGTTTGGGGGCTTGTTCTGTAAAACCTCAATCCGAAGAAGTTGAGCAGATGCGAAAATTTGGAGAGCTTATAGGAATGGCTTTTCAGATAAAAGACGATTTGTTTGATTATACAGATGGCCCTATTGGAAAACCTACTGGTATAGATATAAAAGAGCAAAAAATGACCTTGCCTCTAATTTATAGCTTGAATAATGCTAGTAAAGAGGAGAAAAAATGGCTTATTAATTCTGTAAAGAAATATAATAAAGACAAAAAGCGTGTTCAAGAAGTTATTGCTTTTGTGAAAGAAAAAGGAGGTTTGCAATATGCTGAAGAGAAAATGATTTCTTTCCAAAAAGAAGCACTTTTACTACTGTCCAACTTTCCAGACTCCGTTTACAAAGATTCATTAGAGTTAATGGTGAATTATGTAATAGAAAGGAAAAAGTAGAATTACTTATTCTCTAAGTAAACTGTTGGGTGTTGAAATAGTATAAAAGAATATAATTATAATTGATAACCAATAGTATGTATTTTCTTATAACTTTTTAGCAAGGAGTTTTTTTTAAGGGAGAAAGATAAGTGCTATTGTGTTTATATATATGTTGCGCATAATATTGACAAACAAAACGCTAAATGAAAAAAACTATATTCTTAATTGGAATATTTCTGCTAATCGGACTTAAAATCAATGCGCAGGAATTGACTTGTGAAGACTTTAAACTCGGACAATTTTATATTCCCGAATCACCTGAAATGGCAAAATATACAATCGTTAAAAATGACAGCATTTCGGAATTTTCGCCCGAAAGAGACAAAACGATAAAAAAATATATTGTAATACGAGAAAAAGGAACTCAAATAGAATGGAAAAACGGAATTGGAAACGGAAATCCTGAATATGAAATAATTGAGTGGATTGACGACTGTACTTACCGACTGACTTACGATTCTTCAAAATCCGAATTGGACGAAGGAAAAAAATGGGTAAATGATAATAACGGAATTATTGTCTCGAAAACAAAAATTGAAAATAAGTGTCTGTATTATACAGCAACGATGACTACAAACGAAGGACAAAAAATTTCGCAAGACGGAATAATATGCAAGGAATAAAAATACTATGACAACAACGGTAACCGTTGCACAACTCTAAATTTATAAGAAAAGAGGATTATCCTAAATTTTAATAATAGGTAAGTTGGTGTTTTCTAAGCATATGTTATTTTAAAGAACTGCTTTTAATTAGAAATTTGGTTAAAAAAGAGCTTGTGCAACAGCCACAATGTATAACCGCAATTGCTTCGGAAAATCCTCGCGAACACCAAACATTCGTGACTTTTAACTAAATTAGTATCCTAAACCAACGCAACTGACAGTTATACAAAACCGTTGTACAACAGTTTTAAAAAATTCACGTAAAAATTGAATGATAGAATTAAATTTGTAACTTTGATATTATGGATTTAAGTTTAGAAAATAAAAAAATCGAGTTAATTCAATGGTTGTCAACATTAAACGATAAGTCTTTGATTGATAAACTGATGGAGTTAAGAGAAAAAGAAAAAACTGATTGGTGGAACGAAATTTCAGCGGACGAAAGAGAATCTATTGAGAAAGGAATTCAAGATGCTGACAACGGAAAATTGACTTCTCACTCAACCGTTAAAGGGATTTATGAAAAGTGGTTATAAAATACTGTGGACTGACCACGAAATATCTGAACTTAAAGAAACTATTGAATACCTTGAAACCAATTGGACTGAAAAAGAATTAAGAAAGTTTACTGCAAAATTAGATCACACAATCGAACTGATTTCAAAAATGCCTGAAATTTTTCTTGAATCAATCGAAATAAAAGAATATCCAAAAAGCTGTCGTTGAAAAGAACAACAATCTATACTATAGAATCAATAAAAATACAATTGAGATTGTTTCTTTATTTTCAAATAGAAAGAATTCAAATAAGAAAAAACTATAAAACCGTTGCACAAGCCATTAATTTTATAAAAACAAGATAGATTTAAGCCCTTTTAAGGGCTTTTATTTTACAATCTAATTAAGTTGTATGTTAAAATTAGGGAGCTTTAAACAGCATAGAATATGTTTTTGAAGGGCTTTTAAAAAAGAATACGAGACTTTATCTGACTTATTTCTCCACTATTAAATGGGTATGTTTGGTAAATTAGTATATTAGATTTGTATAACAAGAGCCGTATGATGGGAGACTATCACATACGGTTCCTTTAGATTTGAAATAAGAAACAATCTATAATTATATTATTGATATTGTTGAAAAGAGGGGGTCTGGGGGAGACTAATAACTTATTAAAATTGTTCATATTTTTATCAGGAAGAGTGGGGTGAACTTTGTACGGTTCTAGAGCTTAAATCTCTAATCACAGTATTAGTCCCCGCTTTTTTATTCACGGTTACAAAGGACCAGATAGAATACTAATTAGTAATAATTACTAAAGGTTTTAGTCAAAGTAACCATTAATTTAAAAATTTGAAATATGGAAATTTTAGAAACCCTTGGTGTTGATATCAGCAAAAAAGTAATCGATACCCATCTTCACAAAGAAAACCTATTTCAGCAATTTGAAAACAATAAAAAAGGTTTTAAGCAAATGGTTAAGTGGTTAGAAAAGAGTAGTAAAGTCCCTACGGAAAACCTTTTGTTCGCTATGGAACATACTGGGATATACTGTCACAGTATATCTCTCTTTCTGTTTGAAGAAAACTTTAATTATGTGATATTGCCTGGCTTGGAAATTAAACAATCCATGGGAATGACCAGAGGGAAAAATGACAAAGCAGATGCTAAAAGAATAGCTCTTTATGCCTATGAAAAACGGGATCGGCTAAAATCTAATATTCCAAGTTCTGAGAGCATTGTTAAATTAAAACGCTTGTTCTCGCTACGTGAACGCATGGTAAAACAAAGAGCTGGCTACAAAATGAGTTTAAAGGAGCAATCGGAAATACTGTCAAAAAGTAAAAATAAACTACTTCTAAAAATTCAGAAAAGACTTATTAAATGTCTCACTAAAGAAATAGATATTCTTGAAACAGAAATAGAAACTATTATTTCGGAAGACGACAATCTTAAATTCCAGTATGATTTAATAGTCACCATTAAAGGTGTAGGTAAACAAACTGCACTTTATATGATAGTATTTACAGAGGGTTTTAGAAAGTTTGACAGTTGGAGGAAATTTGCTTCTTATTGCGGTATAGCTCCTTTTCCTAATACCTCTGGTTCAAGTATAAGAGGAAGAACCAAAGTAAGCCATTTAGCAAATAAAAAATTGAAGAGCTTGTTGGATTTATGTGCTAAATCTTCTATCCAATACAACGAAGAGATGAAATTATATTACCAGAAAAGAATCGCCTTGGGAAAAAACAAGATGTCTACAATAAATATTATCAGGAATAAAATACTGGCTAGAATCTTTGCTGTTATTAACAGAAAATCCCCTTATGTAGATTTAATGAAATATGCAGCATAAACTAATTAAAAAATATGAAATATAATTTGTTTTAGTCATAGAATACTGTGAGAGGCTCGGGTGAAAATCCCCCTGTCTACTCGACCACAACAACTTTGCCCACAATTTGACAAAAACCGAAATGAAAATTAAACTACTACTTCTTTCTCTAATTGTATCGAGCGGAATTTATGCTCAAAATGACAGTATCCAAAAAGAAAGATATGAAGTAATAAAGGCACTCTACAAAAACGGAAAACCGACTTTGGACAAACATTTTCTTCAGTATTTAGGCATTGGAAATTTAATTAGCAATCCTGAAATGATTGACAACTTACTCGGACATTGCATTGATATGGAAAAAAGAGAAACTTACTCATTCTCTGAAATAGTAAGTTCGGAGGAAATCTCAAAAATGCGTGACCAAATAGATTGGTATAATTATTATCGAACTATTGACTCGACAATGGTTTCTGACAATTTTAAAATTGTGGCTGACTTGGAGAATACAATTCCAGCAATTACTCTTCCGCTAATTTATAATGATAAAGCAATAGTGTATTTGACTAATAAAAAAAATGAAGAAACATTATTTGTATTGGTAAAGAAAAATAACGAATGGATTGTCAGGTGTAGAAAAAATGTATACTTACGATTTGACGACTGATAAATACTATGGGTAACATTGGTAACCGTTGCACAACTCTAAATTTATAAGAAAAGAGGATTATCCTAAATTTTAATAATAGGTAAGTTGTTGTTTTCTAGGCATATGTTGTTTTAAAGAACTGCTTTTAATTTGAAAATTGGTTAAAAGAAAGCTTGTGCAACAGCCACGCGGTATAAAAAACAATGTTTTAGCTTACGTAGACTTGAAAGTAAATCGCTTTCTAATGCCCTGTACTAAAC